>Ga0070746_10000080_pt1 | contig 45076 bp, 63 predicted proteins | sample VirMetDEL_Mar_21_FD_77016 | JGI IMG/M metagenome (GOLD analysis project Ga0070746, IMG submission 77016) | Aqueous microbial communities from the Delaware River and Bay under freshwater to marine salinity gradient to study organic matter... | ecosystem: Environmental > Aquatic > Marine >...
ATCAAATAGGTCAAACGATTGCTGGAGTTTCTGATACAATAACACTATGTGCTAAAGGTGCATCTAATGGAGATGATGTCTGTGGTACATTAAAATGGGTAGATTTAACAAATGGCTAATTTTTATAAAAACGCATTCTACGCACCTACAACAACTGCTGCTGTATCAGTATACACAGCACCGTCCAACGGACGTGCAGTTATTCAAAATATGCAAGTTACAAATACAGGTGGAAGTAAAAATGTAGATTTCTTTATTTTAGATAACAGTGGTTTAACTACTTATCGAATTGCTCACGGAGTTATTTCAGGACCCACCATTTGTAACTTTGCAAAAGGACCTATTATTCTAGAGGAAAATGATTCTTTATTAGCACAAACCTCAGACACTACAAATGTAACTGCAGTATGTTCTATACTAGAAATATCAAGGGACGATCAAAATGGCTAAAAAAGCAAAAGGTTTTGGTGTTAATAATTTTATTAAAAAGAAAAGAAAAAAAAGACCAGGAAGGGTTGCCAAAAGACCAAATAAAAGTTATACAAAGAAACCAAGAAGAGGCCAAGGAAAACCAAGATGAATGAAATAACAAAAATACCAGCAATTGCAAAAGAAATTGTTAAAAATAAAAGAACTGGTGTTGTGTACGAAAATAAAGCTGCATTTGATGCAGATGTAGCAAATCCAGTTACAGATACAACAGCAGATGATTTTAGACAAGATTTAGAAATTACAGTTGCTTCTTTACATACCAAAGGTGATACTATAAAGAAGTAGTGCATGAAACCTATCGGCGGTACGGAACTACAGTATAATCTACTGTATAAATACGTAGATAATAAATTATTAAATAATTTTCAAATCACAACTTCGGTTCCTGAAAAAGAACCATTATCAAAAAACAAAATTAACATACTTTGGATACAAAATTCATACGATCAACCTAATGTAGCTCCGTGGATGAAAGATAAATCTAACCACGATAAATATGATTGGTACGTATTTAATAGTCATTGGTGTGCGGAAAAATACAGAATGGTGTTTAAATTACCTGCTCATAAATGCACTGTAATTAAAAATGCGGTAGATCAATTTCATGGAAGAGCTGTATATCAAAAAGGACAACCTGTAAAAATGTTATTTACCTCCACACCTTGGAGAGGATTAAATGTCTTATTAGGAGCAATGCAATTGATTAAAAATCCTTTAATTACTTGTGATGTATATTCTTCTACTCAAATTTACGGATCTACTTTTGATGAAGCACATAAAGATTTGTATGAACCATTATTTGAACAAGCAAGACAAATTAAAAATGTTAATTATCTTGGATTTGCTAGTAATGAAACAATTTTAAAAAATATTACTAATTATCATCTTTATGTTTATCCTAATATTTGGGAAGAAACCTCATGTATATCTGCTATTGAAGCATTAGCAAATGGCTTATATGGAATTGTTACAAACTACGGAGCACTATACGAAACTTGTTCAGAATGGCCTCTTTATGTTCAATATCAAAGTGATTATAAAATGTTAGCACAACATTTTGCTTATGCAATAGAAGGTATTGTAAACCAATTACATGAACCAGGAATGCAAGAACTGTTAACATCACAACAAAAATTTTACGAAAAATTCTATAATTGGAAAAACAGAAGTCATGAGTGGACTAACTTTTTAACAGGAGCATCAAATGCAAAATCATGAACCGATATGGTTTGATAAAGAACAACGACCAACGGCACCAGAAACAAATTTAAGTAAATATGCAATTATGGTTGCAACTCCTGTGCATAGTGATTGCAGCATACATTATACACAAGCTTTATTAGAATTACAAAAATGGTGTTTTTATAATAAAGTTAAAATTGGATTTCAAATAATGAAATGTTCTCTTGTGACATCAGGAAGAAATATGTGTGTTGCAGAGTTTTTAAAGAAAAAAGAATTTACTCATTTATTGTTTATTGATTCTGATATTTCATTTAATGGAGGAGCGGCGGGAAGACTACTTGAGGCAGATAAAGATGTTATTTCTATTCCTTATCCATTAAAAGATATGTGTTGGGAAAAAGGATTAGATAGAATTAAAGAAGGTAAAATTAAAACAGTTGAAGATTTAAGGAATAAATCATTTTATAGATATCCATTTAAAGTAGCAGATCCAAAGTCTATTCATATACAAAAAGGTGTTATTGAAGTTACCCATTCTCCTACTGGATTTATGATGATAAAAAGATCTGTATTTAATAAAATGATAGATGCTTATCCCCATATGTCAATCGATCAAAAACAAGTGGTTAATGGTAAGAGTGAAACATTAACTCATATGTGGAATTTCTTTGATACCTTGTTTGACCCTGAAAAACATACTTATTTAGGAGAAGACTTTGCTTTCTGTAAAAGATGGAAAGATATAGGTGGTAAATGCCATGCTTGGATCAGTGACTACATTACCCATGTAGGAGAGCACCAATATACAGGAAGATTTCTTGATGAGTTGATACTCCCTGATAAATAAGATAAAATCAGGAAAATAGGTATTAATAAATTATGGATCCAATAACATTTGCTTTGATATCAGGAGGAGCTGGCTTTTTAGGCAGTAAACTTGCGGGTATGGATACTAAAGACGCTTTTAGACAAGGTCTTTTATCTGGCGGTCTTTCTTTTCTGACACCTGCAGCAGCGATTGAAAGTATGGGTACAAAACAAGGTTTACAACAATTACTTACACAATCCGTTAAACAAGGTGTTGCTGGAAGAATTGGAAAAAAATTAGGAGTACCTCCCGCATTAGCTATGTCTTTAGCGAGTCAATATAAAATACCAGGTGTTGATGAGCCACTCATTCCAATACCACGAGCAACAAATACTGGAATTAAAACAGTACCTTCAGATGCTGAGAGCATAGATGATCTTTATAAAACAGGAAAAGAATTTAATGTTGCAAAACAAATAAATAACGCAAATAAAGATGCAGGCGTTATGGATAAAATAACAGGACTTTTTAAAACAGGCAATGAATATGATATAAATAAAATTGCAAAAGGTGCTACCTTATTTGGTGTACCTGCACTATTATATGCTACAGGTGCATTTAAAGCACAACCAACAACCATGTATGCTCCTTCTTATAATATTAATTATCCAGAGTTAAGAGAGGCAAGAGGAGGAATGCAAAGAATTGATCCTGTAACAGGACAAGTAGTAGAAGTAGCGATGCAGGAAACACCTGAAACATTATATCCTACACGACAACCTTATGCATTTACAGAACAAACATTTTATCCAAAAAAATATGCTGAAGGTGGTTTAGCTTCTTTTGCTACAGGAGGAATTAATTATCTTCCGTCTAAATTAACTCATGATGAAAACGATTCTAACAATTATAAAAGAGCTAGTGGCTATATTGAAGATGGAACCGGAAACGGAAGTAAAGATGAAGATACTATGTTAGCTCAATTAGCTGACGGAGAATTTGTTACAAGAACTGATGGTGTATTAGGTGCCGGTATTCTTGCAGGTGCAAATCCTAAAAATGAAAAAGAAATGAGAGAAAAAGGTGCCAAATATTTTTATGAACAACAAGCAAGGTTTAAAAGAATATTTGACTTATTAAATGCAAACAGAACTAATAAACTTCACTAAAGACCAGGTAAAAAAAGTATGGCCATTAGCAGAAAAATTAGTCGATGCAGCATGTAGGGAACACGGAGGATACGATGCGAAAGACATACTGGAATTTCTTGAAGGCGGTCATATGCAATTATGGATGGCTGTCGATGGAGAAGATAACAAAGTCATTTGTGTATGTATCACAGAAATTCGTCAGTACCCTAATTTTAAAGTGTGCGATCTTAGGATTACGACTGGTGAGCAATATGAGCGTTGGTTTAGCTACATGGATCAGATATGCGAATGGGCTAAATCAGAAGGCTGTAAGAAGATGGAAATTTTCGCAAGACCAGGTTGGGAAAGAATACTCAAATCAAGAGGATTCCATAAAACACACGTCCAATTGGAGAAAAAGTTATGAATTCTAGTAACCTAATAAATGAAATAAAAAATAAATTATCTACTAAAGATAAAGTAGAACTATTTAAATTTTTATATGAAGATATATCCGGTAAAGGTGTTAAAGGAGACACTGAACTAGCCCACATTAATAAATTTGAGGCTAGAATATTAAAAATGTTTGGGGGTTCAGGAACTATCAACCCTGAAACAGGATTAAAACAATATTTTGGTGGTGGAGGCGGTGGTGGATCTGCTCCTTCTACTACTACTTCTTTTGTAAGAGAAGCACCAGGTATTGAAGAACGTAAGTTAGAATTAATGGATCTTGCTTATGATCTTACTAAAACTCCTGAAAAATTACCTGCAATGCAAATTGCGGGACTTGGCGGATTAGAATCAAGAGGTATGCAAGCAGCTGGAGTAACAGGAGTAGGTGCTCCTACAGTGCAATCAGGAATTAATGCTGCTCAAACAGCTTTAGCAGGACCTAACATTTCTCAATTTTTAAATCCTTATCAACAATATGTTACAGGAGAAATTGCAAGACAAGGGCAAATTATGCAACAAGGAATTGCAGATCAAGCAATTCTGTCAGGAGCTTTTGGTGGTGGTAGAGAAGGTGTTCAAAGAGCAGAACTACAAGGTAGAACTTTAGAAAAAATGGGTTTAGCTCAACAACAAGGATTTGGCACAGCTTTACAAGCAGCACAAAACCAACAACAACTTGGATTACAAGGTGCTCAACAATTAGGAGCTCTTGGAGTAACTCAACAAACAATGGCTGGAAATGATATTAGTCAATTAATGGCTGCTGGTGGAGTACAAAGACAACTTGCTCAAGCTACATTAGATGCTCAAAGACAATCAACACTACAACAGCAATACGAACCATACCAAAGATTAGAGTTCTTAAAAAATATTTATGCTGCTGGACCTACATCACAGTCAGGTATAACTACTGCAACTGCTCCTCAAACAAGTCCTTTGGCACAATCCATTGGAACCGGTATTGGTGCCTTTGCAGCTTACCAAGGAGTGACAGGTGGACAGAAACAAGTTTAATAAAGTATTAAATAGACCGTTATTTAGAAACGCTGCATTAAAAAAAGGTGATCTAAAACCTATACGAGCTCAAGTAGGGATAATGGTAGGACAACCTGTAGGAGGTTCTGCAGTATATAATCCAAATAGAGTACCTGTAACCATTCCAGGACAAGGTCCTTACACACCACAAGGTCCAGGCATGTTTCAAAAAGGATTAGGTTATGTAGCAAAAGGTGCTGAGTATTTGGATGTCACAAGTCCTAAATTTTATAGAGGAGTTGGAAATTTAGGTACAGACGTAATAGCACAACAAGGTTTATATAATCTTGGTAAAGGCGCAGGTCTTGGAGAAACCACGTCTACGATAGGTTCTTTAGCAGGTTTATTTAATCCAGTGACAAGAGGTGCTGGAGTAATATCTGGTCTAGGCAGTTTAGCAAATAAATATATTTTAGATGGAAAATTAAATAGAGATACTAATACGTATGAAACAAGATTTGGAAACGTCTCAAACTTCATGCCTCAAAGTTATTATGCGTTAAAAGATATAAGAGAAAAAGAAGCACAAAGAAAACTTGCTGCAGATAAAGAAAGACAGATACAACAACTTACTTCTTTAGATACAAATCAAAATTATGAGATGTCTATGGGTGAAGATTACTTCTCTGGATATGGTTTGAGCGAAGAAGAAAACGTAAGAAATATGTCTAATGAACAAAAAATTAAAAAAGCACAAAAAGAAGCTCAAGATTTATCTAAGTTAACAGGTATATCTACAACTAAAGCAGGTAATATTTTATTATCTGTTTATAATGGTGTTCAAAATCCAGCGGATGCACAAAGAGCAGTACAAGATGATGGATTCTATGCACAAAATACACCTAACTTTTTTAAAGATCCAAAGATAGCCCCTATCAGTCAGCAAAAAACAGTGGAGATGAGTGAAGGAGCTATTAAACCTAAAAAAGAGGAACCAAAAAAATTAGGAGATGGTAAAGGTGTAGCTACAACAACCGGGGTACCAAAAAAACAAACCACGGTCAACGGCCAGGTTTATACAACCGATATGATTACTAGAGCAAAACAGATTGCAGAACAATTAAGAGAAGGACGTTCTCCATCTAATGCTAACTTAGTATTTTTAGCACAATTAGCATCTGGTTTGATGAGTGGTACGACTACTAAATCAGGATTAGGCGGAGCATTAGAAGTATTTGGTAATGCATTAAATCCAGCAGTAAGTAATTATGCTGTTATGAAATTAAAAGAAAATGAAATAGAAAATAAATTAATGGGTGATGCTTTAGATGCAGCTGCAGCTGAAATGTCAGCACTTGCTAAAGGAGCTAAAATGATTGATGCAAGTGTAGAGCATGTTCAATTAGCTGATAAAGACGGTAATTTATATAACTACGAAGGTAGAAGATTAAAGAATGGTACAGTGCAAATTAAAACACCTGGCGGTTATGTAGGCATAGACGAAGCTAGTGAAGCTTTAGGTAAACAAGGATTAAACTATGTTCAATCATTACCTGCAGCTAATGCATTTAATGAAAACACAATGAAGTTGAGAAGAAAACTTTCTCAAGAAACAAAATCACTAAACATTTTAAATGATGCGGTTAGTATTATTACAACTAAAAAAGGTGCAGCGGGTGTTGGTGGTAAACTTAATTTAATTAAATCACGTTTAGGATCTGCAGCTGAAAGTTTAGGTTTTGGCGGCGACTATGAAGCATTATCAAGTAAAGCAGATACATATACAAAAGATTTCTTCGGAGCAATTGATAGAGGTTTAGAGGATGGGTATTTTACTAAAGAAAGAGCTAATGAACTTAAAAAGAAATATAACTACGATAGTTTAAAAGAAAAAGCTAAGAAAAGATTTAAAACTACTTTTGCTGCAGAAGGAGAAAAAGTAACTGATGAAGAGTTAGAAAAACTAGCGGTTGCTGAAGTTACTTTAACTTATGCGTTAGCAAACTCATTTAAAGATTCAGACCGATTAACAGGTCGAGATGTAGATGCTGCTGATAAAGTTGTGGGTATCTTCCCTATCTTTGGTGGTGATAAAACAGTCTTAAGTAAATTAAAAGCCTTAGAAGATAACTTAATTACTGACTTAAATGATACGAAGAGAAGATTAAGAGAGGCTGGTGTCTTAGAAACTTTCATGAGTACTTTTGAACAACAATTAAGATACAACCCTAAAGCAAAAGAAAGATTATATGAACAATATAAAAAATCTTTAAAAGAAGACTCACAAGAAGATTTAATTAAAAAATTTAATAAAGGTATTTAACCATGGCTTTAGATATACCTAACTTACAAAAACAAATTGATAACAATACTTTAGAGGTAGAAACTTTTAGTGATGAACAAAGAGCCATCCTAGATGAATTAATTGATAGAGGTGCTCTCAAAGGCCCTAAAATGGATGACCTTTTAGAAAAAAGAACCGAAGCTGCGTTTAATATTGCAAGAGTAAGACAGATAGAGGAAGATCCACTTAGAGCTCAACTATTAGCTGAAGGTGACGAAGGTTTTTTTAGCGGAAGACCAGGTGCAGAATTAGCTGGAGATTTAGTTGGATCTATTGTTCCATTAGTTTTAATGAGAGGTAATATTCTTAAAGCTGCAAAAGCAGGTAAATTATTAAATAGACAAACATTAACATTTGGTAAAGCTGCTCAACAGTTACCTGACAGTATGAAATTTACAAAAGGTGTAATGAGTAGACTCGCAAGTGTAGCTGATCTACCAGAAAGAGTTGTACGTTCTCCATTAGGTCAAATGGAACTTGCTAGTATTGCAGGAGGTACTGTGGGAGCTGGAGTTGGTTCTATGGCATATGATTTAACTAACGAAGCTGTAGGTAATGAAATCGTAGCAGCAATGACAGAAGATTTAGGTAATATTGATAAAAAAGAAATTGATCAAGATATTACTTTAAATGCATTTGAAGCAATGAAGAACGCAGCATTATGGAACTCAGGAGCTGCATTATTAGGTCCTATTATTGGAGGAGTATTTGGAAAACCATTATCTAAATTATTTGGTTTAAGAGGTGATAAAGCAAAAGAACTTGCAAACTTTGCAAGAGATAAAGGATTACCTATTCCATTAATAGCTGCAATGAACTCTACAGGATTTTTAGGTCCTATAGCACAAAACTATTTTAAAACAGTTGGTGTATTTCCTGGTGTATCTTCTGTTGGATACAAAGCATTTCAAAACGTAGAACAAGCTATGGGTAAATCTTATTTAATGGATTTGATGTCTTACTCACCATTAATAAGAACATCGGTTCTTGGTCATGGTATGTTGGATCAAATGAATTTAGTATTTAAAGAAAATGTTAATTTGATCAATAGTGCTTATAATAAATTTAACAGCTATGCTTTAGCTGCAGGGAACCCTGCGGTTGTTTCATTAACCAATACAAGAAGAGTTGCAAATGAAATGCTAGATCAACTAGAAGCTAGTTATCCTAAATTTAACAGAGAGCTATTACAAGAAAATTTAAAAGGAGTGGAAGAACTTACAACAAGAGGAGATCCTGTTTTTCAATTTTACAGATTTATTAATTCTATACCTGAAGGTAATTTAACCTTACAACAATATAAAGGTATGAAAGAAATGCTTAATCGAGCTATGGAAACAACTAATTTAAAAACTGGAAACATAGCAGTAAAACAAATTTGGGAAGCAAGTGAAAACGATCTTGCAATGATGGGCCAAAATTTACATGAAGCTGCATTATTAAAAGATGTAGGTATAAGAGAACAATACGAAAAAATTGCTGGAGCATATTCAGATCCAGTCACAAGAGAAATGGCTTACGCAAACAAAGCAAATGGAGATGCTTATATAAAAGATATTATTGATAGAACAGGAAAAGCTGTAAATCAATTAGCACATGCAAATAGAACATTTTCAAATATTATGACTGTTTATAGCAAAGGTGGTTTAACAAGAGCTATGGCAAAAGCAGATAAAAATATGTTCACTCAAAAAGCTTTGTATAATATTTTAGGTACAAGTGAAGTAGGTAGAACGTCTTTTTTTAAAAGTTTAGAAAAAGATGTGTTTCTAGGTTCAAATCCAGATGCAGTAAACGAATTTAAAAGATTAATTGGAGCTGTAGATAATCCTCAACTTGGACAAAAGACAACAGCCAACGGAAGATTTTTATATAAAGCAGGGGTCAATAGATATTTTTTTAACACATTTTTAAAATCTTTTGATACTGCACAAACACCTGGTGCAAAAAGTATATTTAATGCATTAGAAGCAGATCCTTTCATTAGAGAAGGAGTAGAGTATGCTGATGATTTTATTAAAAATGCAGCTAAAGATCCTTATTACATGGAAAAAGGATTATCTGTAGATGATATAGTAAAAGGAAAAGGTCAATTTAATATATCTGAAATTAGATTTGCTCCAGATGATTTTGCACAATTTAATATTAATAAGTTTATGAAAAATTTAGGTATTGAAGGTGCAACTGATGAACTTTCAAGATTAAAACTATACAACATGGTAGGTAAAGATCATTATAATTCATTAATGAATTTTACAAATTATATGAAAGCTGTATCTGATGTACCACTATCGGATTCTTCTACCTTCATTCAAAGAAGATTTATGCTTGGATCATTAGGATCTGTAGCTGGAGGACTTGTAATTGGAGCAGGTGCTTTTGCTGTTAATCCATTTGCACCATTGGTATTTATGTTACTTGCTAGACAATTTGGAAATGTATTAGCGGATCCAGTAGCTTTACGATTAATGAATGATGCTTTGTTACCAGATGAAATGTTGCAAATTGCTAAAACAGGTAAAATTACTGTAGCAGGTCAAACTTATTCTGCTAAGTCAGGTATTTACAGAAAACTTACGCCTTCATTAACTGCAGCTGGATTAACTAGAAAAAGAGATGCGGCTGCGAGATTCTTAAATTACATGATACCAGAATCTAAAGACAATCCTAATCTAGATTTACAAAAAGTAGCCCCAGAAGAAATAACTAAATATTTATCTCAACAACCATTTCAGGTGCCTAACGAACAAAACTATGAAGATAAAGTTCCTGAAAAAGTTATTAAAGGAATGTTTGTAAATGATTTTATTCCAAAAGGAACACCTGAAGCAGATATTGTTCAAGGTGTAGAATTTATTAATTCTGAAAAAACAGCAGAACAAGATACCATTGATTATTTTAAAAAACCTGAAGATACAGCTCAACAAACAGTTGATCAAGATATACAACTTGCACAACAAACAGGACAAGCTCCACAACAACCTGGTAGTATGCAACAAGCGGATCTTGCTCAAGCATTATTTCCTCAAGATGAAATTTTAAATTTAGCAATGAGGAGAAGAAATGCCTAGATCTGCAATGCAAAAAATAGAAGATCATGAAAAACTCTGCAGAATTATGCAGAAACAAACTTTTGCTCAAATAAAAGAATTAAAAGAAAGAATGGCTAGATTAGAAAAATATATGCTTGGGGCAGCATTTGCTATAATTATGGCTGTACTTATGAATCCATTTAAGTAATATACTTAAATATGAAATTAGAAAAATCAGAAAGTGGCTTAAAGCTACTAGAGCTTCAACGGATTAAAAAATATCCTTATAAAAAATACAATAGATTTACTGAAACAACTCGTAAGTATTTAGTTGATGAGAAAAAAGTACCTAGTGTTACGACAATTTTATCAAAAACAAAAGATGATGAAGGATTAAAAAAATGGCGTGAACGTATTGGGGAAGATGCTGCAAATAAAATAGTAAGAGAAGCAAGTGCCATTGGAACTGAAATGCACTTAGTATTAGAAAAATATTTAGACGGTTCTGGATACGTTAACTTAGATCCACAGGCTCAAAAACCACGGCTCATGGCACATAAAATATTACAAAATTTAGAGCCTTTACAAGAAGTGTGGGGTAATGAGATATCCTTAGCATATAAACATGAATATGCAGGAACTACTGATTGTATAGCATTACACAATGATTTACCTACTATTATTGATTTTAAACAAGCAAATAAGCCAAAAAAGGAAGAATGGGTGGAAGATTATAAATTACAGCTAGGAGCTTATTATTTAGCTCATAAAGAGCATTACGGGCCCATAGAACAGGGTTTAATAACTATCTGTACCCGAGACCTCAAATATCAGGAATTTAAGCTTAGAGAGCGTGATTTGGCAGAATATTCAGAAAAATTTCTAGAAAGACTTGAACAATTTAAGAAACTTACTATATAATACTTTGCAGGTGCAACATATGTTGGCCTATTAAACTTGCTTAACTAAGGAGGATAATATGACAGGTTTAGATTTATATAACAAATTCCAAAGCGAACTTTGGGAAAAATCCAACAAAATTTTCGGTGATTCGTTTGATGATATCTTTATGAATTTATCAAAAGTACAATCGTTTCCATTTTACAACGTAGTAAAATACGGAAAAGGTGAATACGGAATTGAATTAGGTCTTGCTGGATTTAATAAAAAGAATGTAAAAGTTCAATACAAAGACGGTGTATTAACTGTTTCTGGTCAAATAGATGACGCAGAAAAAGAATACATTGAAAAAGGACTTGCAGCTAGAAAATTCTTTAAACAATTTCAATTAAGAAATGATGTTGTTGTAGATGAAGCTGAAATGCAAGACGGTGTATTAACTGTTAAGTTTGGTGTTGAAGAACCAAAAGAAATAGCGATCAAGGACATTAAAGTAAAATAATGTGGCCTTACACTCAAGAAGAACTTGAATTTATTAATTAATTAATTCGAGGCTCTATCTATATTTATTACCTCCCCTGGGTTAGCATTCAGATCTAACCAAGGGGAGAGTACACATGCCTAAGAAAAAAGAAGAAACTATCGAGGACATCCTAGATAGAATTGAAGAAGATCTACAAAAAGCTAGAGACAAAGTCTGGGAAATGGAACCAGCGGATCAAGAGGATGAAGATTCTTTTGATGACGAAGAAGACGAAGAATAATTTATAAAGGGGGTACAGCCCAGTGAGAGGTAATTGTTCGCTGGGCTGTCCTCAAGAACACACAACCATCAAACTTTAGTTTGATCGTTATAGTAGTTTTAGCCACATTGCTAAAACTGTATTTTTACAGTTTGAATTTATTATTTTTTAAAAATTATTGCAACCATTTTTTTATTTCTTCACCCATGGTCTGAGCAGAAATATCCATTTTTTTATCCAACGCCTCCACAATGCGTTGATCAACAGTATCTTTCATAATTAAATCAATATAAGTTACATTTTTAGTTTGACCTATTCGATGAGCTCTATCTTCAGATTGCCATCTCAATTCTAAGTTGTAGTTATTAGAATAATAAACAACATATTCAGCTTTAGTTAATGTTAGACCATGACCACCAGTTTGTGGGTTAGCTACAAAAAATCTACATTCGGGAGCATTTTGAAAAAATTTAACAGCATTCTGTCTAGATGCTAAATCAGTAGCACCATACATAGATACTACAGAACCTTTACCAAATCGTTTTAATAAATGAGAGGATATGTCTTCAATATTTTTAACATAGTTAGCCCATATAATCATTTTACCACTTACTTCATCTATAATTAAATCTAGTTCTTCTAATTTAGGATTTTTAAATTCAGTAATTAAACCATCATCATTTTTAAGAAAGCCGTTACACAATTGATGTAATCTTAATATTTCTGTTAATTTATTTGTATAAGATACAGTAGAATCTTCTAATATAGCTAAAGCATTTTTCCTTAACGAATCATAAACTTTTTGTTGTTCGTAAGATAAATGCACATACCTTTGTTTATATATTTTAGGAGGTATATCTAAACATTGATCTTTTCTTATTCTTGTAGAAAAAGCTTTTAGTTTAGTTTCTAGTTCTCCTAGATTACAATAATATTTTGGTATTTGTACTTGAGTATTAGCATTAGTATAAATAGTATGCATGACAGCATAACGTGCTCTAAAAGCATAATACGAATCATATCCTAATAAACCCTTGTTTAGAAATGCACATTGTGTATATAGGTCTAATGGAGATTTTGTTACTGGGGATCCTGTCAATATTCGGCGGTATTTGGATAGTGTGGACAGTGCTAAAATATGTTTTGTTCGTTTTGCTCTTGGGTTCTTTATTGTTGTTGCTTCATCTATAGCAAACAAAGCATGTTGATTTATTTTTAAAAAATTAGCTGCAGCATCTACTCCACGTTTAGTTGATAACGACTCAACATTCATTAATAAGAAACTACAAGAACCAACTAATTTTTCCTTGAAAGGATTCCACTTTGTTGTTTTAGAAACATTCCAACAATGAATATTTCTTTTTATATCATCAGGCAAATGGGTTTTTATTTCTTGTTCCCAGTTAAGATAGACTGACTTAGGAGCTACAACTAGAGCTGAATTTATCTTTCTTTGCTGGTATAATATACCGATATTATCAATTGTCGTTTTTGTTTTACCGGTACCCATATCCATAAAGTAAGCCCATTCAACCTGATGAGCAGCTTTATTTAAAGCATCAATTTGATGTTTATAAGGTTTAGTTTTAAACTTGTAGTCCATGTCAAATCGGTTGTTAAACTATTTGCTTGACGAATGCAACAAATATCTTTACATGGCAAATCAGGAGGAAACATGGATATAGAAAAAGTATCAGTTGATGTAAATGATGCATCAATTAAGAAACTTTCTTCTGCTTGTAATGAACTTCAAAACCTTCAAGAAATTTTCGAACTCAAAGAGATCGAATTAAAAAACTTGAAAGAAAAAGTTCGTGAGTTAGAAGAAAATAAGATCCCAGAAATCATGACCGAACTAGGTGTCTCTATGATTAAATTAGAGGATGGTTCTACTGTTGAAGTAAAACCTATGATATCTGCTAAAATTCCAGCGACCCGTACAGACGAGGCATATCAGTGGTTAAGACAAAAAGGCCACGGCGATATGATCAAAAACACTGTCACCGCTTCGTTCAATAAGGGCCAGGATAATCTTGTATCGAGACTTATACAAGTATGCGAAGAGAATGGATTCAACTATGATAAAAAAGAAAAAGTTGAACCTATGACTTTAAAAGCATTTGCACGAGAACAAATCGAGGATGGAAAAGAACTTCCAATGGATTTGTTTGGAGTGTATGTCTCAAATAAAACAAAAATAACGAAAAAATAAGGAGGACGCATGTCTAAAGAGCAAGTAAAAACGAATGCAGTAATAAAGAAACCAACATCAGAAATTGCTGCAATCAACATAGAATCTTTTGCAGAGGCAGGTTTTGAAAACATGTCAACAAAAGATTTAGCATTACCTTTCCTAAAAATTTTAGGACAACTTTCACCACAGGTTACAATGGGTGATGCGAATTATATCGAAGCAGCAAAGCCTGGTATGATTTATAATACTGTAACCGATAGACTTTATGATAAAGGTATCGCAGTTGTGCCATGCTTTTATAAGTTAGAGTATATCGAGTGGAGAGACAGAGGTACAGAAGGATCAGGAGCACCTGCAGCAATACATGCATCTGACTCTGATATTATGTCTAAAACAACTAGGGACGATTCTAATAAAGATAGATTAGAAAATGGAAACTATGTAGAAGAAACTGCTTCACATTATGTTTTGCTAGTTGAAAATGATAGACCAACCGAGACAGCATTAATTACAATGAAGTCCACTCAAAGAAAAAAATCTAAAAAGTGGAACTCTATGATGATGTCTGTAAGATCTAGAAAAAAAGATGGTTCTTTATTCCAACCTGCTATGTTTACGCAAATGTATAAACTTAGAACGCAATTGGAAAAAAATAATCTTGGATCTTGGTACGGTTGGGAAATTGAACATATGGGTCAAGTACCTAATCAAGAGGTCTTAAGTGCTGCACATGAGTTTTATAAATCATGTAATGTAGGCTCAGTAAAAGTTAATCACTCAACTGAAGTTAATACTGAAAAAGCTCCGTTTTAATGTCCACGGAAGCAACAACTCTGGAACAGTTCATGGAACTGTTCCAGGGCAGTACGACATATTATGGTGAGTCGAAAGCAACGGAAAAGACAAAACCCAACGGTAAAAGAGAATACGATAGCTGGATAAATAAAAAACCAGTTACGATAGAAGATTTCCGTGCACACATTAACGGCACACGGCACATAGGAACGGTTCCTATTAAAGATGATTCTACATGTTCATGGGGAGTCATTGATGTAGATGTTTATAATTTAAATCACAAAGAATTAATTAAAACGGTAAGAGAAAGAAAATATCCCTTAGTTCCTTACCGATCAAAATCAAATGGATTACATTTAGTATTACACATTGATGGTTCTGTACCAGCATTTAAAATGAGAAGATTATTAAATGACTATGCAGCGGATCTTGGAGTTGCTGGAACTACAACAGATATATTTCCTGCTCAAGATCAGGTCGATCTAACTCCTGAGAAGTGGGAAGATAAAAGCAAAGGTAATTTTGTAAACTTACCTTATCAACATGCAGCAAGAACTACTCGTATGGCATTATACGATAATGGTATGGGTGTTCCCTTAAATGATTTATATAATTTTGTAACTCAATATAGAGTTACCCCAAAACAATTTGATGAATTAAAAATAGATCAACAAGAATTTGATAAGTTAGGTTACCCTCCATGTGTTGTAAGTTTTTTAAAGAACGGGGTAGAAGAAGGTGAAGGAAGAAATGATGCGATGTTTAATGTTGCTGTAATGTGTAAAAAAATAAATCCGGATGAGGATTATTGGCCAGAGCATTTCAGAGAACTTAATCGTATGATTGGTGAGCCCCCATTAGACCCAAAAGAGTTAAACACTTTAATTAAACAACATACAAAAACAGATTATAAATATAAGTGTCAAACATCTATTGCTAAAGCACATTGTAATAGACAAAAATGTGTTGGATGTAAGTTTGGAATTAATCCTAATGAAGCGATGCCTGAAGTTGGAAGATTACAAAAATATAATGTATACCCTGAACCTTATTGGGTCCTACCTGTTAATGGTACAAATATAAAATTGGATAATAAAGAATTATATTCTCAGCAATTATTTGGGGCAAAGCTGCTAGCTGCTGATATTGTATGGAGAAATCTCAAAGCAAGTAAACAAAATCCGGATCCTTGGAGTGATTTTAAAGAAGAATTAATTAAAAATAAGATAGATATAGAAGGTTATGACCATATTGAAGAGAAAGATGACATCTTTAATAGTCGTATGGTACAATTCATAGAGGACTCAGAAAGCCATGCTGATTTCAATCAAATAGATAATGGTTACATATGGCTTGATCATGAGGACAAACACCAGGCAAAGGAACTTAGATTCAAAACAGAAACGTTCCTAAGATTTATGAAAAAGCTTGGTAACAATTGGTCTAATAGAGAATGTAGTACATTCCTGCAGACGGGAGGGGCAGAGCCAAAGAAAAAGCATGAAGGACATCAAACAAGACATTGGATCGTTGCAATGCCAAGACTTCCAGAATACACAAACAAAGAGGTTAAACATGTTAAAGCAAAAGCTCCATGGGAAAACAATTAAAATATTCGGACCTCCTGGAACTGGAAAGACGTTTCAACTACTACGCAGGATTAAATACTTTCTTCGTAGAGGTGTATCACCACATGAAATCGCGTACTTTTCGTTTACGAATAAAGCGGTGGATGAAACGATTGAAAGAATTGCAGGGAGTCTTCCTGGGTATAAGCCTGATGACTTTCCTTATTTTTCTACTATACATAGTTTTGCACGCTCTCAATTCTCACATATACCGGTCTTAGATCCAAAAGAAGATATGCTTCAATTTCATTCAGATTACGGAACGATTAAACTTAATTACTTACATGGTATGGAAGATCAAAAAGTTTTTAATAATTGGTCTTTGCAAGTTTATGATAGAGCTCGAAATATGAAACAGGATCCAATTGCTTTATATAAACAACAATCAAGAAAACATGTAAGACTTCCACAGTTTGTTTCTATTATTGCTGCATATGAAAATTTTAAAAGCTTTGAATCTTCTCCTGGTGTAAGGCAAAATGATCGTCTAGATTTTACGGACATGCTGCAGAAGTTTGTAGACGAAGGAACGGTCCCTAAATTTAAAGTGCTTATGATTGATGAAGCTCAAGATCTAACTCCATTACAATGGGACGTTGTTTTAAAACTAGCGGAACAAGCTGAAAAAGTTTATTTAGCTGGAGATGATGACCAAGCTATTTATGAATGGAATGGAGCTGAAGTCGATTTTTTCATTCACTTTCCAGGTAAAAAGAAAGTATTAGAATTATCACGAAGAATACCTAAACGAATACATTATTTTTCACAGTTAATGATGTTAGCTGCGGAAGGACATAGAGAAGAGAAGATATTTTCTCCCAATAATGTAGAGGGTGATATACAAAAATATATGTCTGTTAAAAAGGTTCCCTTTGAAATGAAAGGAACTTGGATGGTTTTAGCAAGAATACATGATGTAAAAAAAGAAGTAGAAAAAGAATTGTACGATATGGGTTTAGTATATGAAAATACCCAAGGACATAAATCATTCAATGTGCAACAGTGGCAAGCTATCAATTATTGGCAGAAGTTGATGCAAGGTGGATCGTTAACAAGAGAAGAAGCATGCACCATGTACACTTTTATATCCAACATTGATCACGGCTACCGGTCAGCGGATAGCCAGAAATGGAGCTTTGCACATCCGAATCAGCCATTTAATTACGATGAACTTCAGCTGCGTGCAGGTCTACAACAGCCGAAAAGTGATTGGATGGATGGATTAACCATAAAAATTAAGGATTCTGAAAAAAGATATTTCTTAAAATGTATGGAAAACAACATAAACTTAGACCAGAAAGCGAGAATCATTGTTGATACAATACACAGTGTTAAAGGCTCTGAAGCCGACCACGTCGTCATTTGTTCTAAAGCCAATTGGCCGTCCCACTTTGAAAAAAAGAACAAAGAAGAAAAAGTTAAAGAACTAAGAGTTTGGTATACAGGTGTGACGAGAGCAAAACAATCGTTACACCTTATCAATACAGACCACAAATATCACTTTCCATTAGGAAAGATTTATAATAACTATAAAGATAATTATGTCCACTAAATCTGATTTAGAAAAAGTATTTCCTTCTGAAAGACAAGAAGGAGGAGATCATTATAAAATAAAGATACAACCTTTTCATTTTGTTATGGAAAACAATTTAAATTTTTTTCAAGGGAATGTAATTAAGTATGTTGTGAGATACCAAAAGAAAAATGGAATTGAAGATTTAAAAAAAATTATTCATTATTGTGAATTAGAAATAGAACGATTACGTAATAATAAATCATGAGTATTAGTAAAAATGACTTCAGACTCGTAGCAGGGGCTGATGAAACTAAATTTATTGGTGAACCTACCATGAGAATTTTATCATTAGGAGCTGGTGTGCAATCTTCCACACTTGCATTGATGGCTCATGAAGGAGCTTTTGATGTAAAACCTGATGCTATGATTTTTGCAGACACCGGTTGGGAACCTCCGACTGTATATGAACATCTAGAATGGTTAAAGAACAATGTCAGCATACCTTTGCATACTTGTATGAAAGGAAATATTCGCGAAGACATACTCACGGCTCTTGGACCAGGTGGTAATCAATTTGCCTCTGCACCTTTTTATACGTTAAATGATGAAGGTAAAAAAGGAATGGGACGAAGACAATGTACAAGAGAATATAAAATTACTCCTATTGCTAAAAAGATTAGAGAGCTCATGGGTTACAAGCCAAGACAAAAAATGAAAAAAGATCAATGGGTAGAAGTTTGGGTAGGAATATCTACAGATGAAATTATGAGAATGAAGCCATCACGATTTTGGTGGCAATGTAACCGATGGCCTTTGATAGAGAAAAAAATGTCCCGGGAGGATTGTTTAAAATGGTATGACAATAAAAATTATAAACGCCCGGCAAAGTCTGCTTGTATTGGATGTCCCTTCCATGATGATGCATTTTGGATAGATATGAAAAAAAATAGACCAAAAGAGTTTGCAGATGCTGTTCAATTTGATAAAGAGATGCGTATGCATAATCCAAAAGTTAAAAACTTTGTTCATAGAAAATGCAAACCTTTAGATGAAGTTGATTTAGATCCTAAAGATAACCATCCTGATTTATTTAATTTAGAATGTGAAGGGATGTGTGGAGTATGATCGATAAAGTAATAAACTTTGGGCATTCTATTTTAATTCCAAAATGTGATTCGTATATTAAAGATATTATTAAAGTTAATGGAGAATGGGAAACTAATGTATACAAAGCTTATAAAAGTATTTTAAACAAAGAATCTATTGTAATTGAAGTAGGAGCGCATGTAGGAACTCATACTGTAGAAATGGCTAAAATATGTAAACATGTGTACACTTTTGAAATACAAAGATTTTTAAATCAATTATTATCTTATAATTTAATTCACAATGAATGTTTTAATGTAACTAATTTTTTAGAAATTATTGGAAACAATGATGCAATCGTTCCTATAGAAGAACTAATATATAACGAAACAAATTTTTGTGGTTTTAATACAGGAGCTATGACTGTTAGAGGATTAAATAAACCATGGGGATATCCTATACTAGAAATTAAATTAGATAATAAATTTAATTTTTTAACTAAATGTGATTTGTTAAAAATAGATGCAGAAGGATCTGAATTAGATGTTTTAAAAGGAGGATTGAACTTTATTAAAAGAACTAAACCTGCAATATTAATTGAATTTGATGGAGACCACGATAAACAAGAAATGTTTAATTTACTACCCAATTATAAATTTAAAGATGTAATAGATAGGTATAAAAATAAAACAAATGATATGGTTTTTCAAAATCAAATGATGATTGGAGAATATGAAGGAAGCAAAGAAACCGATTGAAGTATATTTAAATTTTTACAAAAGATTAAAAGAATTTAATGTTCAAATAAATAACGTCATTGATGTGGGTTGTTACCAAGGATCCTGGACTTCTAGGTTAAAATTAATTTACCCAAGTGCTAATTATTATTTAATAGATTTTAATGATAAATATAGAGAAAAACTAGAAATTTTAGGAACTTATTACAAAGAGGCTGTTGCTCAAAAAGTAGAGGAAAGAGAATTTAATATTAGTTTATCAGACGCAAGTACTGGTAATTCATTATATGAAGAAAATTCAAATGTAAAATTTGAAAAAGAAAAAGTAATGACTAAACCACTAAAATATATTGTTCCCGATCAATCTTATGATGTTATTAAAATGGATGTACAAGGGGCAGAATTAGAAATTATTGAAGGATCTATGGATTTGTTTCAAAAAACAAAATTTGTGCAGCTAGAATGCCCTGTGCATGCTAATAACATTGGAGCTCCATTATTTGAACATTATATAAATTACATGGCAAATAATAATTTTAAAGTTTTTGATTGTGAATCTTTATTTATTAATTGTAAATTAATGGCAATGGATATAATATTTATAAATACAACATTACCGAAGTTATCTACTTTGGAAAATAGTAAAATATATTACGCAAACGGAGATCCAAATGACACACCAGCTTAACTTTCAATACCAGGAATCAGATTGGTGTTGCCCTTCTGAGTATCCTGATCTTACTCATGCAGATGCAATTGCAATTGACTTAGAAACAAAAGATCCGAACATAAAAACACTTGGACCAGGATGGCCTAGGTTTGATGGATACATTGTAGGTTTTGCTGTGGCTACAGCAGGTAAGCAATGGTATTTTCCTATAAGACATGATGCAGGTGGTAATATGGATGAAGCAATTACTACAGCATTCATACAAGACATATTAAAGTTACCTTGTCCTAAAATATTTCATAATGCAGCTTACGATGTAGGTTGGTTAAAAATAAATGGTTTTGAAATAAGAGGAGAGATTATTGATACCATGATTGCAGCGGCAATCGTGGATGAAAACAGATGGAGTTATTCTTTAAATGCGTTAGCTGCAGATTATTTAGGGGAAATAAAATCTGAAGTCTATTTAAAAGAACGAGCAAAGGAATGGGGTATCGATCCAAAAGCAGATATGTGGAAGATGCCTGCAGGTTATGTTGGACAATATGCAGAACAAGATGCTGCACTTACTTATAAACTTTGGAACCATTTTAAACCTATTATTATACGAGAAAATTTACAAGAAGTTTGGGAACTAGAAAAAGAGTTGTTACCTAATTTAATTGAAATGCGTATGAGAGGCATGCGTGTAAATTTAGAAAAGATAAAAGGATTAAGAAAAGACTTTATATCTGAGGAAAATAAAATTTTAAAAACGATTAAAGATATGACAGGCATGTCCGTAGATATATGGGCTGCAAGATCGGTTGCTAAAATTTATGATAAATTAGGAATTGAATATCCCTTAACAGAAAAGTCCCAGGAGCCTAGCTTTACATCTAATTGGTTAGAAAATTCTGAACATAGTATTTCTAAACTTATTCGTAATGTAAGAGATATTAATAAATTTCACTCTACTTTTTTAGATAGTATTGAACGATTTACTCATAAAGGTCGTATTCATTCAGAGATTCATCAATTAAAATCAGAGGGAGGTGGAACTGTTTCTGGTAGACTTAGTTATTCGAATATGAATTTACAGCAAATACCGGCTCGAAATAAAGAATTTGGCAATAAAATTAGAAGTTTATTCTTACCGGAAGAAGGAAGACAGTGGGGTAGTTTTGATTATTCTCAACAAGAACCAAGACTCGTAGCTCATTACGCAGCAGCCGTAGATAAAGGATTTACAGGAGCAGAGGAGTTTATCCAAGCGTATCAGGATGAGGCAGCTGACTTTCATCAATTAGTAGCAGACATGGCAGGCATATCACGAACCGCGGCCAAAACTATAAACCTTGGAATATTTTACGGTATGGGGAAAAATAAATTATCGAAAGAATTAGGAATTTCCAAAGATAAAGCAATGCAATTACTTCAGCAATATGATCAACGTGTTCCATTTGTTAAAAAATTGGCCACCGAAGTTATGAACTCAGCAGCTAAGTTTGGTTTTATACGAACACTAAAAGGTCGTAAGTGTCGTTTCAACACGTGGGAACCTAACACGTGGGATATGCACAAATCAATGCCATACGAAGAAGCAAAAGCTCATTATGGAAATAATATTAGAAGATCAGGAACTTACAAAGCACTGAACAGATTAATTCAAGGATCTGCTGCAGATCAATCTAAAGTAGCTATGATTGAATGTTGTAAAGCAGGTTATATGCCTTTATTACAAATTCATGATGAACTTTGTTTTAGTATTAACGAAGAGAAAGATACACAACAAGTAAAAGAGATAATGGAAAATTGTATTGAAGGTTTAAAAGTACCTTTTAAAGTAGATATAGCTTTAGGACCTTCCTGGGGTGAAGCAAAAGAATGAGTATGAAAAATTATTTATTAATTATTGTCATTACAAGTTTTGTAATTTTAGTATGTGCGATGACTACCCCTATCAACGTATATTATGGAATGGATGTACAACAAAAATTGTGGTTAAAATATCCAACTATATTTGAAAATCCTTTTCGCTTTAAATAAAGCGATAGGTATCCTAATCAAAAAATTGAAAAACAGAAATGTTACTTCCTACTTAAGAAGCGTAACTTAATTCGTCAGATCTTTTTACAAAATCATTGTATCCATGAAATTGATTGCTAATTTCAATCAATTCTCTTCTACAGTTTCTAATCTGATTTTGGATCTGATTCATTTCAACGGTGCACCCATTATTTTCTAAAAATAATTGGTTCCATTTACTTTCCAAGCTTATCTTCTTGGCCAGGATTTGATGTGCTTTGCTCATCTATTTCCTCATATGTTACATAGAGGCGATTTGGTGTATAAACCCCCTCCGGTTTTGCTTGGATTTTTCCATCTGCAATTAATTTTGCAAATCCTAATCCAGCATCTTCAGCAGTAGGTGCATGCACAACTTCAGAAAAATATTTTCCTAAGTATCGAGCCTGAAACCTATAAGCTGTCATGGGAATATCTTAACATAGTTTTTCACGTAAAATCAATACTTTATGATTTTTGATGTTTTGTAGGAACACACCATATGGTTAATTCTTGTATTTGCAAGCCTTCTTTTGCGAACTTTTCCTCAATGTTTTGGCCCATTTCTCTTGATTTTTCTATACATTTTTCTTTTGTGTGGTGCACAATAGGATCTTCCCAGAAATTCATACAATTTCGCCCTGATTCAGCATTAGGATCAAAAACACATAACATTCCATAAACTGCAAATAATTCTAACATATAGAATCATAACACGAATTTTTTTAAAAATATCACTTGCAATTAATTGGGATATGTTTATATATAATCACATGATAAAAAACAGAAGCATGGTAAAAACAAAATCTCTTTCAGAAGCTTTTCGTATGATGGTTGCTGAAGTAGATAACATCTTATCCAAACTTCATGAATTTGACTATCGAGGTAATCCGATTGATGCAAGCGATCCCACATGGATTGATGCAAAATTACGATTAACAAATCTTGAAGTCATTATTAATGAAGACAGGATATCCCCGATTAGTGAAGGCTTTGCCGAACAACTAATCATGGATGAGTTGCACTGCCGACAAGAGCAGCGCGACAAACAAGAAGCGATTGCGAGGCCGAACTAATGGCTATCATCGATCGTTTTTTTATCGGACTGATTGCATTATTAATTGTAATCATTCCGCCTAAACTATTCCTGGTATTACTAGGAGTAATTTATTTTGCATTAACTAAACACTAACAATGGAGGTAAACATGAGTAATGCAGTAAAAGAAATCAAAGGCAAAGTCTTTGAAACAACGGACTACGATCTTTTTAAAAATGTAAAAGGAAATCGTGTCGTAAATGAAAATTGGGCTGAGAAGCTTGCAGAAAAAATGGAAGAACGTCATTTAGATGATCCCATTCGAGTCACTTCTAGTTATAAAGTACTCGACGGACAGCATCGTATTCTTGCCTGTAAACAATTAGGAAGACCGGTTCGATTTTATATTGTCGATAACGGTAACGACCTAGATGTAACTAGATTAAATTCCGATAGAAAAAATTGGACGTTAGAAGGTTACTTAAATTTTTGGCATGATCGTCCACACGCAAATCAAAAGGATTACCAATTGTTAAAACATTTAACAACGAAGTATGAATTAGGACTTGAAGTTGCGATTGTAGCAGGTGCTAGACGAGTCAATCGTGATAGTACTTTGTCCGCTGATTTTAAATCCGGTAAATATAAAGTTACGGATTTTGGTTGGGCGCAACGTTTTGGGGAGGATTTCCAAAAACTTGTAGGAGTGTTAGGTAAAGTTGCTAAGCAACGAACTTTCCTAAATGTGTTTTTAATTTTCTACAAACATCCTGATTTTGAGTTTGCAAGATTTTTACATGCCATTAAAACGAATGGGGGTAAAATTCTTAATGCATCCGATCGAACTACGATGATTAAGGTGTTTGAACAGGTTTATAATTTCCAATTGAAAGGAAGACATAAACCGATTAAATTCCAACGATGGGTAGAAGATCGAGGGTACGTAGAGGTGACTGAAAAGGAACTTGCAAGACGTGCTGCAGGATATAATCAATACAACAGAAAGAAAAAATAACCATGAACATCGAGAAATGGAAGTCGGTTGCAGTAGATAAGGAAAGTTATTATGTGCTGCAAGCGTTGTGTAAACACGGCTACCGAAAACCAGGTGCTATGATTTCAAAATTAGTACATGAAATGGTGACCACGTTAGCTAAGAAAAAGAATAAGGCTCCAGATAAAGTTTGGTCAGATTTACTTGCCCAAGGCTTTAAACTGAAACAAAAGTGAGTGAAAGAGAATTATTCTTTTTAGGTATGGAGGCAGTTTATGTAGGAGGAACTGCCTTTTTACTTTGGTATTTATTTAATTATTGGAGGAACAAATGAGAGCAAGAACAACAGTAGCAAGATACGGTAAGGTAAGAGGAAAAACAAGATTTAGTATTGATGGTTATTATTTTGATGGTAACGATCTATGGGTTATTCAAAAAGATGAATATGGAAATAGTAAAATGATTAAAGAAAAAGATTTGACACAGTCCTCTAAATAGTAGTATAAACAAATCATCCTAAGCACCCGATGAAAAGCTGAGGCAAATCAGCTTATGTCCCACGAATCACTAATCTTAACTATTAAATTTAACTTTTAACCAAAGGAAATTTGTGGCTGAGAAGACCCAAGTACAGGTAACTTCTAAATTGCAAGATGTGTTGACAGAACTTGCACAGATGTGTCCTGATAAAAAAAAGTATGAGGAGATTACTACGGTAATGTTCCAATTACATATGGGTAATGATTTTGGTGCTGGGATGGGTCAAATGATTGATTTATTTGAAGACTCTTGGAATGAGGGTCGGAAAATGAAAAGAAGTCGTTTAGGCTTACATATTGTCAAATAAATTATGTCAGTAGCTTTCTCCCTTATATATCCATGTCTTCTGAATGTTGCTGACATAGCTTATGGATGATGATTTTGACGAATTTATAAAAGACCTACCTTCCGTTAATCAGAAAGATATCAAGCAATTATCTGCGATGGAACGCAATGATTTTATTGATACGGTATTCCAAGACTATGAATTTACCTTGGAGAAAAAAATGAATCCTAAAATTATCCGGTATTACAGAGATGTACTCGTTAAACTTATTAAAACTTATGGGCATTAACCTTGCGAAGCATCTTCTCGAGGAGAAGGTGCCGAGCGAGGTGAGATTGTGGCGAGCGGTTATTGTGGTGGCATTTGAGGATGTTTCTAGTGATTCGTTGAACAAGATTGATGCTTACAGGAAAAAGGAAGCTCATACGTGGTTGTTAGGTAAATCTAAGGATTTTGAGCAGGTTTGTTATTATGCCGAAATAGACCCAGAATTTGTCAAAGATAGGTATCAATGGCTCCGTGACCAGGGGTCAGTGAAGTTTACGCGTATACAGCGTTTATGGCTCGAATACAGGGCATGTTATAGGGTGTATAGAGGTACTTTAACCAAGGAACAACGATCACGGATCATGGCCAGAATTAAATGGGTAAAGAGCAAGATAGAGGAGTTAAAAAAATAGCCCCTAGGGGGCTAGGAGCTATTTTCACTCTAACAAAGAGTATCGACTTCTTGTCGATTAAACTAAACAATATCCTATATAGTACTAGATATGGTATTCGTCAAGGGGTTAGACACAAAATGGAGGCTTAGCCTCCGAATCCATGTCATAATAATCTCCATTTGTTGAAAGGAAAGAGGCAATCGATTATGAAAACAAAAAAGGATTTCGATTGCCAAGACTTGTTTATCAAAGTGCTACGGAATTGTCAAATTTTTTCTCCTATATAGATTATTACGACAGAAATAAAAAAAATAAAAACAAACCAGAATATAGTGTACCTAACGTACCTCTAACGAATAATATAATAATATCAACTACTTAAGTACTTTTTTACAGGTACCTGCTAATGTACCTAGGTACACTAATAACGTACCTCTATACACTTCTTCTGGGATCGGCTTTTGAAAACTACTTGAGTAGTATATAGTTGTTGTAAAAATCTATATAAGGAAAATTATGGGCAAAGCTAAATTGAACATTTCCGCACAAGGTCGTACAATTTCATCTAAACCTGTAAAAGGAGTTGATGTGGATGCTAAATCTGCGCATGGTAAAATAGGTGCAACTTATACAACGGAGGGTGGTAGTGAAATATCTTTCGACATTGGTAAATCTTTTGATATGGGCAAAGTAGATTTTCCAGGAGGATCTGAAAGTTGGAAAGGTTTTAGCAAGCCAGAAATTTTTGTTGGTTGGAAAAAGAAATACAAGTATGGTGGCTTAGTATAATGCCTAAAGCAAGACATTTATTAACGATTGATGATGTAACTCCCAAACAAGAAATGTTTGTGAAGATGTATATTGAAAATTGGGGAACGATGTCAAAGACTGCAATCGTCAAGGAAGTTTTTGGAGATAAGGACAAAGAAATGACTGATACAACTGCTGCTGCTATCGGTTCCAGACTTACTAATCGTAAAATTAGTCCTCATGTTTGTATGTTGATAGACAAATTGAAAGAACAAGAAGAAAAAAAATATTCTGATAAATTAAGACGTCATAAAAGATTCGAATACATGGCAAATGCGGCAATGAAGAAAGAACAATTCGCTGCTGCGATTAATGCTGAGTATCGCTCTGGGCAAATAGCAAATCTATTTGTAGATCAAAAACAAATAACCGTAACAGGAATGGAAGGGATGAGTCGCGATGAACTCGAGAAAAAACTTGAAGAGCTCTCGAAAAAAATCGACGGTCACAATGCGAAAACGATCGAAATTGAGCAAGTGGACTGAAGATAATTTTTGGACAGAGTTTCATAGAGTACATGGTGGCAATATAAGCACAAATGTCGGAACTATTAAAATCACTACCGAAGAAGATAAAGATTAGTTTTGAAGATGTGTCGTTGGTTGTTTCCAGCGATGCTAAATTCAAAGATGAAAACTTTGGAATGTTTGAGTCCAAAGATGCTATGATTACATTAGCAGATGACCAATCTGATACTGCGTTAGCCAATACACTTTTACATGAAATAGTACACGCTGCTGTGTGGTATGGTGGCTTGAAAGATGATGGAGCTGCTCTTGAGGACGACAAGATAGAGGAGAATGTGGTGAACATTTTAAGCAATCAGTTATGTCAAATATTCCGTGACAATCCTAAAATCTTGACGTTAATAAAAAAAGGTTTAAAGAGCAAGAATGGTAGCAAGAACTCCAGAAGCTCTGTTGTGGCAACGCCTCAAAAAATGCTTGAAAAATTTACATTTCACAAGAATAGAAAGTAGAACTGTTAACGGAATACCCGACGTACATTGCTGTCATCAAGGCACTGCTTTTTGGTTAGAATTAAAGGCAAGCCCCAGCAAGTATCCGCCCCTGTCTAAATGGCAAATTGCTTGGATAAACAATTATATTAAACATGGTGGCATTGTCATTATCTGCAATAGACCCCTCTCGGAGAGCGTCCTTAAACTCTACAGACCTCGCACCGTGTTCACTGATCCACGAACCCTGGTTCCCGATACGGTAATCTCGTTGAAGGATCTCCCGTCGTCGTTTCTCGTTTCCTTATTAAACCTTACCGGATCCCGGTAACTGCACCAGAAGCTGGGATGCCAGGCAGCGTCAGAGGATCTCGTCCTCGTTTCTCGCTCTCGTTCTCGTTTTTCCTATATAACTAATCAGGATCACCGGTCCCAGAAGCACTGGTGCCAGAAACTTCCTTCAGAGAACTTCAGCTCTCGTTCTCGTTTGAAGATAAATATCTACCTATCTTTCTTACAGAAGAAAGGAGCTGGGACGCCAGAAGTTTCCTGATGGCACTTTGGTTGGAAAAATTTTTTTAAAAAAAGACTTGACGAATGTCCCAACTATTCTTATATGTAGAATAACTAAACAACTAACAAGGAGTAACTATGCCTAAACTGTCAAAGACAGACAAATGGGAGCAGGCCGAGAATATGATTTGGTCATGCCCTGAACACGGAAAAGAAACCTACTTCACGATCAAGAAACTTGAACTGCAAAGAAAGATGCGGGACTACGTGTATGTATGGTTTAAGAATAAAAACAAACACGAGAAGATGTGGGTGCGAATCACAAAGGGTGATCAGAAGAAAGGTGTTGGAAAATTAGATAACTCACCACAGATACTGAAACATCTACATTTAAGTCAAATGATAAAATACAAAACCAATAAGGAGGGCATCACACATGGACAACCAAGCAACCAATAAATACAACACAGAAGAAAAAATTTCATTCCGCGAATTAATTAATTCGCGGTTTGATGATCCCGACTCAGGACTAGCTGCAGACGAAGTAGCCATGCATGGCTGCATCAGCGGTTTCCCTGGATTGACTTACTACAAGGACACTTGTGAACTATACGATATCCATGGGGATGAGATCTTTGAGCTTTGTCAGGATTATGCCGAAGACTCGGGATGGCAATCTGCGCTAGATCTTTTTGCTGGATATTCTCCAAGCAAAAGCTATGTTACTACAAACGATGTCTTCAAGAATGCGATGGTATGGCAAGCCGTCGAGATCCTCGCTCGCGATTACTGCGAGCGTGAGCATCAAGAGATGAAGGAGATGATCCAGAAGGATGCAGCGGGCGGTGACAAACATGCTAAAGAAATATTGGGGGAGGTGTAACATGAGGTATGTAGTTTTGGTCTCGGATCTTGTAGCACGACATGTCTCTGTTGAAGCTGACTCAGATGAGGCTGCACTGGAGAAGGCTAACTATGGGGAATGGGAACTTCCGGGTGACGTTGAGCATGAAGAGGTGGTCGACCGTCAAGCGGTAGAAATTCTGGAGAAGGAGGATGAGTAAGATGAAAAAGTATCTCGTTTATTATTCAGAGCACAGCGTTTTCGAAAAAGTCTTTGAAGCCAAATCTCCGGATGCAGCTTTGGAAAAAGCTCGCGAAGACCTTGAGGATAGTGGTTGGGATACCAAGTCCTGGAAGGTTGGTAACGGCGAAGGAGGAACGTTTGATGTGGAGGAAGCTTAGGGAAATATGTATTTGCTTTTAGGAATGTTGTTCCTATTAGCCTTTCCCAAATTGGTTCTTGGCCTGATCGTCCTTGTCTCGTTCCTCGTTTTCGGAATATAAGGCAGGTACTGCAGGTCATGAACCATCGATCCTGGCTGGCTACGCAGCTCTGGCGAAGACTTTTTATCCTCGTTCTCGTTCAAAGGGTAGGATTGTGAGAAAATGGTAATAGGAAGAAGACTGGTGCACCAGCTCCAGAGGATTTGGAAAAATCTTCTGATAAAAATTTTTTTATTTTTAGACTTGTAATTAGTTGGGATATGATTATATTTACATAAACTAAACTTTAACAAAGGAGAACACAATGGGCATGGACTTATACGGACTAAACCCAAAACAAACTAACATTAAAAAACCTGAAAATGGTGCACCTGATGACTATGGCGACCAATGGGCTAAAGATTATCAAGAATGGGAAGCACAAGACGGCACTTACTTTCGGAACAATGTGTGGTGGTGGAGGCCGTTGGCGGATTATGTTATTGAGCACACTAAATGCGTATCTGATGAAGATGCAGAACAATGGCATTTCAACGACGGGCACACGGTTAGCGAAGCCGAAGCAAATGCAATAGCTGACCAACTTGAGCACTTAATCAAAACAGGACATACAGAAGCGTTTGCCCACGATTACGAGCAAGAGAGAAAAGAGTGTGAAGAACACAATCAAAAGTTACAAGTTCTTTTTAAAAACTTAAAAGAGAAAGTGGAGAAAGAAGCAGGGAAAGAATTAGTCCCTGCGGAATATCCTAAAGCTGACCATGATGAGTGGAACAGGATTTACAAGATGACTAAGCATGTTGCGAGTTATCCTTTTTCTGTTGAGAATGTGAAAAACTTCATTTCTTTTTGCCGTTCTAGTGGCGGTTTTAGAATATGCTAGACACCATTAAACTAATCATATTACTTAAACTAGCGTTGGCAATACCAACGCTAGTTACTCTCGCCGTCGTTGCGTCGTCGTTTCTTTCGTTGGATTAATTACATAAAACTGCTTCCTGGTGCACCAGCACCAGCACGGGATTGCTTTGGTAAAAAAATAAAAAAAAATGAATTTAGGTATTGTAATTAGTTGGGATATGATTATATATACAGTATGTCATTAAATTCTAACACTAACAAAGGAGTAAATATGACTAAACTAAACAAAAAGCAAAATGTCTTATCTGACATGGAGCAAAAGCAAATCGTATCTTATGTTAAATTAAGAACGATTATAAAAAAGTACTCAAAGCAAGTTGAGTTAATCAAACCAAAATTAGAGGATATCTTTAAAAAGAAAAAATCTAATTTTGTTGTTGCCTATGATATCAAAGGCAATGAGTTTGGTATTCAACGCATTAACAAGTCGAGAGATTGCTTTCAAACGAAAGCATTTAAAGAACAGCATATAGATTTATATGACAAGTTTTCTAACACTCTTAACTATGTTGAGTACAAAGCGATTGAGGGCAACAATGAGTAATAACAGTTCATTAGTAGTTCTTAATCAATACCTATCTAAGATTAAACAGGGCAACCAAGTTAATCAAGTAGGTGATTTAAATTTAAATCAACAACAAGTAAAAGAGTTAAACTACGAAGTAATGTATTCGGTGTTGATGAGTACTTGTGAGAATTTCATTATCACTAATCAAGGACACAGATTAGCTGATGAGTTAAAAGAGGAAATCTTACGCAAGTTCGGACACCTAGTATCCAAGTTAGCAGGGTAACCCTGTTCGGCTAGGCGACACTGTCGCCTAGCCAACTCAACCTTCTACCATCTCCACCACCATCACCACCGATCCTTGATGCGATAGAGGTACCAACATCTAGTAGGTATTCGAAACAATTGCACAATATCCTGCGTCGTGATAGTCTAAGGATGTTACTTGCGTTTGGGTCTATAAGCAAGTTTGATCCACGTAGTGTATATGAAAACTGTATGAATAATTATAGTCATTTAACTGAAGATGAATTAAAGGATGTTATCCTTAAGAAACAACTTGAGTATATTAAATTATGCCAAGATAATTTTTTATTTTTTGTTAAAGAAGTATGGCCAGATTTTATCTATAGACCAAAACAAAAAAGGGGACCCGACGGTCACCATCTTTTGATAGCGGAAGAGTTTCATAAGATTGCCGATAAATCAAATAAGAGGCTCATAGTTAATATGCCTCCTAGGCATACTAAATCTGAATTTGCATCTTATTTATTCCCTGCATGGTTTATTGGAAAGAATCCAAAAGCAAAAATTATGCAAGTATCACACAACGCAGAATTAGCAGGAAGGTTCGGAAGTAAGGTTCGTAATCTAATGGATTCTCCAGAGTACAAACAAATCTTTGGTGACGTGAAACTTCGTGAGGACTCCAAAGCAAAGGGACGTTGGGAAACGAATCATGGTGGAGAATATTTTGCAGCCGGTGTTGGTGGTTCGATAACTGGTAGAGGTGCTGACTTGCTCATCATCGACGATCCGCATACCGAACAAGATTCGTATTCGGATACAGCCATGGATCGTGCATACGAATGGTATAGCTCGGGTCCACGTCAACGTTTGCAACCTGGAGGAACGATTGTGGTGGTGATGACACGTTGGGCACAGGATGATTTAACAGGAAGGCTCATCAAGGCTCAAAAAGAACCGAAAGCAGATAAATGGAAATTAATTTCTTTTCCAGCGATATTAGAGTCAGGGAACCCTGTATGGCCTGAGTACTGGTCCTTAGAAGAATTAGAAAAAGTAAAAGCTTCGGTGTCCCCGAAAAACTGGAATGCACAATATATGCAAGATCCTACCGCAGAAGAAGGTGCTATCTTAAAAAGAGAATGGTGGAACAAGTGGGAACAGGAACGGCTACCGGCTCTGAAACATGTGATCATGAGTTTAGATACTGCATACTCCAAAAAAGAAACAGCAGACTATTCTGCGATAACGGTATGGGGAGTCTTTCAACCCATTGAAGGATATGAAGATAATTTAATCTTACTCGATGCTATTAAAGGCAGATATGATTTTCCTGATTTAAAAAATTTAACCTATGAGTGGTATAAATATTGGGAAGCAGAATCGATTATTATTGAGGCAAAAGCATCAGGACAACCCTTAATACAAGAATTACGACGCATGGGTATTCCTGTGTTAGATTTCGTTCCGTCTAAAGGACGTGATAAAATCACAAGAGCAGCAGCAGTAGCCCCTATCTTTGAATCAGGAATGGTATGGGCTCCCGATGAACATTGGGCAAATGAGGTGATCGAGGAGTGTGCTGCTTTTCCGAATGGCCAATATGATGACTTTGTAGACAGCACCACTCAAGCTATGTTAAGATATCGTCAAGGCGGATTGGTAACTACGTACCAGGACGAACCTGCAGAATTTAAAATCGAGAGGGAGTATAGATATTATGGCTAATAAGTCTGAAAAAAATATGCGTAAAGCAGCTAATAAAGCAATGATCAAAGATATGCTGGATAGACAGAAAACTATCTATAAACCTGCTCCAGAAGATCCTATCAAAGAAGACAATGAAATGATAGACTCCTTTCAAAATGATAGATCTCCTATCTTCGATAGAGAAATGTACAATCAACCTGAGCCTTATGGAAACCCAAAAAAAATGAGTACAGGGGGAATGTCTTCATGCCCTTACAGACCTGACGGTGTAAGAGGTGGTGGTAAAGCAATCGCAGGAATGAAATTTAAAGGCGTTAGATAATGTCTGATTTTAAACTTATTGAACCTAAATTTAGAAAAACTCCAAGAGAGAGAAAAAAAGAAAAGTATGATAGATTAGGTTATGGTTTAGCGGGAGCATCCGCATTGGGATTTGGAGCAGCTATGTCCAAGGTAATAAAAAATAAACTTGACCAAGATTATGGTAAGGTTGATAAAAAAAATAGTGGAGGAGTTATGTTAAAAGGTAAACAAAAGAAATTAGATAAAAACAAAGATGGTAAAATTACTGGTGCAGATTTTGCACTGATGAAAAAATCAGGATACAAAATGGGTGGCTTTCTTGGCTCAAGTAGCAATCGTCAAAGAAGATACAAAGACGATTCTGATAGAATGACAACCAAAGACATTCAAACAGCTAAAGACGCAGTTGGTAACCAAGACAGAATGACAAAAAAAGATGTTGAAAAAGCATCAAGTGCTGTTGGTAAAAGAAAAGGTGGAATGACAAAAGCTAAGTCAGGAAAGTATTTAGATAAATACGAAAGAGGTTTAGATTTTCATCCAGACCCATTAGTAAGATCAGGTAAAATGTCTAGAGAAACTTATGATACAGTAAATACAGGAATGAACATGGGTTTAGGTGCAATGGGAATTTATGGAGCAGGCACTGTAGGTTACATAGGAAACGAAATCAGAAAATCTGAAAAGGAAAGAAAAAGAAAAAGAAAAGAATATAAACAATCTAAAGGCTCTATGACACAAGGTTCTTTTAAAAAAGGCGGTGTCATGAAAGCTAAAACAGGTGACCTTGCAGATACTATGAAGAAGCTGAGAAAAAAAGCTTATGAAAAGTCAATGAAGAAAAATAAAAAAGTTGGCAGATTCGGTGACGATGAGTATTTAATACAGAAACCTCTTCCTGGAATGAAAAAAGGTAAGGCTGTTATGAAAGCTAAAGATGGTGATTTCATCGAAAGAAGAAAAAAACTTGGAAGCTATAAAGCCATTGTAGATATTAATCCAATGCAATCTGATTTAGAAAAAGCGGGACCAGGTGCTTTTTTAATGAGAAGAGCAATGTTATCAGGTGCTTCAACTCTTGGATCAACTGCTAAAGAAACTACAAAATCAATTGCAAAAAAAACTGCAAAAGATGCTGTTAAAGTTGGACTTGGTGCTGGCGCAGGATACGAATACGCTAAATCTAAAAAAGATAAATCTAAAAAAGATAAATAGGAGGCACCATGGTCCGTGGCCTCGGTTCGTTATTCAAGGCACTTGGGAAAAGGTTCGGTAAAGCTAAACCTGAACCACGACCAACGGAGCCAGCTGTTCCTCAATCGGTAGATGAAGCGATTGTAACAGGCGTTCAAAAACGTCCTCAAGTTCCTGTTCCTACAAGACAAGTTCCTGTACGATTTGATCCATCCGATAATCCTTATCAAGGCCCTTTGAATATGGGTGAGATAGGCAATCGTCCTATGTATGGTTCTCAATTATATGATTGGACAACGGCAAAAGGAAATGGATCCTTTACTGCGGATGAATGGCTAGATCATTTTTTAACTCGTTCTACCAAGAAAGTAAAAAGTCCCTTATCCGGTATGGAGTTTGATGTAAACACCATCAATGGAAGAACGTTTCAATATGGTAAAAATTACGAGGGAGGAAATTTATTTAATGAATTGTTTCCTGGTAACAATCAAGGAAGAGTATCCTTAGAAGAATTATTTGATACCGGACTTGCAGGTTTTGATAAAAGTGGAAATTTAGTTTCTGGAATATTACATGCTGCGAAACAATCTGGAGTAAAATTAGATACTAAATCCGTTTTAGATATTATTAAAAATAATCCTGTAAATCATTTGCAAGTGAAAACATTTGTAATGGAACCTCATAAACAAGTGGTTCAAGGAATTCAAAATGAGATAGCAGATTTTTCTAATACAACTGTTTTATTTAGAAGTGGTGCAAAAGAACAATCTAAAGAGTCCCTAGTATCCGCTAATAAACATTTAAATCAAATTTTTAAATTTGCAGATGAGTTAGACGAGTCTTCTTTAAAATACGAAATAGAAGAAGCACAAAAATATTTAACCAAGATACGAAATGATGTTACACCTAATGATAGAGTTAGGATTAATCAACTAATGGATAAATTAGATAGCACTATGAAATCGGTAAATAATCCTGCTCAACCTAAAGTTAGATACAAAGATACAGATAGTTATACATTAGCAGGAGGAGAAAATTATCGTGAGATCGTAGTTAAATATCCTGGACCTATTATGAAAAATGACAATCCTTTAAAAAGTATGGGTCATTATAGTGATGAAAAAAATATGTTGTACTTTTCTAGGTTTGATACCAGGTATACTCAAGATGGGAAAAAAGTTTTATTTATTCATGATGTGCAGTCAGATGCTAATCAAAAAATAGCAAAAATATTACGAGCAGCTAATAAGACAGGTTTTGAAGGAGACTCAAGTACTTTTAGAAAAAATCCATACATGGAAGATGTCACAGCAACTTTTTATGAGAATGCAAGAAAAAAACTTGTGCAGGATTTAGATCAATTAGCACCAGGGGACAGTAAAGCGAATGCTATTTTATCTCAACTTAGAACGATTGATAAAAGTTTAAAAAGTAAAATGTCTGAGACAACAGTAAGTTCTCTTGATGCATCAGCAAGAAAAGCTTTTCCTGACAGAAGTTATGATATACCGGATAGAGAATATTTTCCTTTTTTACAATCTAGTTCTTATGGTAACCATGCGTTGCGAATGCATTTAAAACGAGCTGCAGATGAAGGATATGATTATGTAGCGGTTGCTCCTTATGAAAGAGTTTCGGTTAGAGATGGTACCACAGGATGGAATACAAGAACTCAAAGAAATGAGTCTATGGGAAGAGAAGGAAATGCATTGTTTTATGGAAATGCTTATGGTAAAGATCCAAAGAATCCAAAGATTCAAGCTATTATGCCTAAATTGATGAAACAAAATGCTAAATTCCATGGCTCTGATGCTAAAACAATTAAAGTTGCATTTTCTGATCCTAAAAAACCATACAAGGATATTAGAAAATCTGGAACCATAGAAGAAAACATGAATGCTTACGAAAGAGCTAGAGCTAAAGCACGATTTGAACATAAAGCTGCTTACTCTACTGATAAAAACGGAATTTATACAAAAGTAGATCCAGGCGATCCAAACTTGTATTTTGATGCGTTTGCAATTAAAGTAACTCCATCTATGAAAGGACCTGTTCAAAGTTATAATACAGGCGGATTAGTGGTGGATATGTTTAAACCTTTATAGTAGGATGTACTAATGGCAATTATTGAAAACCAAAATCAAGAAGAATTAGAGGAAGAAATACAAGTAGAGCAAGAGCCTGCTGGTATTGAAGATGATGTAGAAGTGGAGACAGAAGATTCTACAGGAGAAGTAGAATCTCCAGCAGATGATTTTTCTGCAAACCTTGCAGAAGATATGTCTGAAAACATTTTAGATCGTATCGCTAATGATTTAATTGATGAGTATGAAAGAGATAAACAATCAAGAAAAGATTGGGAAGATACCTACGTACAAAGTTTAGATTTATTAGGTGTAAAATACAATGTGAGAAATAGACCTTTCAAAGGAGCGTCTGGTGTCACACATCCATTATTATCAGAAGCAGTAACTCAATTCCAAGCACAAGCTTATAAAGAATTATTACCACCGGATGGCCCTGTTAAAACTCATGTAGTTGGATTGAAAACTCCACAAAATGAACAACAAGCAACTCGTGTAAAAGAATACATGAATTATATGTTAATGGAAAAAATGGAGGAGTACACTACGGATGTAGATCAAATGCTTTTCTATCTACCTTTATCAGGTTCTACATTTAAAAAAGTTTATTACGATGAATTATTAGAAAGACCTGTATCAAAATTTATCCCTGCAACAGATTTAGTAGTTCCTTATTATGCATCTGATTTAAAAGATTGTGAAAGAATTACTCATGTCATTCAAATGACTGAAAATGAAATTATGAAAAAACAAGCGGTAGGATTATATCGTGAAGTTGAATTATTAGAGCCACAAATTACACAAAACAAAACTCAAGATGCCATTGATAAACTTGAAGGTATTAAAAAAGATATTCAGAATTTTGGATACAATGTTTTAGAAATGCATGTGGATTTAGATTTAAGCGATTATGAAAATGAACAATCAGAAAAAAATATTAAAGTTCCATACATTGTAACTATAATTGAAAATACAGGACAGATTTTATCTATTTATAGAAATTATCGAATGGATGATCCTAAGTATAATCGTATTGAATACTTTGTTCATTATAAATTTTTACCAGGATTAGGATTTTATGGTTTTGGATTAACTCATATGATTGGTGGTTTATCGAGAACAGCCACTGAAGCACTAAGACAACTTCTTGATGCAGGAACATTATCTAATTTACCTGCAGGATTTAAGTCACGAGGTATGAGAGTTAGAGATGATGATCAACCAATTCAACCTGGAGAGTTTAGAGATGTGGATGCACCAGGCGGAAACATCAAAGATCAGTTTCAATTACTTCCATTTAAAGAACCAAGTACTACTTTATACAATCTTTTAGGCTTTGTAGTTGCTGCAGGACAGAAATTTGCAGCTATTGCAGACCTACAAGTAGGTGATGGTAACCAACAAGCAGCTGTTGGAACAACAATTGCACTGTTAGAGCGTGGTTCAAGGGTGATGAGTGCCATTCACAAGCGTTGTTACTACGCAATGAGACAAGAATTTAAGATTTTAGCGTCTATTTTTGCTGATTCTTTACCACCTGAGTACCCATATGACGTTTATGGTGGCCCAAAAATCATAAAATCGTTAGATTTTGACCAAAGAGTCGATATTTTACCGACTGCAGACCCAAATATCATGTCGATGAGCCAAAGAGTGACACTTGCACAGACACAATTACAAATTGCTCTCTCTAATCCGCAAATGCATAACCTTTTTGAAGCTTACAGACGAGTTTATGAAGCACTTGGAACAAAACAAATCGATACTTTAATGAAACCAGAGCCTCAACCACCTGCACCACAGGATCCTGCTAAAGAAAATGCGGAAGCATTAAAAATGCAATTGCTTACAGCGTTTCCACAACAAGATCATGATGCTCACATTGCTGCACACAGTGCATTTATGATGTCTAGAATGGTTCAAATTAATCCGCAAGTATATGCGTTACTACAATCACATATTTCAGAGCACGTTTCTATGAAAGCAACGAATGAAGTAATGGCACAATTAATGGCAGATCCACAAATGATGCAAATGATGCAACAAAATCCTCAAGCGTTTCAAGCGCAAGCAGATCCTTTGATTGCACAAAGGGTTGCACAATTAACTGCAGAACTTGCACAAGCGGAAGCAGCACAACAAGGTGCTCAACAAGATCCGTTAGTAAGATTAAAACAACAAGAAATAGATTTAAGAGCTTTAGACTTACAACGAAAAGCAGAAGAAGCAAAAATGAAAGAACAAGGAAACATGGATAGACAAGAAGCAGAACTTGCACTCAAAATGTTACAACTTGAAGAAAATTCTGATCAAGCAGACGAACGAATGGATGTTGCAAGAGAAAAACTTGAGTTAGCAAAAGCTCAAGCAATTAATAAATCTTTAAGAGGAGAAAAGTAATGAAAAAAGGTTACCATAAAACCAAAAAAGGAACCATGGCTAAAAAAGGTCTTTGGTATAATATCCAACAAAAGAAAAAAAGAATAGCTGCAGGCTCTGGAGAGAAAATGAGAAAACCTGGTTCTAAAGGTGCTCCAACAGCTAAATCAATTAAAAAATCACAAAGTAAAAAATAATGCCAATGACAAAAAAAGGTAAAAGAAATAATTTACCTGGTAAAAGATTCGGCCCACCGCCTAAACGTGGACCTAATTCACAAGGTCTGACTTTATATAAAAAATTAAGTTATAATACTTAAATGAAGAAAAAAAGAAGTAGAAAAAGAAAATTTACTATAAAACAATTAGAAGAAAAAGCTCCTAAAGGAGAATTTCTTGCATACATAAGTCCAAGGGAAGCAAAAATATTAAAATCATTAGGTGGATCCGGTAAAAAAATAAACGGTATACCAAGTTTCTGGGCATCTAGTCCAGGCGATACTGGTGGAGCTGGTGGTGCGGATGGAGCTGGTGGAACGGATGGCGGTGGTAGCGGAGGTTCCGGAGATACTGGTGATATGGGATCCGAAGCAGCTAATGCTGCAGCAACAGCTGCAGGAGCAGCATCAGTTGGAGTAGGAAGTGTAGGACCATCTGATCCAGGAATTGCTACAGATAGCATAACTTCTCCCGCTGGTACTTTTTCAGCTAATGTTAGGTCTATGGGTGCAAAAATGGCTTTACCAGGAGCAACGGCATATACTGCATTAAAAACTATATCTGATGTTCAAAAAGGAAGAAGAGCTATGGGTTTATCTTCCAATAAGAAAAGTATGTCTATGGCTTCGATAGAAGGCTCAGGTGCACAACAATTTCAAACAAAAAGTATTCCTGCTATAGAACCAGCTAAACCATCAACAACAGAAAGTAAAGGCCCTATTCAAAGAGTAAGTGTTGTTAGAGCAAACAAAGGTATGATGGTTTCTAAACGTGGTACTAAATCAATACAAACTCAAGGTTTTAAAAAAGTAAAAATTTATTAATGATTTTATCAAAGCTAGATAAGCTAGCTTTTTTAGCGGGTGTATTTGAAGGAGAAGGTTCTATGGGCTATTGGCGTAATGGTCCTAATAGAAAAAGAATAGAATGTTCGGTTACTATGTCAGACAAAGATGTAGTAGAAAGATTTAAAACATTTTTTGATTGTGGTTACATCATAGAAAAAAAACAAAAAGAAAAACATCATAAAGTATGTTGGTGTTGGACACTGACAGGGTGGAAGGCTTTACAGGTTTTAGAGCAAATGTTACCCTATTTTGGATCAAGGAGATCAAAAAAATATTATGATATGGTTAAATCTTTTAGGCTCAGCGTTCAAAACGGGAGCCACATTGTACGAGAACAGACAAAAAGAAAAACAAGCCATATCTCAGGCGAGGCTTCTTCATGCGGAAAAGATGGCTCGTGGAGAGATTGAGCTAAGAAACGAAGTATTTCAAACACAAAAAAACGATTGGAAGGACGAATTCATACTTTTAATCTTGTCATCACCCTTGTTTTTATTAGCCTATTCAGTATTTGCAGAAGACGAAGAAATCAGTAAAAAACTAGATCTTTATTTCGATAAATTACAAAATATGCCTTGGTGGATGATTGGTTTATGGGTAACCGTAGTAGGTGCTGTGTATGGTATTAAAGCAACAGAGATTAAAAATCTAGGCATCGGCAAAAAATAAACACTTGCTTTAAATCTCAATTTTCACTAGAAATCGAATATGTCTTTTTTCAAAAGGATATATAAATGGTTTTGGTACAAGTTAGGTAACTTAGGATGCTACCTTTGTAACAAATCATGGGAGAAGACAAGTAAAAGAAAATGATTGAGCTAGATTACGAAACAGTTCAAAAAATTCGACGAGAAACCAGAAGACTCATTGACAGAAAAAAGGAGCATTTGGTGTACAGTGTAGATTCGATTGAAAAGCTACAGTATACTAGAGGTGAAATCAGTTCACTTGAAGAACTGCTTCAGGTTATTAAAGACCTGCTGAAAAATGAGGATAAAGATGACAACGACCCTGGTGAAGCCGGACGGCTCTAAAATATCAGAAGAAATAAAAAAAGAACAAGAAATTTCAATTCCTACAGATCCTAAATCTATCGACGAAATGTTAGATAAGATTCCTGATCCAACAGGATGGAGAATACTAGTCAGACCGTATGTACCACCTAAAAAAACTAAAGGTGGAATATATATGTCAGACGAATCACAAGAACGAATTTCATTAGCAACTACATGTGCACTCGTTCTTAAAATGGGACCTCTTTGTTATAAAGACGAAGAAAAATTTCCAACTGGTCCATGGTGCAAAGAAGGTGATTGGGTAGTGTTTGGACGCTACGCAGGATCCAGATTTAAAGTTGATATCGGTGAAGTACGAATACTCAATGACGATGAAATCATTGGAACTGTATCGGATCCGCAAAACATTATCCATAACTACTAGGAGGTGCTATGTCTATAGAAGCAAAAGACCAAGTTGATTTAGATACAAGTGATGCTCAAGAAACAACTATTGAAGTTGAACAAAATGATGAGCAGCATGTTTCTGAAATCAAAAAAGAAGAAGTCGATTTAGGATACAGAGATGTAAAATCTGAATCGAAACAGGATGCTCCTGCAACAGAAGTTGTAGAAGATCCAATTCAAAAAAAAGAAACACAAAAAGAAACTGCATCAGAAGATGACTTAAGAGGTTATTCTGATAAAGTTCAAAAGAGAATTAAAGATCTTACATTTAAATATCGAGAGGCTGAGAGAAGAGAAAAAGCAGCTATCGAATATGCAAAAGGTATTCAAAAGAAATATGATTCAGTAAATGAAAAATATGAATCTACTGATGAAAGTTATTTAAAAGAATACGATGCAAGAGTTGAGGCGGAGAAAGCAAAAGTTAAATCTATGCTTAAAGAAGCTATTGATTCTCAAGACTCTGAAAGAATCATGGAGGCTAATGAAGCCTTAACTAGATTAGCTGTAGAAAAGGAAAAAATTAAGATTTCTATAGCAGACAGAGAAAATCGTAAAAAACAACAAGAAGAACAGGCAAAACAACCGCAATTAACACAGGAATTAGAGCAACCAAGAGTGAGTCCAAGGGCTCAAGATTGGGCTGCTGAAAATGAATGGTTTGGTACGGATAGGGTTATGACATCTGCAGCTATGGGTTTACATGATGAGCTTATAGGGCAGGGGTTTGACGCAGAAAGTGATGCCTACTATAATGAAATTAACAAACGTATGAGAGAATATTTCCCTCAGAAATTTGCTGATGCAAATGAGAACTATGTTGAAAAAACAGAACCAAGACGTCCCGTCCAAAACGTTGCAGGTGTTTCTCGTAAGCAAGGAGGACGCAAAGTTGTGAAACTCACCAAGTCACAGGTAGCTATTGCTAAAAAATTAGGGGTGCCACTAGAGGAATACGCGAAATTCGTGAAGGAGGCGAAATAATATGAATAAAATAAATAAATCCTCACGCGAGTCAGATTCAAGAGAATCTACTACAAGGAAAAAAACTTGGACTCTACCGTCCAGTTTGGATGCTCCACCTGCTCCAGAAGGCTTTGTCCATAGATGGATTAGAGCTGAAGTTGCTGGTTTTGAAGATACAGGAAATGTATCTAAAAAACTTAGGGAGGGTTATGAATTTGTAAGAGCTGATGAATATAAAGATTCAGTTGATGCAATGAAATACCCTGTCATAGCAAAAGGACAATATCAGGGGTTCATCGGGATTGGAGGCCTTGTGCTGGCAAGGATACCAACAGAGATCTTAGAACAGCGTAATGCTTACTTTTCAAAAGTAACGCAAGACCAAATCACCGCTGTTGATAATGATCTTATGAAGGAACAGCACCCAGGAATGCCAATCAATATTGATAGGCAGTCCAGAGTGACCTTTGGTGGTGGACGTAAGAGTTAATTTTTTAACATTACCTACCATGAAGGCGGCTTAACAATTAACAATAATAGGAGTAAAACATATGGCTAACGTTTCTGAACAATTTGGTCTAAGACCATACAGAAAACTAGACGGTACACCATTAGTTGGAGCTCAAAACAGATATACAATATCAGCAAATAACACAACTGCGATTTTCCAAGGTGACTTGGTAACAGTTGAAACTGATGGTGACATCACTAGACATATTGCTGGTACAAGTGTAGCTGTTGTGGGTGTATTCAACGGATGTTTCTACACAGATCCTACTACGCAAAAGCCGACTTACAAAAATTATTACCCGGGAAGCGTTAACGCGAGCGATATTACAGCTTTCGTTGTTGACGATCCAGATGCGGTGTTTTTAATTGATGCTGACGACACTTTTGCTAGATCAGATTTGTTTACGAACTATTCCGTAACTAATGTGACCGGCAACACAATAACAGGAATCTCAAAAGTACAGCTTGACAAGTCTGCTACTGGAACTGATAGTACTTTCGTATTACAAGCGATCGATATCTCTCAAGATCCAGACAATAGCGACCCTGCTTCAGCTAATGCTAACATTCTTGTTAGAATCAACAATCACTTCTTTAGAAGTGGAACAGGCGTATAATAGGAGAATAAAATATGGCTATATCACGTTCGCAACTAGTTAAAGAACTAGAGCCAGGTTTAAATGCACTATTTGGCCTGGAATATGATCGTTATGAAAATGAGCACTCTGAAATCTTCATGACTGAAACTTCGGACAGAGCGTTTGAAGAAGAAGTTATGTTAGCAGGTTTCGGTTCTGCTCCAGTAAAACAAGAAGGCGCAAGTATCGTGTACGATCAAGCTACTGAATCATTCACTAGCAGATACTCACACGAGACTATCGCTCTTGGTTTCTCAATCACTGAGGAAGCGATCGAAGACAACCTGTATGACAGACTAGGCGCAAGATACACTAAAGCTCTTGCAAGAAGTATGTCAAACACAAAACAAGTTAAAGCAGCTTCTGTGTTAAACAATGCACAGAAATCAAGCGGTTATAACGGAGGAGACAATGTGCCTTTAATTTCAAATGCACACCCACTATCAACTGGTGGTACATTCTCTAACGTATTAGCAACTGCTGCTGACTTGAACGAAACATCTCTTGAACAATCTTTGATTGACATTGCAGGTTTCGTCGATGAGAGAGGATTAAAAATTGCTCTTTCTGGTAGAAAAATGATAATTCCAAAAGAATTACAATTTACTGCTGAAAGAATCATGAAATCACCTCTTAGAGTAGGAACTGCAGACAATGACATCAATGCTTTAAGAAACATGGGCATGGTTCCAGAAGGATACAGAATTAATCACTTCTTAACTGATACTGATTCATTCTTCCTTTTAACTGATGCACCTAACGGTCTTAAGCATTTTGTTAGAAGTCCTATCAAAACTGCAATGGAAGGTGACTTCGAAACAGGTAACGTAAGATTCAAAGCAAGAGAAAGATACTCTTTTGGTTGGTCAGACCCAAGAGCTATCTTTGGTAACGGAAACTTACCAACTAGCTAATACTTAGTTATTTGACACTAAAGGGCGGTCTTTATGGCCGCCCTTTTTTTATGTATAATAGAAACACTGGGAATAAATTTTGATATAGACTGCCCCAGCAGACGGCCTTAAGACTATATCATTTAACAAGGAGAATAATTATGGCAAATACTACTTTTTCAGGTCCAGTAAGATCAGAGAATGGTTTTATCGGTGGAACTAAAAACTCATCTACAGGTGCATTTACGGCAAACTGGACAGTTAATGCTTCAGGTGCTTATGTAGGTACTCAACAAGAAGTTTGTGGAGTTGTAGCAGGTTCAGTTGAAGCTACTGCTGGTACTAACGAACAAACTTTTTCACAACCAGAC
>Ga0070746_10000082_pt1 | contig 44691 bp, 10 predicted proteins | sample VirMetDEL_Mar_21_FD_77016 | JGI IMG/M metagenome (GOLD analysis project Ga0070746, IMG submission 77016) | Aqueous microbial communities from the Delaware River and Bay under freshwater to marine salinity gradient to study organic matter... | ecosystem: Environmental > Aquatic > Marine >...
AGATTCCCTAGGGGCTGGGGTTATAGGGACTTCTATACCCAGCTGTCCTTTTGGAAGTTGTTTACCTTGTCTTGCGAAAGCCCTTGCTTCAGCTCTCTCTCTTAAATATCTCATTGGATCCATATCTTCTATTTTTTCTTTTTACCTTTTGCGGCATCAACTACATCTTCTAACTCTTCTTTTACATTATGTGCTCTACGTGCAGTTTCTTTAACTACAGCAATTGCTTTTTCATCAAAGCTAGTTTTTGACCAAAGCCAATGCCATCCTAAAATGACCCATACACAAATATTTTTTAGTGAAATTGTCCAGATAACTTCTAGGACAACTTTTAAGATTTTTAATACTATATTCATAATAAGTGATTTATAGTATAATATACAAATAAAAAGGGAGAAGACAAAAAAGAAATATAAGAAGATAACTATCCCATTGTATTACTTACTGTTTATAGCGTTAATAATTCTGATTTCCATTGCTTGCATTTCTGACTTAAGATCAGCCAAAGCCTTATCATTCTTTTCTCTATTTCTTTCTACTTGGGTTTTAAGATCATCAATTCTTTTATGTAAAAGTTTTAGGTTATCTTTTTTATCAGTCTTCATTTCGCTTAAATCTTTTTCCAGGCCATCTAAAGTCATTTGTTGGATTGTAACTTTTCCTTTTAATGAGTACCATACTCCCAACGCACCTGTTACTGAAACTAATAATGCTATTAATGCATCAAAACCTATTTGTAAACTTGAAACTTCCATCGTATTGCAATATATATATAAATCAGTGTAACTACTTATTATAATATACAAATAAAAACTATGAGATAAAAACAAAAAGAACAAAATTTAACCTTGTCAGTTAATAAAGATATATTACCTTGCGTGTAATTTTTATTTTTACTAAATTGATTATATAAAACAACTGGCTGTACATCTGTATGGCTTTTTTATTCTAATAATAAATTAATAAACTATGAACGGAAACATCTTTAAAAAGAGGGAGAATATTTTGCCCTATGAATACCCTGAACTATTAGATTACAAAGATGCAATCAGACATTCCTATTGGATTGATACTGAGTATAATTTTACAGAAGACATTTCTGATTTTAAAACAAAAGTCACTGATCAAGAAAGAGAAGTGATTAAACGTACAATGCTAGCAATTGCACAAATAGAAGTTAAAGTTAAAACCTTTTGGGGTGATTGCTTTAAGAGAATGCCTATAGCAGAGATTGGTGATGTAGGTATGACATTTGCAGAATCTGAAGTTAGGCATAAAGATGCTTACGCTAGACTATTAAGAATCTTAGGCCTAGAGAAAGAGTTTGAAAATGTAATTAACGTTCCTGCTATAAAAGGTCGGATGGATTATCTAAACAAGTATCTTGATGGTACTAGAAGTAAGGATAATAAAATGTATACCAAGTCTGTGCTGTTATTCTCACTGTTCATTGAGCATGTAAGTCTATTCAGTCAGTTTCTTATTATGATGAGTTTTAACAAAGAGAAGAATCTTTTCAAGGGGATTTCAAACGTTGTTGAAGCTACTAGTAAAGAAGAAGACATACACGGTAATTTTGGAGTTGAGTTGATCAACATTATAAAGAAAGAAAACCCGGAGTGGTTTGATGCAGAGTTTGAAGAATTAGTTTATTCTGCTTGTAAGAAAGCATACGCTGCAGAAACTGAAATCTTAAATTGGATATTTGAAAAAGGTGAGTTAGACTTTTTAACTAAAGAAACAATAAAAAACTTTATTGCAAATAGATTCAATAACTCTCTAAGTAAAATTGGTATGGACGAATTATTTAGCGTTCATCCAGATCTCTTAGAAAATACACGGTGGTTTGATGTAGAGTGCACAGCTACCAAAGAAGGAGACTTCTTTTACAAAAAACAAATTGATTATAACAAAAAAAGTAAGAGTATAACGCATGCAGATTTATTCTAATATGAAATACCCTAAATATTATTGGCTCAATGATGAGTCCCGCCTCTTTCTCTCAAGAGGATATATCAGTGAAACACCTGAACAAAGAATTAAAGACATAGCAATAACAGCCCAGAAGTATCTAGGCATTGATGGATTTGCTGAGAAGTTTGAAGACTATATGGCCCGTGGCTTTTATAGTCTTTCAACTCCTGTTTGGATTAACTTTGGTAAGCAGAAAGGTTTACCTATTAGCTGCTATGGATCTAACATAGATGATTCATTAGATAGTATATTAAATGCAGGACGTGAAGTTGGAATGATGTCAAAGTATGGCGGAGGAACAAGTGCTTACTTAGGTAACATTAGATCTCGCGGTACAGAGATATCAACAGGAGGTCACGCAGATGGCCCCGTGCATTATGCTAAAATGTATGACACGGTTGTAGATGTTTGTAAACAATCAGAAGCAAGACGTGGAGCATGCGCTGTTTGGTTACCTGTAGAACATGCAGATATAATGGAGTTCTTAGACATTGGTTCTGAAGGTAATCCCATCCAAAACTTACAGTACGGTGTAACCGCAGGTGATGATTGGATGAAAGAGATGGAAGCCGGTGATGAGGACAAGCGTAAGGTTTGGGCCAAGATTCTCCAGAGACGTTCTGAGTTTGGATTTCCATATATCATGTTCCGGGACAACAGTAATAATCATACCTCTCCTTATAAAGAGTTAGGCATGGAGATTACCGCTAGCAATTTATGCTCGGAGATACAGCTGCCAACTGATAGCTACAATTCTTTTGTATGTTGTCTTGGATCGTTGAACCTCCTGCACTGGGATGAGATCGAAAGATGTGACGCAATTGAGACGTATGTTATGTTCTTGAATGCTGTGATGGATGAGTTTATTACCAAAGCTCGTACACTACCTGGAATGAAAAGAGCGTATAACTTTGCTAAAGAGCATAGGGCTATTGGTCTAGGCGTACTCGGATATCATAGTCTATTACAGTCTAAGTTGCTTGAGTTTGATTCGTTACAAACTAAAGGTTTGAATGAGCATATGTTCAAGCTAATAAAGACTAAAGCGGAAGCGGCCTCTGAATGGTTACATGATAACTTCGGTTATAAATCTATCCGTAAAGGTTATGCTAATACAACTCTATTAGCAGTAGCCCCAACTAAGTCTAGTTCTTTTATTCACGGTGCCGTGAGTATGGGTATAGAACCTATAAAGTCTAACTACTTTATTAAGGATCTTGCCAAGTCTAAGACTATATATCAGAATCCTTTCTTAAAGGAGGAGTTGCAAAAGTATGGCTTAGATACCCCAAAAACATGGGATAGTATCTTAAAGAAGGATGGATCAGTTCAACATCTTGACTTCCCTACTAAAGCTGTATTTAAGTCCTTTGCGGAGATTACTCCAAAAGAACTTGTTCTACAAGCAGCTCAAAGACAGAAATATATTGACCAGTCTCAGTCATTAAATCTAATGATTGATCCTAGTATCCCCGCAAGAGATATAAACCAACTATATCTATATGCTTGGAAGGAAGGTGTAAAGACTTTGTACTATCAATTTAGTCAAAGTTCAGCACAAGCCTTTTCAAGAAACATTCTTGAATGCGCCTCTTGTGAGGGATAACCAGGTGTTACACTGGTTTAAGGTGGAGGACGTAAAGCTGTACAGGTTGAAGCCCTGGACTCCACCTATTTTATAAAGAAGTCACTCTTATCTATGTAGTTCTCCCACTTCTTAATTGCGTATAATATTGGAACTGCATCTTTCCACTCCTTGTATACTTTTAACTCACCGGCTCTTTTGCCTCTTTGATAAACGAATTCAGAGTTATTCATGAAATCTTCTTCACTTTGTGCCCAGTATGCAACAGGTGTCCAAATAGATAATGATATTGCTTTTCCTAGTTCACCAAGTGTTCTAGTAGATGCAATTGGTGATTTTACCATTTGATATTGCTGTTCTAGACCTGCGGGTAATAAAGGTACAAATAATATTAATTCCTTATAGGTTCTATCTACTTGGTATGCTAGCAAGTTTCTAAGTCTTATAGCCGTTTCACTTTCAGGTGTAGTCTGTAGTGAATCATAAACCATTACATCATCTTCATCATCATCATCCATGCTCATGAATCCTTCAAGCATTGATCTTAAAGTTAATAATCCAATCATCATTGATGCTTCACCAAGAGTTCTATATATGTTGAATAGCTTATTAGTTGCTCTTTGATCCATTTGAATATTCTTACCTTCAGTATAACCATAGTCTTGAAGAAATTTTTTATTCCAGTTTTTAAAATCTGTGTCTACTTTTACAAGTCTTTCACCAAAAAACTTTAATCCTTTAATAAGACTTAAGTATCTACCTTCCATCCATCCTAGATTCTCATCATAGTATTCTCTTTGAAATCTGGCTCTCATTGCAGGTGCAACCCATTTATGGAATTGTGCTAATAGTCTACCCCAAGCATATGATTCAATAACCATTCTATCTTCTTTAGCATAGTTACCGTGAATTTGCTTGTTTACTTCACGTATTTTATTTCTTGTCTCATAAATAAATTCATTGTTAAAAGGCTTCTCCGCAGTAATTGGTGCACCTTGAGAATCTTTACCAACTTTTTCAATAATTGTATCATACTCATCTGATATTGTAGACTTTCCTGTTTTACTATCAAACTTATAAGCATCGTATATGCTTATGACTTCACCGGTTTTATTGCTTCTTACATATGTATCCATTAGAATAGCCATACCAACTTTAGTTTGTACATTATACTCGGCTGCATCTTGCATAGAATAACCAATCTCTTCAAACTTTGACCAAGCCATTCCTAATTTTGATTTAGCTCCTGGACCACTTCTACCTGTTTCACGCACATCAGAAGCTTTATCCATCATATAAAATATGTCAGTTAATGACTCATACTTACTAAATGGTTTGCTAACGTCATATTGAGATTCACCTTTACCAAAATCCGCAGCAGTTTTTTTAGTTGTAGAACCTAATCTCCACATTAGATCTGGCAATGCTCTTTTATTAAACTCTAATGAAGCTCTTTGATAAGACTTCCATGAAAAGAATCTACCACCTATTGCTTCAATATTATCATTAACACGGCCCAGGGCATAGTTATTAAAGTTACCAAATGGGTTAAAGGCAACATAGGATAAGGATGAATACTTAATTATAGCTTCTGTAGATTTTTCTAAAAAGCCTCTAGTTATTGATTCATCATCATAGTATACCATGTGCAACCACTTCTTATACCTAGCGGTTATGTTAGACTCCTGATCTTTATCTTTTTTACCAAGTCTTTGAAATTTACCTTTGATATCAAACTTACCAAGATTTATCATAGAGTTTGAAGGTTGATATTCCCTATTTTCCATAACCTCTTTGATAGCAATAATTGTATCTTCAATACTGGACATCATGTCATAGTTAACAGCCATTTCTGTAAATGCTGCCAATGATGCTGCTAAGTCTTTATTTATTTGACCCTTTGTAGGCTTGGACTCTAATCTTTGCAACTGACCTTTTAGTTCAGCTAATTTATTTTTATAGTTATCTATATTTATTTTACCATCTTGTCTTTGTTTTTTTAAGTCAGCTATTTCAGCATTAAGTTCATCAAGTTGTTTTTGATCAACCGGGTTTCCTGTATAATATATTGGAAGACTATCAACTTGTTTACCTTTTTCATCAGTGAATACTACTCTATTTTGAACAGTAGTACTAAAGAAGTTTTTAATATTCTTTTTAGTTTTAGCAAACATTTTAACAACTAATGGATCTTTATCTGATAGATCTTGTAAAAAGTTACTTCTTATTAAAGGCATTTTACCTGCCATTTGATCTCTTTGTTTTCTAGGAAGTCTTTGTAATAAATCACCTTCCATTTCTTTTGTATAGAATCTATAGTATGCTAATCTAGCTTTACCAAGTGCTGATGTATCCTCAGTCATTGATCTATACTTAGCACTCATCATATCTTCACCTTTAGATGACTCTAATCTAGGAACCGTGTATATTTTTTTTGGTGCAGATGATTGAGTTTTTATAATTCTACCTGTAAAGTTTCCATCAGAATCTCTTTCAGCTCTATCATACTCAAATACATCATAGTATTTTGCATAGAACTTATCATACTCTCTTTGTGTAACTTTATTTCTATCACGCGTCCAATATCCATTATCTCCTACTGGTACAAATGTAGAAGTTTCTTCAAGTTTCTTTTTAAACTCTGCAGTATACATGTGATACTCTCCATCAACAGGTTGATTATTGGGTCCTATAGTCTGAGCATTTGAAAATTTAGCAACCTCTTGCTTATCTAAGGCTAACTGCCTATTATACTCAAGATCTTCTTCGTTTGCTTCTAAGATGTTATTAGGTATATCTCTATATCTTTTAAAGTTACCTTCTTTGTCTTTTAGTTTATCAAATACTTCAGATCTTTTATCATAGTACTGACTACCCAACTCTTGTATAACCATACCAGTTGGTATACCATTTTCATCAAATTGAATCATATAATCAAATAGCTCTTGTCTATTTTTATTATCTGATAATCTCAATAACCTTCCAGCAAGATTTAAATTCTTTTCTATTTTCTCCTCAACTATTTGATTTCTTTGTATAACTTTTGCTTTATACATTTTATCAGCAATAGCGGAAAGTGTATCTCTTGATGTTGCTAGATCTTTTGTACCGTATTCTAGTACATCAACATCTCTACCTTTGGTTTCACCTTTAATAAAATCTTCAGGTTTAGCTCCAAATTTAATTATTGCATCTAACTCTTCTTCAGTAAAGTTATAGCTTGATTTATTTTTGATTGTTAGTTTTACAAAGTCTTCTATAGCGTCCTTTATAATACCTTGCTTTTCACCTTCTCCGGCTAACTCTGTAAGAAGAGTTCTTAGCTGTAGTATTAATGCAGTTTGAGTTGCATTTAATTGACCACTATCTAATACAACATATAATCCTTCATATGTAGATAGAAATCTTTTTGCATTTAATACATATGTTATAAAGTCAGGGTCTGATACATTTTTAGGGTCTGATACAAACTTTTTAAAACTCTTAATTTCACCAACAGCTTTGAGTAGAAGACTTGAATATATTTTATTTCTTTCTTTTATTCCTGATCCTAATGCTATATTAATTTGACTTAATGATTGAATTATATCTTCTTTTGTTTTGTCAGTTGATTTACTCATAAACACTTTACTTCGTAGTGTATCTAAAGCTTCTTGCTTTTTCATGAGTCCTTTTTTATAACCTTCAAGAGCACCTGTAACAACAGTAAGTCCTACATCTGGATCAATAAATTCAGTACCAAAGTTTTCCGGTTGCATTTCTTCAGGTGTAAGAATTTTATCCATATCTACAAGAACACTGGGATCATTCTCAATCATGTTCCTATACTCTTCTCTATTTCTATTTATAAGTGTAGATGGAACTAAGGCATCAACGTATGTCTCATTATCATTTGGTGTATGAATTTGTAGGTTATCATACTTATAAGTATTGTCAGCAGGATTGAAGTCTATATGAAAAGTCATAGCTGATGAATCATCTAATGATACATCATAACCCATATTCTCAAGCATTCTTCTAGCAACGTTAACACCTATATAGTCTTGCTGCCTAGATGATAACTTATTAATTATTGGTTTTAATCTACTATCTGATCCTAGTTCTTCTAATGCATCATACTTAGATGAATACTGACTACCTTCATTTATACTTAGATTTATAAGCTTTATCTTCCCGCTAGGTTCTATAGACATTAAGTCTACAGTAGTTGCTGTTGATGTATCTACATCGTATACAGTTACCTGCGGTATAACAACATTACCATTCCCACTTTGATCTCCATACACTATACCATTTATATTTTCTGATAGTCTTATAAAGGCATTTTCAGCTTGCTCTTTTGTCAAAGTTGTAAGAGCAGATTCTATTGATTCAAAGTTTTCCCTTTGTGCAATGGCTTCTGTTATAGTTCTAAAGTCTTTTCTTACATCATCACTAAGAAAACTCTCTTCATATTTTGTTAAACCTTTGACTAACTCTTCTGCTGCTGTATATGTCTTACCATTTGATAGTATATCCATATACGTTCTAGTTGTATTATCAAATACAACTAGGTTTTTGTTTCCAAATTGATTTGTTACAGTAAAAAAGTCAGAATTATTAACTCCAATTACTGCAGTATGAAATAGTTTATCAATTATGTCGCTTTGTATACCAGATGATGCTGTTTTTTTAATCTTATCTAAAGCTGTCTTTTTTCTAGGTGTTAAGTTATATTTAACTCTAGGGTTTGGTGCAGCTTGATCACTAACTTGTGATAATTCAGCAAGCTCAAATTGTATACCTGTGGTATTTAAAAATGTAGCTAGCTGAGATAAAGTAGCACCTTTTGGTAAGGCCTGAAGTACGGTTTGATTAAGTCTTATATCATTAGCTGCTCCAGGGAGTTCTTTTGTATCAAACTCCATTATTGCATTAAAAAAATTATTTACTTGATCTGTAAATGCTTTTGACCCTTTAACTGTTAAATCAAAGTCTTGATCTGCAGTCTCTTCTATCTTATCATATAGTTCAGGTTTTGTCTCTCTTAATTGATTATACTTATCAAGCTCCGGTGTTTCTATTCTCTCTAAACCTTTTGCTACTCTGTTTACATTCTTAAGTTGATTGCTTTCATCAATAGCTAATTGCTCTTCATCAATATTTGCTTCTTGGTATAGAGTTGCCATTTCAGCATCCGCATTTGTTTTGAGTTGCATAAAGTCTTCAAGCTGAGTTTTTAGCATATCATATGCAGCTTTCACAGAAGGATTCTCTATTTTATCTAATAGCTTACCTAACTCATTATCTGTTGATAATCTATCCCAAGTAAACTTTTCAATCTTGTTTTCTCTTATGTATCTTTTAACATCTTCAATAGGTGTAGATACATCCTGTTCAGACCTTGCAGATGGATCGGCAGTTAAAACATTTTTAATGAAATTAAAACCTTCTTCTACATTGAGGCTTTTAGAATCACCATTGATAGCCTTAAATATAGATCTTAGTATTCCTATATAAAATTCTATAAATTCTTTTACTCTTTGCAAGAATGATTTTGTTGGTTCATTTTCATACTCTTGCTTAAAGTGTCTTGCTAGCGCTTGAGTAACAAGTTCTTTTTGCTGCTCATCAAAAGTAAATTTAAGATTTTTAGCATTATATGCTTCATTGATTTGTTGAGCTAACTTAGGAAAGTTTCTTCTTGCTTCTATTTCTAAACTTTTAAATAAAGCATTGTTTTCAAAGTACACAGCATCAACAAACGGGTGTAACATTTCCTCAACAAGAATCTCATCTGTAACCCTTGAATCAATAAGATAAACGGTATCTTCAAATTGAAATGAATTTACATTTTCAAAAGAAACACCTTTCTTTGCATACTGTGGTATTTTATCATATAGTTTCTCTAAGTTAGATGCTTTTCCAAACTCAATCTTAAGACCGGGGAACATTGATTTTAAGTGTTGTGCAATCTTTCTACTTTTAGGTTTATCAAAACCTCTAGCTTTACGGACCACATCCTTAGCCATGAAGTAGCCATTTGGAATATTAAATTGAATTAAAAGCTTACCATTTTTATTTTTAAACTGAGTAAAAAGCTCTCCTTGTTTAAAAGGTATGTTATAATATTCAAAATAAGACTTTATTTGCTGCATATTTTGATAAGCAATTCTAGTCAAGCCTGTATTAGGATTAACTACATCTCTAAGTTGTGCTTCTGCTTCAAATTGATTATTAGCTCTAGTTCTAGAAACATAATACCTTCCTCCTATACTATGTATATTTTTCTTTCTTACTAGATTTTTATAAAGAGATGACGCAGTATCCGTTACTTTAAGATTAAAAGCAATCTTTTGATTTTTCATAAACTCCAAAGCCTGATCAAGAGTTGGTATAGCTTCTGTATCACCAATACTATCCTGCCACTTGTTTATTAACAAAGTTGCATTAAGATCTGATTTAAGCTCTTTACTTATTACCTTAAATTCTTCAAGATTTACATTTATACATCTTGCCATTTTCTTTCTATTTATTTATTATGTAAAACACTTTTCTAGTATTTCAATATACTCTTCTTGACTGTCAACACTTCCTATCTCAACCTGCTCCTCATATCTTAAAAGTACAGATTTTATTGAATATAAATTCTCTTTTATACCAAGAGTATTTCTCTGACCCTTATTTAGACTATCATACCAATTTTCTATAGTTTCTGTGTTATCATTTGTTTCATTTCCCGGAAAGCTATCAAAGTCAATACTCTCTGGATCAAAGTTAGGGAATTCAATCTCACTATTATCACCAGGAGCTTGATCATCTTCTTCTTTTAGATCTTCTTCAGGTCCTTGATCATTAGCTTCATCACTTTCTTCACCTTCTTGATTTGCATTATCAATTTCTTCTTGAGTATACCCTAATTTTAAAAGAAATGAATCAGCAGAAACTACACCTGTTGTATCTTCAGTTTCAACATCTGTATCAACATCGGGTGTTATAGTTACATTTTCACCATCTGATTCAAAAAGAGATGTATCAAACTGATCCATTGTCATATCTACAGCAGAAGATCCATCTATATCTTCGGGTGAATTAGCTCGTTGAATTGTAGCCTGTATTTCAGATTTTGCAGGAATGTTTCCTGGGAATATAAACCCTATAGGACTTGCTTGGTATGATCCTTTAACTTCTTCTTCAATATATTCAGCATATAATCCGGTTCTAGTTATTTTTTCAGAGTTAAATAATAATGGTGAAGCACCTGGATCTGCAGATCTAACTGCTTTTAATACAAATCTAGTTTTACGCGTTGAGCCCGTTTGAGCTTCAGCACCACCTACAAAGTCATATGTTAAAACAGGAGGAAACTGGAATTCAGTTATATTTCTACCCTTCACAGTTTTTTGTACAGGTTTTATGCCTATTGCTCTATAGAATGATGCAATATTTTCAAACTTAGCGAACTGTTTTGCATCTAACCTGGGGAATGCTAATTGTTCTACAGGATTGTCACTTACATTTTCATAAGTCATTAAACCTTTAAAAGGTTGGAATATTAAAGTTGGATTAGCAAGAGAAGAATCAATATAGACACTGTTATTCTTTATAGCTAGGTCTGATGTACCTAGTACTTTTACACTATTTGGATTAGATATGTTCATTAATGATCCTATCAAAGACTGATCTATACTACCAGTATATAAAGAGTATCCAAAGTTTTCAGATAAAAATCCTTTCAATTGAGTTATTATACCATTGCTTGTACTTTTCTTAAAAGTTTTTAATTCCTTTCTTGATATAAATGTTTTAGGTAGTAACACTTTTCTACCTTCTTCCATGTCAGCTTCTATCTTTTGAAATATATCTGATAAAGTTTGAGCATAGTCTTCTATATCTGCTTTTTTATAGTAAGCACCTTTTGTTTCAGCAATGTTCTTTTTGTATGGTATTGTTATCACATTGTCTAACTTTCTAATTTTAGAATATGTATTAACACCAATTCCAGATTCAACATCAGGTATTACAAATAATGTTTCAGGATTTTCTTTAACATAACTTTCATTTATATCTCTTGATGATACACCTATAGGTAACTCATTATTGTATATTGGTATCTTGTTATCATTATTAGTTTTCAATAAGGTTACATACTTAGATGCTCTTGCCATCATAGGATACTTTAAAGCAAAGTCATTAATAAGCTCATCATAGGTAACACCCATTAATCTAGGAATATTATTCTTCTTGTTATTTTTAAATGCATCGTGAATTAAATCTATTTGACCAAAGTAACTATTTAAAACTTGCGGAGATAAAGCTCCTACAAGACCTTGGTATGCTAGCTGCAATCCATCCTTTATCATCATATAGTGAAGAATATCAATTGCATTTTGTCTAGTCCTACCATCTGCAAATAACTTTACAAAATCACTTTGAATTAAAATCCTTTGGTCATCTGTAAGTCTAGCAAATGTATTTGCTGCAACCATACTCATTCCTGTTTTATTACCCTCTTGGAATTGACCAATTGGAACACTAAATATATCTAAGAATGTATTGGTCTCTTCACCTAGTATTCTTTTTGTATCTTCTACAATACTTACAATATTATTTTGCTGTGAGTATAATAAATCATTTGATAGTCTTGATACAATCAAAGGATCTCTTCTTTGTCTTTCATACATGTAACCTCTAACCGTCACATATGATAGAACATCTCTAATTAAGGCGCTTTTATCTGAAGATCTAATAAAGTCTCTATTATCAGTTACTGTTTTAACAATGTCTTTAAACATTTCAGTTTCTGATAAGAATACGGTTGGTAAAACTACATTCTCTAACTCATTATGTATGTCTAAGTATGTACCTATAAAAGAATCTTTCATAATAGGTCTTAGATCCATAATAGGTCTATCTTCAACACGCATTGCTTCAATCTGCTTATCTGTAAGATCTAATCCTAGATCTTTAATTGAAGTACTTACATCTCTTACAGTTTCTAATGAAGTCCCTAGACCTTTGCTCATATTCATCAAGCCTGACATCTTTCTAGTAAACTGAGTAATTTGATTTGCTTTTAAGAACTCATTGAATATGTTCATTCTTTTTTGCGCATATTCCGCGTCTATGGTTCCAGCTTCTATTGCAGCTTCAAGCTCACTTACATCATCCCATTTTACATGATTATTTATTGCCTCACCTAATAGTTCATCTGTAATCTCAATCTGTTTAACCGGAATGTATGCAAAATCTCTAAACATCTTTGATGCTTGAAATTTAAGATTCCGTGATCCCGCTATATCAGAGCCAGCTAATTCAGGAAATGCTTGTAGATATGTTATAATCTTATTAGCAATTTCTTGCGCTGCCTTATTCGCTGTATTGTTATTATTATATGCAGAAACTATGTCTGGGTTATTAATAAGTCTTACAGTTGTTTTAAGAGGTACTTGCATTTCAAGAATATTTGTAGCAAGCGCTGTAGCATTTCTATTTAAGTTAAACTTACCTGCTAATTGCTCTGCAGCATTATCTGTCATCACTGTAACTAAAGCTGAAACTATCTCTTGAACTCTTCTTCCTCTTTTAGCATTCTCAAGTCTTTCGTAATTACCGGAGAATGAGTCATAAGTTTCTTGATTAAATCTTAAAAAGTTTTTAGTTGTAAAAGTCTTATTATTCTTTTTTACTTTAAATTGATTTAACTTAATGTTATACTCTCTTATTAGACTTAAGTATGTATTAGGTAATACAACCGCTCCAATATTAGCACTTTTATTATTAACAAATGCTCTAAATTTACCCCAAAGAGTATTGGAATCTAGATCTTCAGCGTTTGTCGTTTCAGCAAGTTCTGGAAACTCTTCTCTAAATATATTCCATGCTTCTGTAAATGCTTCTATATCTGCAGGAGTTTGTGCAATTGCTTTACCTGTAGTTGGATCTGCATTAACAATTGCTTCATTACCCAATAACGCTACTTTAAAATCTAAAATTTGATTATTCATTGGAGCGGGGTAAGGAGGATAACTTACTATTTTTGTTTTACCATCTGCATCTTTTACTTTATAACTATGCTTTTTTAGATAAGCATCATACTCAGCCTGCGTTTTTGGTAATTTTAATATAGTCAATGCCTTAACTGCATCTCTAGATAATACATCTGATTCTTCTACAGCTATACCTTCATAATTAGCTCTATATAAAGCTTGACTGTAAGTACTACCAGGCTTTGAAACATTTTTATTTATGTATTTAGTATAATGATCAAATGAGTTATCATATTCTAAAAGAGCACCATTCTCCTCAAAGTACTCTTTCATATGTAAGTACATGATATCAATATCAAAGTCAGCCCCGGATATCTCAATTAGCTCTCTTGCAGACATTATTGTTGAACCATAGTAGGTTGGTAAGAAATCTACCACTCTAACATTTTGTGCAGAATGTTTATCCTGAGATGGAATACGAACACCATACATTTTTGAATATAGCTCTGGGATATTTACACTTTGAGATATAAATGTTATTGTATCATCAACTTTATCGTATTTAAATCCAAATGCAGATGCAAATTCTTGTCTTGATCTATTAACATCAAAATCTTCAATATCAACTCTAACTATATTTCGTTCTGCTTTTGGTGAATAATTAGAGTTTCTAATCCATTTTTGAAATTTATTCTCAATAGCATCAGCGCTTAAATCTTTAATGACATTTGCTGATCTAAGTATTTCTTTATTAGGAGCTGTAAACATAGTTTCAACTTCTCTCTCTCCTGTCCAACTATTTTCATCTTTAGGATCTGCGTAATGCTTCATATTAGACCTAAGTCTATCTATAATTATTACACCTTCACCATTAGACTCTTCTATAAGTTTTGCAAGATTAGACTGCGTGATATTTTTGTCATCGCCAGACTTAAACTCACCATCTAAAATACTTATGCCGTCAAACTCACCAAAGTTTTCTCTATATACAAGGTCTCTGATTACTTCTTGTCTATCAGGAATACCATTCTCATCAAGAGAATAAACTCTTCTGTATATACCATTACCAAAATCAGATAATAACGCTGCAGAATCTCCAGGTATTTTTTGTTTTAGTGATTCTTTAAAGTAAGATAAAAACAACTGCTCAAATTTACGCTGTGTAATTGAGGAGTTTAAGTTATAATCTTTGTCTAAAAGATCATCTAGATTAAAGAATGATATCATTTGACCTGAAGACTGAGAAGCTCTCAATGAAGACTCTGCATATTTTAGAAATGATATTAAGTTTTCAGTAATGCTACCTTGTTTGATTGATTTCTGAAGTTCATCTGTAGCAAAATCAATATCAAATGTAAATAGAGTATTTCTTTTACCTGTATAGTTTAAGGTAAGCTTTTCTTTATTTGAAAAGTTATACATTTTTTTGATGTCCTTCATCTTAAACTTCTCACCTTGAATTGTAACTTCTACATCATCCGATTGTTCTGCTGTAGCTAATACTCTAATCTGACTAGGATCTGTAACTTCTTCTTTGTTTGTAGGCTTTACTAACTGAAGACCGTAGTATTTAGGATCTAAAGCCATAAAGTTCTCTGGCTGAAGTGGGCTTATATTTGGCTCTGTATTAAATAAGTCTTCTATTGGATTTACATTATACTTATAAGTTTTAAATACAGATAATGGTCCAGCAACAGCAATAGCATTCTTACCGTAAAGAAGCTCTTGTTGTTCTTCAAGATTTTCTAGTTTTACTCTTAGATTATGAAGCTCAGGTCTAAGTGGATTTGGTCTACCTACTCTTTTTAATATTGTTTCACCATTTGGTAAAACCTTTTCAACTCTTTCTCCTGTATCTATTGATGTATAATCAAATGTTAGTACAGTCTTAGAGAATTTAGCTTGAGTCTTACCATCTGAGTAAGCAAGCTTTCTACTATGAAGCATTGCTTGTGCTTTAGCAAATCCAATCTTACCACCAGCACCAAAGTACTCATCTTCAGTTATAGTTTCACCAAGTTCAATCTTTTGTAAGATCTCTAACATAGGTTTTGTTAATTCACCATAACCAAACAATTCGTATAACATACTTTTTGTTGTACCATAAAGTTGTGCATCGGCTACCTTTATTTTTTCACCAGAGTGTGTTGATGCATTTGTTGGTTCCTCAAATGGTACAGCAGCAATAAATTCTACAGGTGATGTAATATTTGCTTCAGGGAAAGTACTTATAGTTTGAATATTCTTTATAGCTAGGTTTTTAAGCTTTGCTCTTTTTACCTCATTTACGGGACCACTGAATGATTTTGCAGGATTACCATGTAATATCTGGTTCCATGCTGTAGTCATTAAGTAATCATTGAGGTATATTTGCTTTAAGTTATAATTAGTATTCTTTCTAAGATTTAATAACTCATTTGACTTATCTGTATCTGCAGTTTCTACTCCACTGATTGTAGTTAGACCGCTTGTTAGATATGATGAAAAGTCATCACTCATTACATTTTTTAGATCTGCTGCAAATCCGCTATATGTTTCATCAAGTCTAGTTCTTATATATGCTTTAAATTCATTTAGATTAGATCCAATATTAGATAAAGCCTCCTCTAAAGTTATAAGCTTTTGGTTCTTACCTGCTTTTCTAGCTTCTTCTGCTAATGCATCAGCATATCCATTTACAATAAAATAATCACCAACTTCAGCACCATCTTGTTTAGCTTTTGACTTAAGCTCATCTCTAACTTCAGAAATTGCTAATGCAAGCTGTTTAGAGAATTTATCTTTACCTTCAGTTTTTAATGGTCCTTCTGTTGCAAATAAAGATTCTGATATAGGTGAGTCATTAGAAATAAGATCTTCTATATAAATCTTTACTATATTTTTAATCTTTTCATTATCTACAGTAAAGCTTATCTTTTTAGCCTTTAGTATTTTATCTATGTCAGCTTTTGTTTCAGCACCTTGTATTTGAGTAAATGTATCATAGTCTAAAATTTCACCGGTTTCATTATCTCTCTCTAATAATGAAGATGCATATTCAGATCTAAAGCTGTACATTTCATTTCCGGTAGCTGGATCTACAATTGGTTCTTGTAAACTACTATCAGCATCTATTCCAAGTTGTGATAAATCTTCAATAAGAGCTTGGTCTAATTCTTCCTCCTCTGTCTTTCTTTCAATTATTTCATATACAACAAACTTTTTGTTTTTGTTTTTAGCACTTCTTGAAAAGAAAGTACCAATCTGATTAACGTCTGTGTAGAATGTTTTATCGGCTATCTTTATTGGGAATGTATGAGTGCTTGACTTTTCTTCTACTATAGCGTCACCAAAATTCTTTAGATATTTTTGCCTTATAGAAGGATTAGTCATATCCTCATTTACAGATACAACTCTAAAGTTATGTATCGTAGCATTCTCTGATTCATCTTTATATGAAAGTAAACCTTTTCTAGTTTCACCTTCAGTTACAAAGTTTATTTTCTTCTTAGCATCTTGCTCTCTATAAACAACATATTTTTGTTTATTATTTCTAAGTCTTTCAGCTTGTACTTGTGATGTAATAAAAGATGAAGTTCTTCTTTCATCAGTAACTAAACCTTGGGCAGGCTTTAGTAATTTCTCAGCACCACCTTCATAAAACTTGTATCCTTTTGTATACTCTACTATCGGATTTCCATTATCATCAATTAATATCTCACCTTCATCATCTACTAGTGTAGTAGATTCTTTTCTAGCAAGACCATTACTGTCTGAGTTATAATCAGGAATCAATATTTGAGTTCTAGTTTCTGGATTAGATTCTAATTGTATATTATTAAACTCTGTTAAAATGTTTTGAATTACAGCTTCAATATATTCATCTGTTATTCTAGCATTTTCTAATACAGTTTTTTCAACAGCTCTTATTACTTCTAAAGGTACTTTATTACCTGTATTTGAAGTTTCTATAATTCTTGTAAGTATTGGAGCTAGAGCTTTTTCTTCTGTTATAGTTCTGCCTTCAAACTCTGTTGTTACAGAAACAGTATCAACTTTTCCTTGTGCTGGATTATAATTGTTAAAGTATGCATCTATAAGGTTCTTTAGAAACTCTTTACCGTTCTGCTTACCGTATGTAACAGCTTCTCTTGTTTTACCAACTTCAATGTTAGAGTCTTCATCAACCCCTATTTTACCAGTTACAGAACCACCGGATCTACTTATATGTAATCTATCTTCTGCAGAAAGTTGTTTAAAGAAAGGACTGTTTAGTAAATAGTTTTTACTTAGGAATGTATCAGATTCTCTAAGGTCATCTATTTTAGCCCCGTTATTTTCAAGATCATTTAGTTCTTCTGTATAACTAAGCTCATATGTTGGAAGCTGATGTCCAAACACTAAGTTACCATCCTCATTCTTAAATACACTTAAACCTATATTTTCATCAAATTGAGCATTTCTAAGACTAAGCTTTGACATCTTTGACTTCATACCCTCGTTTGTATCTGAGAATAAATCTTTATTATCTGCTAGCAGTGTCTTAATTGTTTGTATATCGTCTTGCTCTATTGGTAATACGTTTGTAAAGCCATAATAAAATTCTTTCTGACCTACTCTAGTTTCTTCCTCTAATTGATTTGTTGTAGTATTAGATAAAGCCATATCTAAAATACTATACTTTATAAAGTTTGGAGATAATGATATACCAACATATTCAAGCAATGTCTCATGAATATACTGAGTATCCTCTTCTAATAGAACATTGGTTATTGAAGAAGCTTCATTTGGATCTAAGTATGTTAATAGAGCATCAAGCGCATCATTAACTTCATTCTTTACAAATTCTTCTCTTAATGCATTACGTTTTGTAATATATGCTTGAGCCCAACTATCAATTTGACTATTAGCAGCATCTCTATTAAATGCACTATAGTTTATAACATGAAGTGTGCCTTCATCTCTAAATCTTTGTGTAATAGTATAAGGAGTTCTAAAGTTTATGATTGTCTTCATAAGCCTATTAAACTCATTAGGCTTTGTCATGGTAGATGTTATCTCTCCAGCTTCTACCTCTTCTCTAGATATACCAAACTCATCAAATATTCTATCTACTACAGCTTTTGTATTTGGATTTGACTGAGAATAGATATCAAGTCTTTGTAATACTTTTACTTGATCCATCTCATTCATAACAGCTTTTAGTATTCCTGAAAAAGCTTTATTAGGATCAATTGGTATTCTAATTGGAACACCCGGTGATAGCTCTTCATTACCAAAGAAATCTCTTCTTGATAATGCTGTTGTAGATAAAAACTTTCTAATTTCCACAGGAGCATTCTCTATACCACCTAACATTGAAGCATCTCTGTTAAAGTCACCTACGTTTCTAATACCAACTGATTCTTCAGCTTCTTCATTAAGCTCTTGTTCTATTTCAAGCTTAACATCAAATATTGCTAGATATTCAGATATACCTCTTAGGATATTATCAGATTGCTCAAGCAATGCTGATTCAATATCAAGAAGGTCTTGCCTTTGAGGAATAAAGTCGGGTGTATTATATCTAGGTCTTTCAGAATCATATAAATCAACATATTCATCATAAGCCTGCGTAATGCTATCTTCAATAAAGTTATCAGCATTTAAATCTTGTATATCTAATGCTCTAGCTGCAATACTTCTTATAACCTCATCTGTCAATTGTTGGTTGACATGTCTTTGGCTACCGTCTTCTTCAACTATTTTTAGTAGGGCAAAAGCTTCTCTTGTAACACCGTTATTTAAAAGCATTGCATTAGGAAGAGTAAGTTCTTGATTCTCATCAAGTTCCATTCTTGTAAATCTATTATCAACAGCTGAATAGTTTCTAAATTTACCAGAATCAATATCTCTAAAGAATTCAGTTACAACATCTTTCTCAGATTCTTTAGATAAACCTAATACTGAACGTATCCATTCTATTAGTTTATTAAACCAAGATTTTGTTTCTGAGTTTACCTTAGCTGCTCTAGGATTTCTTTTAAATACTTCAAACTCATCCATGATGTATTCCTCTAAGTATGAGTCTTCAAGTATAGATGTTATTCTATTAGGCACCACTAATCCTTGAGCTCTAAAATACTCTCTGTGTTCTAATACTTTCTTTTCATACTCTTCACCTAGTTCATCCATTTGCCTTTCTCTAGCAGCATTTAATAATGAACGTTGCTCTTCATCAGTTAAAAGCATTCTAAATACTGCGTGACCAGCTTCATGGTACTTATATTTATTTCTAGCACCTATATACATGTTACCTTGTAGAGATTCAATACCTCCGGCTATCTTTTTAAGATGCATGCTAAACTTACCTAGAGTGATAAAACCTTCAGCTAAATTATTTTTAAGAGTATCAATATCTTTTATTGTAATAAAGTCAGGTAAATTCTCTGTAGCCCATTCTGTAAATGTAGTTAAATCACTTCTATTAATAAAAGCAATATCATACATTGATCCCATGTCGGGACCAACAAGCTTATAACCACCTTTACTAAGCTCGTTAATTCTTTTTAAGACAGCTTGAAATTCAGCATCATCTTTCAATCTTCTAACTTGCTGACTCTTTGATTCACCAGAAAGTCTTTTTGAAAGTTGAGTCTTTTTTGCAACTAACTTCTTTAATTCATCATCAACACTTATTGACTCTGTTGGTGTTTCTACTCCAAGTTCTGACTCAATCTCTTCTTCTTGTGATTGCTTCTGAGAAGTTGCATCAGTTAAAGTAATACGGGATTTTATAATAAATGATGTATCTTTATAGGAATCTTTGGGGCTAAGACCTGTTTGTAGATAAAGGTTATAATCAAATCTAACTCTTGGATCAAGATTTGTAACAGTATTATCTACAATTTCATTTACACCAGACTCTTTTGCAAAAGATTTTCTGAATGATTCATTACTTAAATCAATATCTGTAGATGCTTCCTTAACCAAAGAAAGTAAAGTTTTACTAGGTTTAACTACTGGAGAATTAGTTAAAGTTGTATAGTAGTTAGTTAACTCTTCTTTGATTTCTTTTAGCTTAGAATCCATAAAAGATGCTCTATCCTGACTAGCTTTTGCATATTGCTTTACTTCATTTTGATCAAGATAAAAGTCTGCTATTTTAAGATTGCCACCTTTCTTTAATTTTCTTTTAGAAAAAAGTTCAAGTTGAATAGAACCATCAGGTGTAACATTTAAATTAAGTATATAACCTTTTTTAGTTGCAATATAGAATCTTTCATTAAACTCTCTATTCCATCTTCTATTGTAACCGTTATCTTTTACACTATACTTACCACCTACAACATTTGTATTTGCATTAATTGTTGTAGCAGCTCTTGTAAATAAGTCTAACAATAAAGTATCTAATGTTTCATCTTGAATTGTTGGTGACTTTAAACTAGCACCTACAAGTTCTCCCGATGTTGTTTTAATTACAGCAACATATCTACCCATGTTTTGAAGTGACTCATAGATACCAGCTTCTTGTAATTGTTGCTTAATTGCATTTTGCTGTTTTACAGTTTCTCTTACACTAACTCTAGTATTATTGGTAAACTTAATGTTTGTAGAAACCTCAGTACTATTAGGTATGCGGTTATTTGTCATTACTACAGTAGCACCATCATAGGTGTATTGAGCAAGATATTTTAAGTTGTTTTCTTGATAACCTTTAGTACCTTGTTTAAGATAACCATATCTACTTTTTAACTGTAAGTTAAAACCATCTATTACATCAAAGTCCTCTTGAAAATCATCTAATCTAAGGTCGGAAAATGCAACTACAACTTCTTGTTTATTACCAATTACATCCTCAACTTTATTTTCAAATGCATATTGTATTGTAAAATTATTAGCTACCTCATCTCTATGCTTTTCAAAACCTATACCTTTAATCTTTTTAAAAATTGAATAGAATAAACTCTTATCCTCAATAGGCTGATCAAGTTCTATCTCGTTCTCACTTTTATCCAATGCTTTAATATTTCTCATTGGTAAAAAGCCAATGGTCTCTATTGTAGTTTGATTAGGTGCTAAATAAAATAAATTAGTTTCAGATAAGATTTTATTCATTATAGCAACCTTATCTGTAGGTAGCAGAACCTCAACTTTAAATGGTGATCTTATTTTTTTAATTAATGGATTTGCTTCTTCAACAGTTGGATTTACATTATAATCACCCGTTTCAACCCCTGCATTTTCTTCTCTAGTTATTCTAAATCTAAGATTAGCAACATCTTTAGGTGTAAGATTTGACAATATAAATTGAGTTCTTGCGTTAAAGGATTCAGCAGATTCTTGATAACCATCTGAAGTTTCAAGTCTTATAGGATAAAATCCTATTGCTTCTCTTCTTTCAAGTCTTGATGCTTTAGGACCAACAAGTAAAGTTTCACCCTCATCAATAGTAAAGTTCTTAGCAAAATCATTTTCATTTACCTTAAGTACTGCTTTTGTTCTTGCTAATGATGCTTTACTTTTAGTTACTAAATCATCATACTTATCTCTTGGTATTAAATAAAGTTTTGGTTTTTTAACACCTTCTATATCTTGTTTACTTGTATAAACAACATACTCTTTTCCTATATTAGAACCTTTTGTCTTTTTTAAATCTAGACCTGGGTATACTTCTATACCGCCAAATGTAAAGGTAGGATCAGCATCAGATAAATCAAGAGCATCTAAAATATTTAAAGCTGTGTTAGCCTGAGCCCTTCTTTGAAAATTATTATTTTCAATCTTACCAGCATCTAAAATATCTTGCTCAATAGCGCTGCCGTCTTTATTTACTATTCTAAATATACTATCATCTTGTGAAATAGCTATTTCAATAACATTAAAGTTTTTACCTTGGATTGCAACTGCTGTAGTTTCAACTTGAGGTGCTGAAGGTGGTGATGGAGTCGGAGCATCATCTGCATCTATATCACCAGGAAAACTACTAAAGTCTATATTATCAGGATCAATGTCAACATCTGTTTCAAATGTACCTGATGTTTGACCTGATGCATCAGCTTCTGTATCTGCCTCATCAACATAATTTGGAAGAATTTCTTTTACTCTAACGTCATAGATATCTAATATCTCATATACAGATGGGCTATCAGACTTAAAACTTTTATTTAAAAATTCATCAAATTGTATATCGTCATTTATAATAGATTTAAGTTCTTCTTCTGTTACATTGTCTTGAATCTTAGCAATATAAAGTTTCTTTAAATTTTCATATGTCTTTACATATTTTTGACCTAATGAACTTGTCCATGCAGCTTTCTTTTTAGATGCTTTTTTAAGTTGTGATTGTCTAAGCTTATAATCCTTAAACAATCTATCAAGCATTTCTTTAGCAAATGGGTTATTGTTTGTCTTGTCATATTTAAAATCAATATCCTCAGCACCTTCTGCTGTTAGTACATCTACTACCTCTTCATCTAACTTAACTTGTTTTTCTGCTACATCATTCTTTTTAGTTTGCTGTTTTTCTTCTTCTGTAGCTTCTTTAGGTTTTTGGCTAAGTCTATATGATTCTTTTATTGCTTGAACGTCTTCAAATAGTTCGGCATTAAAGTTGGGATCAACAAGTCCTGATTCAGCATAAAAAGTTTGAAGAACATCTACATCATTAGTTTTAATAAATTCAGTAACCTCTTGCGGTATTGGATATACACCAGCCTTATCTAATTCATTTAAGAATTGATTTATTTCATTTTGAGATACATATTCTTCTATAGATTTCTTAAAGGTATCTCTTGAATTTTGAAATACCTCTTTCATTCCGCCAACCATATCCATAGCAAGCTGATCAAGCCTTTTGGGATTTGTTAAGTATGTAAGTGTTTTGTTATATGCTTTAGCTCTATATGTAAGAATATCATAATCAACCAACTTCATAAGAACTTCATCAACTCTAGAACCATCAACAAATCCTTTTCTATCTGCTGCTATAATATCTAAATAGTTAAGAAATGGCTTTCTTAATTTTTCAACTAGCTCCTGCTTATTAGCTTGTTTATATATTTCTATATCTGCAGTAGTTTCTTTTTCACCAGGTTTTTCAGCTGCTTGTGTTAGTATTGTTTTTATTTCATTAAGAGCATCAAGTTTCTTTGAATTAAATTCTATAATCTTTCTTGAGTTTTCTGCAACTTGACCTTCCTGTTCTTTAAGTGACTCTTGCAAACTTGCAGCATTTGTAGCGAGTGTAAACATTTCTGTTTCAATTGATGCTATATCTAACAAGTTTGTAATATCAGTTGCTGCTATCTTACTTATAACAGAATCTGATGATAAATCATTCATTATACTTTCAGATCTTTTTACACTACTAAGAAAGCTTTCATCAGCAAACATCTTTATATATCTAGCATGCTCAAAAGTTCTAAACTTAATTGTTTCTAAAGTATGTTCTTTTGTACCCTTTTTATATTGAGAAGGATCAAACTTATTAGGATATGAATCTTTTTCATTGATATACTTTGCTTCAAGCCTATCAACTTGAGCAATCATATTATTTATTCTAGTACGCGCTTTTCCCGTTTTTATATCTTCAGGTGCTAACTCTGGAATTGCATCTTTTAATTCCTCATCAGTCATTTGATTCATGTCCTCAAGCTGCTCTCTAAAGAAGTCAACACCACCCATGTCAAGCAATGAATAGATGTTAGTAAACTTTGCTGAATCCTTTGCATCTTTATAGGTCATCATTTCATTAAAGACCATACTGTTATTAATATCAGCAGATGCTGTAACTTGACTTATTAGATTAATTTTAGACAGATCAAATACAGCTTGTGGATCTTCAGCTTGCGCATTCCATGCTGTATTATATGTAGTCATTACAGAGTTGATATACTTTTCTCTACGCTTTTCATTTTCTTTAAATGTTTCTGGATTTATAACACGATCATACAATTTAGGCAATGATTCAAAGAAAAGTTTTTGAGGACCTCTTACAATGCCACCCATCAAAAATCCAGACATAAAAGTTTCAAATCCTCTCTCATTCATTTGAGAATCTAAATTTGTTATACCATTTTCAACAGCTGAGTATACAGACATTTTTTCTGCATTATATCCAGCCATTGAAGAGTCTAATAATATCTTATTATAATAGTCTCTTGTACCTATAGCAAGTGCTTCTTGATAAACTTCTTGAATACCTTCACCCATATTCATTGATGCATATGTTAATAAACCTCTAGCACCCATTCCAGCAACACCTCTAACTCCAGATCGCCCATATGCAGCACCTATCTCCTTTGCTGTTTCACCTATACCGGTCTTTGCATCAATTCTACCAAAAACATCTTTATTAAATTTACCCGTCTTAGGATTAATTTTTGGTTTAACTCTTGTTACTTTTTTAGCAAGACCACTCATCCCATTATTCATCATTCGGGATATACCTCTATTAAAACCACCAAGTGCATTACCAAGTAGTAGATTATTAGTCAAATAAATAAATGGTGTGTTTCCAATAGCATCAGCATATGAAGCCTTGTATGCAGCATCTTGAATATTTTCAAGCTCATTGGTTGTAATAGCTCTACCTTCAGCTTCAGCTCTAGCTTTTAATGCATGGTAACCTTGATTAAGTTGCTCATCATAAACCATACCGGCTTCCATCTTACCTTCAGAAGTTGCATAGTTCAAAGCTCTAGCATCTCTATAAAAACCTCCAAATGTTCTACCAACCTTAGCCATGTGGCTAAGATTTTGAGCACCATTTGCTGTAGTGTTCCAAGCTTTTATGCCTTGCAAAGTATTTGGTGTAAGAAAATTAACAAAACCTTCTCCTCTTTTTACAGCAGCATTAAAAAATCCTTTTGCTGTGCTAAGATTTTTCATACTAGACAGCATATTTCTAGTTGCTCTTGCACCGCCTCCAACAGTAAATAAATCTTTAAGAGCGCCAAGACCTCTTGCTACATTTGAAGTTGTTCTAACAGCTCCTGCAGAACCAAGCGAACCTCCAGATGCTAATGTACCTAAACCTATTGCAAGTTCTTCAACAGCAATAGAAGATAAAATACCAAATGTATAAGCAGACTGTAATCCAAGATTATTTACAAAAGCCATTTTACCACCTCTTGATGAGTTACCAATCATCATAGCTCTTTCAAACTCTCTAGAACTTTCTAAATCAGCAGTTGAAAAATAATCATCACCATCAGTTAAATCACCAATAGATCTATAGGCAGACATAAAACCTGTCTTTAAAAGACCACCGTAAACTTTACGCATTCTGGCCATATCATCATATACAGTAGTGTTTTCGTTATAGTATGACTCATTGTCTGCATATGGATGCCATCCAAGATCATCAAAAGCAGAGCTCATGTAAAACCTATCAAAACTACTACGGTCTCTATCAGCATATGCATTTGGAGTAATGTAAGGATTTAGGTTTTTTCTACCAGGCTCAAAATTTAAAATATCATTTGTTAAACCATCTGTTCCTTCTTGAGTGTTTAAAGATGGTGGTTTTTGCTGACTTACCGGATTATATTCCCCAACAGCATTAGTTGGAAACGGAGTATTCATATTACCAACAGCTGGTGGAAATGCATTATTTATACTACTTGCATATTTAGTCAAGCTAGTTAAATATTCAGGATCCATATCATCTCTCAGCATATCTAAAGCTGGAGGAATCTGAAACTCACTTATTGGAGTATATTGAAATTGTCTATCTGGAACACCCGGAGCAGGTTGTGGCAAATTGTTATTCAAATTATCTTCAGCCATAGTTATTGTTTTGTTTTCTTATACATTTCTAAAAATGATGCATTGTTTTGCGCATTCTGTGTTAAACTAGTTTGAGCATTACTAAACCATTGATCATACCACTTACCTGTAGATACCTGACCAACTTTTTGATCAGACATAGCTTTTCTCTGAGTTAGATTTACGCTTTGTGTTTGAGCAGGTATATATTTATTAGCCTTACTATCCCACGTATATGGAGTTACAGAACCTATAAGGTCTCCTCTTTGATTTTTATATACCCTAATATCTCCTCCAGCAGGTACCATCTTTCTATATTGATCATTTTCAGATCTATCAATATTGTATAATACAGATGAAAAGTTATCTATCTGGGAGTTTGCCATAGGATTGATATCGGAACTCTTAGGGAATGTAAAAATTATTTCATTGTATCCATCTATATTTGATGATGCAATCTTATGTGGAGATGAAGAACCTTTACCCTTTGTATCTTTACCTTTCATGACTTCTTTCATCCATTCATTGTTAATTTTAACAATATATGACGCTCCATTATCCATACCTGTAATTTTTGAATTTGCATGAGGTAAATACTTTATTTCTAAATTAGGGGTTTTACCTTTAGTTTTTGGATCTTTAATAGCTCTGAAAACTGCAGAAGATACATCATCTAAAATCTCTTTGGATAATTCCGAACCACCACTAAGACTTTTAATATTATTTTTAGAACTATCATAAAAATCAACAGCATATGTATCTTCAGTACCTTTAGAATTATACTGCTTAAACATGTTTAATGCCATAGTCAAACCAACATCACTTCCTCTAGGTGACATTGGATCAAAAGATCCTTTGTATATATTAGTTTGATAAACATCTCCTACATTCATTTGATCAGAAGAATAACCTTCCATTGCCATTCTTACATTAAACATTTCATATATAGGGTCTTCTGTAAATGGATTCTCCATACGCCCATTATTGACTTCTTGAAATGCCTTTGTCTGCCCTTTCCAGATGTCATAAAATAAATTACCATCTTTTGCTTCTGTAGATCTTCTTTCTTTGTCTGCACGAATAAAGTCAGCTGAACCTGCTTTCATTACTGGAGAACCAACACCCATCATTGAACCAGATCCCTGAAATCTTACATCCGTAATAGGTTTAAGGTTATTGTCATTCATGATGCCAGGAATAGCCTTAAATTGACTTAAGTCAATATCCGCAGCCCAAGCTTGTAGTTTAGGTAAATATTCTTCAAAGCTCATTTCTACAGTATTACCATTCTCATCTTGTTTTATATGCTTTGGTATACCTTTCTTATATATGTCTATAAATGGTTTGGCTTTTTTATCACCTAACTTTAAAAACTTTTCCCAGTTCTTTGCATTACTAAGATCATTTGCATCAGATATTACAGTAATTCTTTCAATTTCAGAATTTGCATCATTTAAAGCTGTTAAAGATTCAACAAATGCAGGGTCTACTGATTTACCAGGACCAATAGCTAAACCATCAGCATTTAAATATGCAGTTCCGCTACCATTGCTAGTCTCATCAACCATTCTCTTTATAAACTTAGCTGCCGTATTGGGTTTTTCTAACAATTGCTTTTTAACTTCTTGTAGCGTACCTCTTATACCAGTTTTACCTATATTATAAATATTTTGATCATTTGGATTAAACTGAGCATAAATTTCTAGAGCTGCATCTAATCCTCTTTCAAGTTGCGTAGATTCCATTGCCTGAAGAAATTTTTGATTAGACTCAAATAAATTTCCTTCCTCAACGCCCATTGTTATTTGTGACCTTGTTTTTTCTATTCCACCACCCATTGCCGCATCAAAAGCTGCAGCTACAGCATTCTTTCCACCATCTTTTAATGCTTGCTTTTCTTCTTGTAGAATGGAATCATATATATACTGCCTTTTTTGTTTTTCAAAATCATGAGCGTAACCAAGATCTCTTGATCTAACCGCATTTTCTTTTAAAGAAACCTTTTTGTGTGTAGCAGCATATTGTGTAGCAGCAGCAAGCAAATCTTTATTCATATTTGTTTGCATTACTATATTGTATGCCCTATTTAATAAACTATTTACATCTTGAGTATCAAGCCCTTTATTATCACCTAATACATTTCTATTTCTTTTTAGTTTATTTACACTATCTAAGTAAGCAGCTTCAACATCACTCATTTGCTGCTCTTCTTCAGAACCAGGTATAACACCTTGTTGTTGTTTATATGTATCCCATGATACAAGAACCGATCTTTCATTTGCAGCTTTCTCAGCAAGCATTACATTTTGAGCAGCAAGTTGTTGTTCAAATGCACCTATTGTTTCAGTAGCCCATGCCGCTTGTGCTTGTTTAACATCTGCAAACTGACCAGACTCAATAGCATCTTTAGCAAAATCTCTAGATCTAACATATGTATCTGCATAGTAAGCGTTTCTTACTTGAGGGTCATCTAGCAAAGCATTTTGCATATCAAACATAGCTTGCTTAGTAATAAGCTCGCCATTTTGTTGCGTTACAACCCAATCAGGATTAGCAGGATCCACATAATCTATTTCAACATCATAACCTTGAGCTTCTAGATAAGCTTTACCTCTTTGGAATAAATCTGCATCTGGTATGTATTCAGGAAGTGCCATCTGCAAAGCCTCTTGCTCAGATGCATTTACAAAGTCTTCCATATCATATTCCATCTTTCTAACACCGGTATCCCAATATTGCTCTCTAACAGAAGCATCAGATGAGTTTCTCATCATGTTTACTTTAGACCTTTCGTTTATATATTGTCTAGTTTGAACAAGGTCTTTAACAATCAAATCATCTTCAAAGAATGGTTTAAATATTGCTCTAGCTGCTTCTGCATTTTGCATTACAGATAGATCCATTCCAGAAGCTTTTTCTAATTGAGGAGCTAAGGTCTCAGCAAATTGATTTCTCATTTCTTGAGTATCACCTCTTGATAAGTCTCCATATACAACTTTACTATATAGATCATTTACTGCTTTATAGTTAGTATTATATCTATTAGTCTTTACATCAAGTATGTTTGATAAGAACTTATAGTCCGGAGTAAACGGTTTAAAGTCCGGCATATATGATTTGACGCCTGGTATATAAGTTGCCATATTACTAAATTAATAAAATTTATATCATTTTTAAATTAATGCAAATACACTTTTAATGTTTATTTGCCCATCATTCCTACATAAAATGGAACTGCAAGTTTTCTTTTCTTTGTGCTTCCACCTTGTTTCATCTTATATGCTCCTGTAGTATATGCTCCTGTAGTTGGCTGCATTGGCATTTGATATTGCATCGTTGTGCCATAAGGCATAAGACTTGGATTATTTCTCATTTCTCTCTGAAGGTTTGTTTCTTGAGGAGATAGGCGTCTTTGCTGTTGTTGAGTATACATATCCATAAAGCCTTGCATAACCTCTTGTGAAGGTGCAGTTCCTGTTGTAGCTAATCTGTTATATATATCAGTGTAAGGTTTTATAAAATCATACTCTCCTGGTATAGGTGCCGCCTCAAATGCTTTCTTTGAAAACTGACCTATTTCCCCACCACTCAAAGGATTTATCTTATAGTAATCTTGAATTGAGTTCATGTTATATGTATTAGCTCTATTTGTAACAGCATTAGCTAATGCATTAGCATATTGATCATTATCAAAGTTTCTTTCATCCATATACATCTGAAGAACCTTTTGGGTATCATCATATTGTTTAACCTTTCTATCTCTTCTTTCTCTATTAATTAAACCATCATATCTTGCTTGAATAGCGTTACCTCTATTTATAGTGGAGACATTTCTTTGATTTACCCTACCTATTTCATTTGCAATTGCAGTGGCAGCTTTACCCGCAGCTTGTGCAGTTCTTGCTGCTAATTGTTGAGCTCCACCAAACATACCTGCAGCTTGAGTTTGAATCCCAAGTTGTTCGTTTATAGCAGCTATAGCTCTTGTAGGATCTTCTAATACATACTCTAAATCAATACCTTCTACATCTGGTTGATAAGGAAGAAATGCTTTTCTCTTTCTATTGTTTATAGCATTTAATTGAATTAAATCTTGCAACCACCATTCTGCTTCTGGTCTAGTATATGTTGTTTCTAAATTTGAAGCTTCAATTTTTCTTATATCCTTTTCCTCATCAGGCTTTAAGATTTCCTCTTGTATTTCTATATCATTAGTAAGAGGTTTTAAAGGTGGTGCATTATGTGTATGCATACCATGCTTACTATCAAAACCAGAACCTGAAACATAATTATAAAGAGCTGGGTTCATAGTTGGAAAATCCTCATTTAGATTTTTAGCCCAATCATGAGAATTCGTAAAATCCTCAATAGTTTTATTTTTAAAATATGGTTGATATACAATACCATTAGCTTTGGCTAGTTCATAATTTTTCTTCTCATAAATCTCTTGGAACTCTCTCCAATGATCTCCTTCACCATCATAATAATTCCAACCTGCAATTTCTTTAACCCAAGGAAATCTATTTTCAAATTCGCTTTTAGATTCTTCATTAAGATAATCTTTACCAAATGATTTACCGTTTGCACCTTTAACTGTTCTTTGAAACTCAGGTCTGATTCCTTCATACTCTTTAGTTACATCAGGTCCTAAAATTATATTATTTTCATCTGCAAGAACATTAAGATAAGCTCTAAATCCTTCATCATATATATTAACCTTACCAGTGCTAACTCTTTTACCAGAATCATCAACATCTTTAATAGGTTGTTCTCGTAATCCCATACTTGGATTTACTTTAGCTTCAATTAATGTTAATAGATCTGGATTATCAGTAACTAATTTGCCAGATGAAATTAATTCTTCTAAAGCACTTGCATCATATCTATTTACAAGATTGACAAATTCATCTTTATTTATTTCATTACCATTATGGCTATAAGATGAAGTTGCTTGTTTCCACGAATCAGGTTTCCACCAATCATCACTAAATGGAAATTTGAATTGAGAAATTTGATCAAATGATGGAGCATCATCAGTTTCACTACCATCTTGATAAACTTCTAAGCCATCTCTTGCTATATCTCTATAAGGAACATCCGTTGTATCTTGCTCACCCATAGCTTGCGGAGAGACTTCTGATTGCTGAGGCATTGTCATACCAGAATCAATCATTGCTTGTTCAGTTGCGGCATTAGCATTCTCATCTACAGCTTGTTGTTCTGCTTGCTGTTGTTCAGCTGCAGCTTGCATTTGCTGCATTAATGCTATTCTTAATTGCTCTTCTTCAGGTAATTGCTCTAATGCTTCTTGAGCTGCTCTTTGTGCAGTTATTTCTTCAACCTGAGCTGTGAACTGAATTGGATCTATATCTTCTGATATCAAGAATGGATATGCGGCCATAGGCACACCATCTCTAAAGTTTTTACCTTCCTCTTGTTTATATGCAAGATGAGAAAGACCTTCCATATTTTTCTTAAGCATCATCTCCGCAGACTTAACCTGAATATCATCAGCATAATCATCATTGATTGCACCATAATATTTATTTAAGTCATACTTCTTAGAAACTTTTGCTGGAGTCATTTTCTTTCTAGAGTTTATACCAAACTCTGTCAAATCATCTTTTGATATCTTAGCTGATTTTGTATCTGAAAAAATAAAAGATTGATCTGGAAGATACATAGGTACACCACCGCTGCTATGTCTAGGGCCTTTTATATCATACAAACCATAATTACCATCTTGATTTAAATCTGTAAGAACAGTTTCGCCACCTTCAGCTTCTAAATTAGCTAGATCTCTCGGTACATCAGATAGACTATATCTAACTTCTGTTGAATCATCATGAGTAATATTAGCGCTTCCTGTAAAAGCAACTAAACCATAATCTCTCTGATCACCTGTTCTTAGTTCATCTGTAGAACCACCATGAGCCATCTTTTCAACAACTTGACCATTTCTTACTTCAAAACCTTCCGGTAAATTATTTATTTTAATTTTTGCCATTCCTATAATATTTCTATATCAGCTCCTGCTGCAATTAATTTTGCAATCACACTAGATGATGCATTTAATGATTCTCCTCCAGATTTAAAATTACCCATTAATGCTTGTGTTCCTGTAGGAGTACTACCCCTTAGAAGATCTGCTCTTAAGCCTGTGTTGACATCGGTACCTTGGTCTTCTTCTCTATATGAAACTCCTTTTCTTTCAGAACTACCTAATGTTTTAAGATCTTCCCTAGCTTGAATAACTTTAGCATTTTCAGCAAATTGATTAAATATATTAGCACCTTCAACACCAATTGTTCCTATAGTACTAGCAACATCACCAAATCTACCATCTATCATTCTATCTAAGAACTTATTACCCTTAGCATTTATTCTTTCCCCAAGTGTTCCTTTCTCCTCTCTTCTAAGTGCTCTTTTTTGTTTTCTTGTTAAACCGCTCTCATCAACAGTTTCATCCATAGTTTCATCAACAGTTTCATCAACAGCTTCATACATAGTTTTATCCATAGTTTTATCAACCATCTTATTATCTAAACCAGGATAAACTGTCATAGGTCCCATAGGTATACCAGGATCAAAGTTTTCAGCTTCCGGCAATAATGCGGTTAGCTCATCTTCATTAGCTAAACCTTCTAGACCATCATAGTAGTCTTGCATTTTTTTATCCATAGCTCCTGTAGCAAATGCATTTCTAAAAGAGAATGTATCTGCTTGATCTTGCCTAGGTAAACCTTGAGTTGAAGCAGCTCTTTGGTTTGCAGATACTTGATTTTGAATGTCTAAAGTATCAGCCCAATCCATTGTGCCAGCTTCACTAAATTGATTTTGAAGTTGATTAGTGTCAGGATAGCTTTGCGTAAATTGTTGTAGTGCGTTTATAACTTCATCTCCAAGCTGATATGCATCTAAAGACTCACCTCCAGTTTTTTGCTTAGTCCAATCTACATTTATACCTAAATCAGAAGCCCTACCTTTCATCATATCTATATAGTTCTGATACTCAGGTGTTCCTACTTTAGCATCAGTATCATAATTTGGTGTAAAAGTAAATTTACTTGGATCTCTATCTTCATCTCTATACCACCTTTCAACTTGATTTGTTAATCTTTTTCTATTTATCGTTCCTGAATCCATTGGTACTCCTACATCAAAACCTTTAAGAGGAAAATCTTCAACATTATCAGCCATTGTACCTTGATCATACATATATGTATATTTAAGACCTGGTGCACTAGCTTCTTTTTCCTTAACTTTTAATTGTTTGTTATACTCTCTATTTTCTCTTTTTGCGCTCCAATCTATAATTGGTTTATATTCACCCGGAGATACACCTAACATGATTTCCTGCTGTGGTGTAAGTGTACTTTTTTCTTGCTCCTCTCTACCAATTGAAAAACCTGATTTTGGAGGATCACCTGGACCATCAAACTCACCTTTATCTTGGTAAATATCTAATGACTCACCACCAGTTTTACGTTGCTGTTTAACAGGTAATTTTCTTCCTTCATAATATTCAAAAAGAGGATCATTTGCAAAATCTTCTTCAAACTTTAATTTGTCTGCAAATTTATTTACATAATTATAATTCCATTTTGGATTAAAGTCCATTCCATATTTAGATCCATCATGTATAACGTTACCATCTGATCCAACAAAACCTGTGGCTGTTTGATTACCAAAACCTTGTCCTGCATTAACCATAGCACCTCCTCTTGGTACTCCTGGTCCGGCAGCTACATATCGAAAAGGTCCAAGCATATACTCTAAATTATCATTTGTAGGATCATCATCATAAGTTTTAGACTGTATAATACTAGAACCAGCCTCTTCACCTAACCCTCTAGCACCTAATCCAACATCAGCATTGGCATTCATTTGTGCTAGATAGTTACGCATAGCATTAGCATTGCCCTCAAGCAATGGATTATTAGACATTGCCCCGCTTTGCATTAGGTCATTATATAAATTTACAGATTGAATAAAATCTACAGGTGATCTAGAACCTCTACTGTCTATAAAGGGGTTTGTGTTTTGGTTATATACACTATATACATCAGGATTAGGACTTTCTACATCATCTGTAATTTCATACCACTTATCTTTATCGCCAGGTTCTGTATCATTAGTCCTATAACCTTTGTATCTTCTTTCAAGCAGTGATCCAGTACCATCTATATTTTCATTAATTTCATTAAAACGACTTTGTGATGGATCAAAAAAACCAGGCATATCCTGCAATCCATCTCTAGCCCTTTCTCTTTCTTCTGCAAAACGTGAGGAAGCTACATTAGAATTAGGATCATTCAGGATTGCTCTTATTTTGTCAATTCTAGTAGTTTGATTACCCATTGGATTTTGTAGTGTAGGTAAGTTAGGGTTATTAACTTCAAATCTGCTTGGATCTAAATCAGCCAAATCATACTCATTCAAAAATCTATTACCATCAGGACCATCTGTTAAATTTGCCATCCTGTTAATAAAAGCATTTTCAAGTGTAGATCGTTGTAATCCGGCACCTTCATTCTTTAAAGTACCATCCATTACGTATGTACTTTTTCTACCAGGTTCATTCAGTTGTTCAAATGCATCCTCATTCCATCCCTGATCCAAACTTCTTTTTTCTATTTGCTTTTGATAATCTGCAAAACCTGGAGAAGCTACATTAGCATTAGGATCATTCATTACGGCTCTTACTTCATCAATTCTAGCTTGCTCTGCAGCGTCTATTTGACTTTGTATATCAAATTCTCTTTCCGCAGTTTGATTACGTAAAGTATTTAAACCCATCATTGTATTATATAGATATGGATTATCTCCCATATCCATATATGAGGATTCTACTCCTTCAGGACTGATGCCATAACTTGTACCTTTAGGTATATCACCTGACTGTAAACCTTTTCTATAATCAAGCAATGCCTGAGCAGAAGGTTTGTTTTTAGAAAATCTTTTAACAAAATCTTCAAGTGTTATACCGGACTGAGCTGCATTTTCTAAATATGCATCTCTTACTTTTTTATTTTTACTTAAATACCTTTCTGGATCTCTTGATAAAAGGTTTATATCATATTCACCAGTTGCAGAATCAAAATCAATAGTAGAATATTTAGCAAGATCTTTTGCTAATTGCTTTTCATTTCTTCTATCTTTTCCAAATCTATCTTTGTTAATCTTTCTTTTAGCTTTTCTATCTCTAAAAACACCATCCATCAAACCATCACCATCTCTATCTTTGCCGCCAAATAAACTACCTGCAGCTGTGGATATAAATGGTAAAAGACTAACAGGGCTATTTCTTGAAAATAAATTCATAGGCAAAAACCGACTGTAAGGATCTGCATAATAATCATTTCCTTCTACACCTCTCATAAACTGATCAGCAGTTCTATAAGATGGTGATCCACCAAATTGTTGTTGAGGTAAACCATCAACATTATCCTGTACTTCTTCAACTTGTTGAGAGGCTTGCTGCTGTTGCTGTTGTAAAGATGAAAATGCAGTTGTTATATCATCTCCTGTATAACCAACATTCATTAAAAGACCTGTAATTGTATCAGTCTCATAGCCTTCATTAGCTAAAGTAACTATTACATCTTCTACACTAGAACCCATATTAAGCATAGTCTGAACATCAGATACTAGTCCGGGATCCATAGAAGACTGATCCATTCCGTTTTGTAAACTTTTTTTATTTAAACCTTTTCTTGCCATATTACAATATTAATATACAAAATATTAGGGAGATAACCCAATAAACTTAAACCTATGACTTTATAACATTAGTCATTATGTAGTTAGGTATACTCATGCCTGACTCCTTAGCTTCTTTATAATGAACTCTATTTAGTTTATCATATACACCTTCAGCTCTTATATAATCGTTAGTGTCATCATAAACACCATTAATAAAATCTGAATAAACTTTATAAAGATCTGTTTCACCACCGTCTTCATTATAGTATTTATCTACAAGAAACTTAATAGCCTCATTGTTTTTAAGAACATTATCTCTTAAATCAATAATCCTTTTACCATACAAAGGATTTTCTTTCATGTTAATACCCTCTCCTGTTAATGGTACTCCATAGATATAATCCATTGCATGACCGTGATAATCTTCTTCTGTATGAGGATAAACTGTTCCTAAACCGTTATAAGCTTGGATCTTAAGCAACTCCGAAAGATTGTCATAGTCAAAATCTTCATTATTACGTAACTCATCTTGCTTATTTTGAAAGAAATATATATAATCTTCAGGCATTGAGTCTGACATAGGATCTTTAATATGACCTAAATTATTATCATTTTTTCCTAACAAAGTTTCTTGTAATGCTATTGCAAGCATTGTATAAGGATCTTGTTTAGCATTTTTAGAAGTTTTTATTATATCTTCTGCAACATCTCTACTATATCTTCCTCCAAATAAATCTCTAGTTGGAACTATAGGTTCACCTGAAGCTGCATTAATTTTTCTATTATCCGCTAAATAAAATGTGTCACCATAATAACCTATAGATGTTTTATCAGGATCTTCAGGTTTAACTTCTGGTTTAAAAAGTTTAGCTTCTGTAGCTTCCTTAAGTTTAGCTCTTTCAGCTTCTGCAGCTTCCTTAATTCTAGCTGCTTCAGCTTCTGACGCGGCTTGCTCTTGTGTTTTACCTTCAATCATATTACTAATCCGTGATTTTATATCTAAAGGATCTAGTGAATTTGTTTTTGTTTCTATGCCAGGTTGAGCTTTTGGCATTAGCTTATTTAACTTTGAATCATATGTATATTTACCAGAAGAAACTTTTTCAGTAAGCCATTTACCATATCTTGAATTTGGATTTATATTACCTAAGTCTAATTCTTCTCCACCATACTTTAACCATCTAGGATGTCTTGCCCATTCATCAACCTCTACAGGCTTAGGTTCTTTTTTAGGTTTAGGTTCTTTTTCAGGCTTAGGCTTTCTTTCTTTTACTGATATCTCTTCATCTAATTCATCAGGTGTTTTACTTCTTCTTCTATTAAACTTAATATCATCTAAGGGAACTCTTACACCTAATTTAACATTAAATTTATGTTGAGGCTTGAATGTATTTTGTATTTCAGATCTAATGACAGTACCTGTACCATCATTAATACCCGTCTCTGGATTTACACCACCTTGATATGAATAAGTATTTCCAGTCTCTTGAGAAATGGAACCTGTATTACGACCAAGTAAATCTGCATTATAAGCAGCCTCACCAAAAACAGTTCCTGGAAACCATTTTGCTTTTGGTTTCCACTCACCTCTTGCAGAAGCACCATATCCCCAGTCCATCTCAAAATTATTTTTATCAGGTCCTAAATCCAAAATATTTCCTGAAGCCACAGAGGTGCCCGTAGTAGTACTTGACAGAACATTACTTCCATAAGAACCTTGATTTGTTATACTTTGAGGATCCCATCCAGCACCAATTCTAAGATTAAAAGGTTGAACATCAAATCTTGCCCGCCCTCTTTTTAGTTCTCTATCAGGCTTACTACCAAAATGAAAATTTGTACCTGCTGATAGATTTAGTCCAGTATAGCCTTTATCATAAAAAAAATCATCATCAATTCTTGCATCAAACTTTGCACCTCTACCAGTTTTGTTCAAATAAGGAGAAAAATATCTAGCATTTAAACCTCCTGTAAAACCTCCTTTATCTCCTCCAGCTTCTATAGCTGCATCTAAAAATCCTTTTTTAGGACTTCCCGTAACTGTATTAAAGGTAAGTTTGGGTGTCCAACTTTTAGCTGTTGGATTTAATTTACTATATGGTTGAAAACCTATGGAGGTATTATCAAAGTTTCTTAAAAATCTTCTCAATTTATCTCCTGGTCCAAAAGCACCACCAGGTTTAAACTTTCTTTTTTGTGCTTTTGGTAGTTGTTCTCCTCCTTTTTTTTGAGATGCTAACCCAGTACCAAAAATAAAAGGTAACAGTGCTTTATAAATATCAGGATTAGTCATATCAAACATACCATCATTACCTACTGCTGATTTCATTATATTTGAAAATGGAGTAACTCCCTCTTTAAAAGGTGTACTTGGAATACTTAAAAAATCATATTCTGGTAAAACAGGCCTAAAATTTTCTCTAACATTAGAGCCTTTGTTATAGATTGATTGATTATTTAAAAAATTTAAAATATCTTCATCAGTTTTTAAATAAGCATTTTGTTTTAAAAATTCTTTATTTGTATTTTTCCATTCCGCTAAGGTTGGAAAATCATCAGCAGTTTTACCATAATTTCTAATATCACCAATATAACTAACTGAGTTATCTACAATGTCATCATAGTTTCCTGGATTCTTAGAGTTAATATAAAGCTCATATAAGTTGGACGTAGGCTTATCACCATTATTTTTTGAAACCATTTTTTGAGTTCTATTTTTTGATGGGTTAGCATATGACTTTATTATTTTGTCCTTATGAGGGCTTGTATAAACACCTTTCCCAAATTGTCCACTATAAAATTTTGATGGATCAAATATATTAAACTTAGCACCACTCCCGTGATAATTTATTTGAATATTTCCAGCATCATCTACAACAGGATTAGGAAATGCTTTTTTAAAGTTCTGACTTTGTTGCTGTACAAATTGTTCAGGTGTTCCTTTAAATGCAGAGCCATCAGGATTCTTCATCCAAGTACCACTAGCTTTTGTACTTTCTTCAATAGCAAGATACTCATCCATTAATGATTTGTTATTGGGTATATCTTTATTCCAATTACCCCAATTTATTTCTGACTTAAACGTTTTAGCACCAGAGGTTAATCCTTTCGTTGGCTTTGGATAAAAACCAGGTTTAAAACTTTTAGCTGTTAATTGACCAAATTTACCTACACCATAAAATAAACCTGCTGCTGTTAGAAGATCAAAAGCTGTATTTAAGCCTGATCCATATGGATTACCTAAGACATTTGTTTTATCACTAAGATCAAATGTTCCGTCTCCAAATAGATAATTGCTTCCTTCATATAAAAGCTCTGGTACAATAGTTGAAGCATCAAGAAGAGTATTCCCCACATCTTTAGAAAATTGGATTGGATCATTTCTTAAGTTAGAGTATATTCTAGCTGTTGCAGGAAGTCCTGTAAATTCAAAAGCAAAATCCTTAAAATCTTTTAAATCTTGCTTTTGTATTTCCTTAGTCATTTCAGGAGTAAGCTCTAATGGTTTTGTTCCAGCATCTTTATGTGCTTGATCAACCTTCCTTATATCCTTATTATAATTTTTAGCAAATTGAGCAGCCTGACTATTAGCAACTGGTTCTTTTTTTACAGCAGTTGTAGTAGTAGGTTTTTTTAAAGTTTTTTGAAATTTTATTAAATCACCAATACCATTTTGAGCTTTGGGTAATTCTTCTCCTCCATCTTGAAACATTGGAATTTCAAACACCTGATCTCCAGGAAATATATACTCCCCTCCCGGATACATTATTTTTTTATTGCCAAGATTATCTATACCAATTATAGGACCTTTCTTTAAAGGTGTACCATCATTCTCTAACATTGATATAGAATTTGATGATATTACATTAAATAGATTGTTTACATCAGGGCTATCTTTTCTATACCCTTCTGTTGAGAATACACCTGTTACATATGTAAACATTTCATTAGGGCCACCTGGTAACCCTCTTCTCTCCATGTTTGTATACTTCTTTTCCATTATCTATATGATAGGTTTAATTTGGCATTATTAAGTTTTAATAACATCTTTCTGTTATTTGATTGTCTTCTTCTTAGAATAAGTTTATTATAGTAATGTCTAAACTTTTTTCTTTGAGTTTCTGACTTCTGATAATCAATATTAATGGTATTAAGATCTCTTATGTAACCATTGAGTTCTGTTATAAATATCTGTTGTTCAGAGTTTGTAAATTCACCTCTATCATTTGTTGCATCAAAAAATTGATTGAATCTATACTTCTGCTCTTCTTTAGAATAGAGTATTTGAATATCATTTGCATTTATAATTGGATATGTTAATGCATTAATAGGATCTTCTTTAGGATCTAAATCTAATCTTAACAAACCAGAAACTTGTTCTGTGTTATAAATAATTGCCTCATCAAAATTAAAATCTAAATCATGCCATCTATCATCACCGCAACCATTAAATAAATCACCTTTATATACATAGCTTTCTAATTGGTATTCAACACTTCTTAATGTGTTTACCATTTGACCTGTAGCTTCAGTAAATTCAATTTCCCAAGGATAGTCAACCCCGTAGTAATTTGAATATAGATCGCATCTATAATTGTGTCTCCAAATACCACCCGTTATATAATTTGGTGCTTCACTTATTTGAGCTATATAATTACATCTTAATGGATTAAAATTAACATAGTTAGGATCACCATTTGGGCCTGCTAAATACACATCATCACATTCACCTGACTGAACAACGGTTGCACCAGGTAACCCGGAAGGTGGGCAATTGCAAACTATCTTTCTACATATAGGAGGATTATCTTCCTTGCATGCTCCTTCTGGTAATGTATAACCATTATCATCATTTGGATAAACTAATGTGTATCCAGGAGGACAGTTACATTCACCTTCTATTATTGTAGTTGGTAATTCTAAAGGTGTAACAACTGCTAATTGAGTTTCTCTTTGTGTAGATTCACAACGTCTAGTTGCAGGATTATATACAGAACCAGGTGGGCAGTAAGGCTCTTCTGATTCAGTTGTTTTAGTTGTTAGAAAATGATTTACACTTGGTAATAACAATTCAGGATGCCAATCATGAAATGATATCCAAGCTTTAGCTTTTGGATCATAACTTACAGTCCAAGAACAGTCCTCAAAGTATCTAGGATCTCCTATTGTTAATTTAATACCACCTAGAAGCTTAGATTCAACTTCGTTTCCTCCAACTTGACCTAATGTATAAAATCCATCTTCAGGTCTAAACTCCACATTATCTACAAACTCTTCTCTTAACTGAAAATCTTTTTTACAGAAATATACAACATCATCACTAATATCATATATGACCTGACAACCTACACCTATAACAGGATTATCTCCAAGCTCATCTGATTCTAATTCTGGAAATTGTCTAATTAATCTTGATGGTAAATATTTATTAAACCACCATTTCATTCCTTGATTAGATATAGGTGAAATACTTTGACCACTTTGCTGGAATACCTTACCCTGTGCTTGTGATATAAAGAAGAATCCATAAGGTGTATTGATTACACCTCTTTGACTCTCACAAGATCCATACTCATTTGATAGATCTGAATTTACTAAGTTTTGAAATGGCTGACTAAATAAACCACCGTCACCTATTGTAATTTTTGTACCGGCATCGGTTGTTGTTAATGAATCAACACCTTGAAACATTTGAGGAGACTGGTATGGAAAAAATATAATAGCACCACTCTTATTTATTGGCTTAATTATATTTACTTCATTTTTAAAATCCCTATAGTTGTTTGTTAGATATACTCTCCAAAAATCTCTCTTAGACTCTAACTGAGCTTGTAGTGAATATATTAAACGCTTGGGATAATATGAATAACATTTTTCTGCTACTATAGGATCATAGTCTGCAGGTTGTATAGATCCATTTGTTGTAAGATTTGTTAAAAATCTACTTGTACTTAATGAGAAGTCATACTTGTAGAAGTTATCCTTTTTAATTATTTCAGAATTAAATAGATCATCTACATTTGTATATCTTTCTTCATCATAATATCTTTTAGCTGGATCATCATCCCAATCTCTATAAGCTAAATTAATTTCAGATTCAACAGGAAAGTTTAATATACCGTTTACGTGTGTATACATAAAACCATACCTCATAGCAAATAGACTATTACCAGCTTTACTACCCAAAAGGGAAGAAAATCCAGTAGCACATGTATTTGAACCTCTATCTAAATAAAATAAATCATTTGGAAGAGGTGTTTCTTCGCTATCACCAAGTCCAAATGACGTAAGCATATTTACTAAATTACTAACATCATATTGCCTTGTGTCCATCCAAAATCTAGGATAAGGAATGTTCACTCTTTGTAAGTAGTTGTATGGGTATTGATCAGGTTGTCCAAGTAAGAAGTCATTAAATATTGGCATAATGACTTTCTCACTATATTTACCAATGAATGTATCTCCTGAAAATATTGGAGTAGTTTGATAAAGAACTTCACCTGGTGCTAATGGATCAACATCATAAACGCAACCATTCATTGGCGTTTGTTTAATGTTTCTTAGTTGCCCATATTGATTTTCAAAGTTAAATTTTAAAGCTCCATAGTTCATGGAAATATCTCTAACCTGTAAGTTTTCAGGAGATTGAATATACGAATTTCCAAAATCAAACTCAGAATCTCCACCAACAGTAAATCTTGATCTATCTATAACACCACTAATATTAGTTGGTAATGGTAATTCATTTCCAGTTCTTACAACAATAGTATCAGGTCTATATAAGTTGTTTATTTTAAAATTACTAACACCTTGTTCTCCGCTTGAAAACCCCTTTATTGCACTTCCAACATAATCTTGATTTAAGATTTTACTTCTAAAAATATCACCACCATTACCTAAATGAAATGTGTCTAGTTCTCCAACAGAATTATATTTCCAAGCAAAATCTTGAAAGCTTATAGTGTTATAAATAAGATCTATTATCTTTTGAGCACCTATTGTTATATTAGTTTGTGCTAATTGTACACCTGTAAAAAGCCTAACAAACAAAGGTACTTCGCTTGTATCTTCTGTATTCTGAAAATTAAAATCATAACCACCACCCTGAAGTCCAGGAAGCGCTCCTTTAGCTGTAGAAGCTCCAGCTTGAACTGTTAGTAAAAGATCTGATACAAGACCTCCTACAAATAAATCTGCAACTGATGCAGCATCATTAATAGCTGTTTCTAAAAGTTCATCTACAACAGCAGAAGCAACACTTACTGCTGGAATTGTACCGAGTAAAGGACTAAAACCTGGAAAATTTGTACCAGCTGGACCAGCAAATATAGGCATTACCGGTATATTAGAAGATGCACCTCTAACCGTTTTATTTTTTCTACCTCTAATTGCGGCAATAGCATAACCTATACCAATTAAACCTGCTACAATTACAGCTGCATTTCTTAAAAGTTTATTTTGAGGATGCTTTTCTGATACTTTAAAAGATCCCTCTGATTTACCAGATACCGCACCATATAATCTTAATTCTGCAGCATTGAGAAAAGGTCTTCTAAACATTAATTCCGGAGAATGAAATGTAAAAATATCTCTTTTAAATTTTGTTAATGGTGGAAAGTTTATTCTAGATGATGTAAAGCTATTTTCACAACCATCTGTTCTTGGAACATAATCCGGAGCCCAAGGTAAATAATCAAAGTTTGTAAAATCACCTGTACCATCATGATGATATATATCAGATCTTAAATCATTATATGGGTAATTTGGATATAAGCCTTCAGTTACACCGCCTAATAATTGATTTTGATCTCCAATATTTGGTATATCATATGCTCTCATGTTTCTTAAAACACCTTTAGCAAGTATTGATTTATTACCTTCTCTTGAACCTCTTAGTATTTCATAGCCAACTATATTTGGTATTATAGTACCATCATTAAATTTAGGTCTTTTAATATTACTAAACTCAACACCTAATATTCTAATCTTTGTACCAGCATCTCCAGATAACTGCAAACTTGAATCTAATTCTTCTGAAGGCATTTTGTGATGTCTAATATATTTACCACAAAGATCTCCCCATATCTCAGGCTGTGTAGCAGGATACTTTTCTGTAGATTGCCAATATGCCATTTCACCTTTAGATAATAGCAAACCTTCACCATCTTCAGTTGGAGTATTTATATTACTATTAGATATGGTTGCTGTATTATAAACTTGAAAGTTTAACTCATCTGATGATATACTATTTAAACCAGCAGGACCTGTCTCATTTATATTAGCATTTTGATCAAACTGAGTAGCTCCATTAAACTTTGGTGCTCTTCCCGGTATATGGTATGATGCGGACTTTTCTCCCGTATTGTATATCCAACGTATAAAAAATGCATATTGCTCATCTCTTAAAAATCCAACCTTATTACCACCATTCTTATAATAAGTAGATGGATATTCAGCTACAGTCCAGTGTGCTTTTATTTCATTTGCAATTGGTTGATAGTTAAAATCAAACTGTTCAGTTGGACCCTGTCTAATAAGCCAATCATTAACAACATACATTGATTCTGATTTTTCATAAGCAGGTGATCTTAAAAATAACTGAACAAGATCTACAGATACAGTTGATTGATCAATAAAATCTATAGATATAATTGTTTGTTCAGTACTATATATACCTATCTTCTTTGCAACCTTTTGACCTTGGTTATCAGAAAGTATTACAAGTTCATA
>Ga0070746_10000083_pt1 | contig 44567 bp, 53 predicted proteins | sample VirMetDEL_Mar_21_FD_77016 | JGI IMG/M metagenome (GOLD analysis project Ga0070746, IMG submission 77016) | Aqueous microbial communities from the Delaware River and Bay under freshwater to marine salinity gradient to study organic matter... | ecosystem: Environmental > Aquatic > Marine >...
GTCCAAGAGACGTAGGTTACAGTATTTGCATTAAGCTCGTTGGCATTAGTAGCTTGACCTGCGTCACCAATGACATAACCGTTATTGTTAAACGCACTGTAATAGGCCGAACTTGTATCAACGTCAGCAGTCATATTTGCATAGAGGTATTTATTTACACCAGTTACAGTATCGCCTAATGTGTGATTATACGTTGAGCTTCTTGATTTTGTCCAAATCAACCCACCTTGACCACTAAGGTCAATGCCATTTGTAATAGTTGTACCTCCCGTACCATTTCCTGTATAAAGTGTAGTGCTAAATACATCACTCATACCATTAGTACCACCTGTAATCTCCATAGAGAAAGCTTGTGCCTTGCCGCTCTCTGGAGGATTGATAAAAGCAAAAGTAGAATTACCACTAGGTGTTATACTAAAGTTATTACCTTTACTTAGGTCTACAACATCAGCAGCTTCGGTAGATACTGTAAACCCCATACCACTGTGAGCTGTACAGTAGGTGTATAACGTAGGGGCTCCCGAAGCTACAACTATCTGTGTAAATGCCCCTGATGATCCTGGTGTACCTCCGGTAGTAACACCTGTAGTATACTCTGACCCACTGTTATGCGTACCATCAGATGTCGCAGAAAATCTAAATGGGTGTCCTGAGTTAGTACTATCACTTTGATCAAAGATGTAAGTAATACCTTCATACAAGGTTAAGCTAGTCACAAGCGAGCCATCGACGTAATACTTGTTACCTGATCCTGGATTAGCTACCGTAATAGCTATACGTACTGTAGACGTAGAGCTAGCTACATTTGTTGTGGTCTGCAAGTATCGCTTTGCTTGTAGCCCATTCTTTACTTTAAAGTCTGCCATAGATTCCCTGTCCTCTATTAGCTTAGGTTATTGCCAGTTTGTATTCCTGTGTAGGTTGTGCCACCATCCCTAGTGGAAAATGTGTAGTTATCTACCTCGTTAAGTGCAGGTGCGCTTGGTGCTGACCCTGAGGTAAACTGTACAGAACTAGGCCAAGAGATTGCTGTAGCTGCTGCACTACGTATAGCTACGTATACTAAATCACCACCATAATATGTTGTTGGTGTAAAGCCATTAGCGGTTAGTTCAAATGCAGTACTAGTTCCTTCTGCATTATTGTTATTAGGTTGTAACCTTTTATCATCACGAGTACTATCTTTTAAATACCAACTACCTAATCCAGAACCGCTACTGTAGCCTTTTAAGAGTAACCACTGAGGTTGCCATCCAAGGTTTATTTCAACATTTTGTGAGCTTGAGTCGTTAGTAAAGCTACCAGTTTTTATCATACTGTCTGATGTTGTATCGTGAGCAAAAAGGTATGCTACGTAAGATGCACCGTTAGTATTTTCACCTATATACCAAGCACTAAAGTTAGTGCTATTAATAGTATTAGTACCACTACTAAAAGTTGATTGCTGCATATTTGATGTATTAAGATTTAGTCCAATGTATGATCCAGAACTGTTCCTAATGAAAACTTCCCAATCGCTTGTTGAATCTAGTCTTTTAACCATTAACATACCAACATCGGTCCCAAGAGAATGGGCTATACGATTATAACCACCATCAGCAGTTGAGCTGCCAGTATATGTTACGACATCAAAGAATTTAGATGTAGATTTAAATGTCCAAGCTACATATGAACCGTTATTTACACCTACTAAACCATCACCACCAACAGTAAAACCATTACTTGTAAAGGCTTGTAGGCCGTTAGTTTCAGTACCCTCTGCAGTAGTTGCATTTGTTCGCAGATCTTTTGTAGCACCTCTTACTGTATCATACAAATTATTGTGTTCGGTGGCGTCTCTTCGTTTAATCCATACAAGCCCTTCATTAGAACCTGACAGGTCTATACCATTGCTAATAGTTTGAGAAGAACCTGTACCTGTGTAAAGTGTTGTGTTAAAAGAGTTAGCCACAGCCTCTTGTCCACCAGTAAGCTGCATATCGAAAGTTTGAACCTGGCCGGGGTTACTAAAAGTATATGTTACTGCTCCTCCAGGTGTATGAGCAAACTTATTACCCGTAGATAAATCTACCTCATTACTGCTACTTATAGTTCCAAGGGTAGGAACTGTTGGACCACCTACGTCTATACCCTCTTTTACAATAAAGTCTTTATCGTTAGCCATTACTTAGCTCCATCTATTGCGAGAGATGCGTAGTAGTTTGTACCACCATCTGTTGTATTTATAGTAACTACATCTGTTTCACCTACAGCAGGACTATCAGGAGCTGTACCACCTGAGAACTTGATACTTCTGTCGTATGTTGTTGAGGCTACGTCTACTGCACGTATGGCTACGTAGATATACGATGCATTATTTTGGTTAAATGCGGCATCAGTAGTTGCTATTTGGAAGCCTGTAGATGAAGGACTGACTCTTGCTACACTAGTAGCTTCTATACCATTGGTATTAGCTCGAAGCAAAGCATCGTTACCCCCCGATACAAAACCTCTAACAGTGTCTATAATATACCAGTCTTGATTTGTATCACTTGCACTTTTAACCATTAACCACTGAGGTTGCCACCCAAGGGTAACTATTGGTCCAGTACTAGACCCATTACCTGTATAGCTTCCACACTGTATAGGACCGCTAGATGTATCGTGACCAAATAGGTAAGCTACATAATTGTGACCATTGTTGTTTACATGGGCATTTGTTCCAATGTTTAAAACACTACTAGTTACTGGAGTGGTTTGATCCCACCAACCCACAGAACTTGAACCACTGCCAGGATCATCCCACTCTAATCTACGGTCATTCGCCATTCCTCTGTGGTAAACTTGCCAACCGTAGTTGGAGGATAAGTTTTTGTAAACAACCATGCCAGGAACTGAGCCTAGATTATGGCTTATGGCTCTTGCAGTTCCATTCCCAGTATATGTTACAATGTCAAAAAAGTTAGGAGCAGATTTCCAAGTCCAAGCTACAAAGTTGCTACCATTCTCGTTACTCACATTTCTATTACCTAAAGAAAATCCAGTAGAACTAAACGCAGTTAATCCTGCGGTTTCCTGAGCCTGAGCATTTGTATTGTTTGAACCTTCAAGACCGTAAGTTGCACCCCTTACTGTGTCATACAAAGCATGACTCCAAGTTGTACCTGTTCTGCCTTTCATCCATACAAGACCCTCGTTGGAACCTGATAAGTCTATATTAGTTGTTACATCCTGAGTGCTACCATTTCCTGTATAAAGTGTAGTGCTAAAATTACCAGTAACACCTGCTGCATCACTACCGTTAAACAATAAAGTAGCACCAGTTGCTGCTGTAGGATTGCTTAACTTTAACTTCTTACTTGCAGTTGGTGTATAGTTAAACACTGAACCAGTAGATAGGTCTAGGGTGTCTGTGTTTGTCACTTCTCCTATAGCTACATAGATGTAAGTGCCAGAACCTCCACCTCCACCACCTCCTGTACCTACGGTTTTAAAACCTGTTGACGTTACGTGTGGACTATATTCTGTGTTCTCTGCATTACTTAAGTTAGCGCGTAATTGATTTGAGTTATCACCTACAGTGGTTACTTCAGTAATGCCACGAGTAACATCAACGATACTCCAGTTACTTGTAGCATCTGTTCTCTTGAACATCATCCACTGAGGTTGAAATCCTAAATCAACGGTAACACCAGAAGAGGTGTTTGTGTAAGTTCCACAATTAATAGAGCTATTATTGTGTGCAAATAGGTATGCTACGTAGGTGCCGCCAGAGGCGTTGACACCAGCTTGAGAGCCTAGCGTAAATTCTGTAGATGTTGGATCTGTATCATTCCAATAAGATGAACTAGTAATAGCAACATCAGTTTCATTTAAACTTAAGTATTTAGTTGACCCAACTGACCTATGAAATACATACCATGCCCGTGTAGCATCAGTGCGCTTAACAATAATCATACCAGGTGCTTCACCTAGACTATGACTTACAGTTCTACCTGATGTACCATTTCCAGTGTACGTAACTATGTCAAAGAACTTAGAGGACTCTTTAAATGTCCAAGCTACATACTTACCTGCATTATAGTTTGTACCTCCTTGTGGACCATCACTTGCAGCAAGATCAAAACCTGTAGAAGTAAAACTACTTATAGAGTTAGTAGTATCTTCAGCACTATCAAGGTTTGTTCTAAGGTTTTTATTAGCTCCTCTTACAGTATCCACAAGTACGTGAGGTGCGCTACCTAGTGATGTTGATCTCCACTTAACCCAAACTAATCCGTTATTAGAACCAGATAAATCTATACCTGTATTTATACTTTGAGTACTACCTGTACCATTATATAGTGTGGTACTAAATGTACCATCTGGACCATCAGTACCTGCTGTAATAGTACCCAAGCCCTCCACGTAACGTGTAGGCTGTACACCGTTCTTTACTTTAAAGTCTTTGTCATTAGCCATGCTTCACTCTCCACTTGGCGTTATATTATGTTAAGGGCTCAAATAGGTTTTCTTTTACAGTAAACTCTGTCGAGCTAGAGCTTGCAGGTGTAGCCAACAACCTGACGTTAGCACCAGATATATCTACATCATAGGTAGCTAGTGCAGTGCTAGTATTTACTTCACCATACTGAGTAGCTGATGCTGTTGTACCGTTATGCACTATCAACAGTTTAACTATGGTTCTATTTGTATCATCATCAGCTACCACTGTAAGATCCATAGCTGTATAACTAGCTTTGGCATAAGTAGCTATAGCTGTCTGACTAGTAGCTGTAGTTGTAGCAGTCTGACTTGTGAGACCACCTCCGCCTCCGCCACCTAGTACTACCCAGTTAGTTTCATCAGCAGATGGATCAGTAGACCCAGAGTGATTTGTTTTAGCTCTATAGCTTAGGTAAGTTATGGGGGAATATACAACAGTCCCTACAGAGTATGATGTACCAGAAGCCCAAGCACCTGATCCTACAGAGCCTGCAGAGTTAGCAGCAGCAGTAGCACTAGTGGATGCAGCAGTAGCACTAGTGGCTGCAGCAGTGGCACTAGCCGCAGACTTAGCAGCATGGTGCAAGGCAGAGTAACTAGATCCTGTAACTGGACTGTCTTCTGCTTTCTGCGCCCACTCGCTAGCGGTGGTAACGCTAGAGGCTACGGTAGCAGCAGTTGTTTCTACGTAAGTTCCTGCGGTATTTGTTTCAGTCCTAAATGTAGCTAATGCGCCCAAAAATGCATCAGCTTCACTAGCAAATGTTGATGGCCTAGCTCGACTAGGAGCCGTTGGTAAAGCCGATATTGTGGGATAGCTCATGTTATGTAAGTCCTTCTACTTCTATAGCAGCAAATGAGTAAGCAGGGCCTTCTAATGTTATGTCGAATCTACGGTAGAATCCGTAGACTATGGTGGCAAGAGATTCATCCTCTGATCCTATATACACAGTAGGGGTAGCCCTAAACCCTGCTAGTGTATTTTGTACTGTTCTAGCTTTTCCTGTTTCAAGCCTTACATCATAGTCTACTAGTTTAGCAAAGGCTCTCTGAGTAATGACAAAGTTGCCAAAGGCATCTGTCTCTTTCCTAGAGTAATCCTCAATGCCTACTGATGTTCCATAAGTTGTTAAGCCAAAGTTAGAGAGGAACCCAAATACAATTTGCCCTACTTTAGCGTTTTGACCAGTATCCGTAGTAATAGTTATCTCTACATCAGAATTAAAGTAGGGTGGAATACCAGTAAATAATGCTTCAGTTTTCTTACCTTGATCAGCGAAGAAGTAAGTAAACCAATCTACAATGTCAGCATTGTCTAAAAGAGAGAAGTCCTGATTATATACTTCACCATCTGTAGAGTCTGTAACAGTCACATTGACATTAGTACCATCTAAACCAAACAAGGAGACTGCTGTGACATTAGAGTTAGCATCATTAAACTGATATTCTATGCTATTTAAATTACTAACTTGATCACTTATCTTCTGATCAAAGGCTTTCCACCTATTTGTAGCACCAAGTTCTAACCAGTTAGTAGTGCTAGTGGTAGGATTATTACCCTGATTACTGTTAGTCAGACTCTCGTACACTTTGTGAGTAGTGCCTGTAATAATTACTTTATCACCATCACTATAGGTAGTGCCAGAAGCCCATTCACTATAATCATTTTCAGCAACATTAGAGGATGTTAGGATACTGTTGGTAACTGTGACTGGCTTAATAATATCCATTATGTTCTCTCTGTAGGTAGACCTTCAGTATCCCACTGTCTGTACAGGTCATATGCACGTTTGGTATACTTATTGTTGTTAATACCGAGTTGTCTTTGTTCACTACGAAGGTCGGATATCTCTTGTCTCATCTCTTTTACAGCAAGCAAAAGCTCAGGGTTTTGTAACATCTTACGAGTGTCTCTGTTACTCATAATACGAGATGCACCAGTCATTTCTAGCTCAGGTCCACGTTCACCAACTAGACGTACACCACCACCAAAGTATCCACCTTTTGCAAATTGCATATCCCTAGTTATGTTATCCATACTAACTGCAAGATTACCTGTATTGGAAATAGCTTGTTGGATTTCTGCTCCACTTAGTCCTGATGTTTGTATACCTAGTGAACCTGCAACATCTAGAAGCTGATTTGCACCTTGGATATTTACCTTTTGGAATACGGCACCATCAGAAGCTCTGGCATAATTACCTGCTAGACCTAATTGATTTATAACTCCTTGTCCTGCCTGATTAGCTTGTTGAACATTTGCACCTGCAGGTCCACCGCCACCTGCTGCATTAGCAAGTTTTCTAGCAGCGTCAGCAGCAGCATTTGCATCTACAGCAGCCAGAACAGCAATCTCTAGTTTAGCTATAGCTTGTTCTACAGTTTGTACTGATTTATCTATACCATTTAGAACGTCTATCTGATCTCTGGCATTTTGTAGCTGCTCTTCTAGTAGCTCTACTTCTTCTTCATATCTTTCACGAGCATTCTCTGCTTCTTCTAGAGCACTCTTAAGTATCTTTTCATCTGTTGTTAAGTTAATAGCTGCATTCTTTTCTAAGTCACGTATAAGTAAAGATGTATCTAAGAAGTCTCTCTGATAATCTACAAAGTTACCAAACAGATCTTCTGTAGGTTCAGCTACAGCATCTAAGGCTTTTCCTAGTTCTCTTTCGTCAGATATACGACCACCGCCACGGAACTGTGTCAAATAGCTTATAGCCTCTTGTCGAGTCATAGCCATCCTAGTGTCTGACACATTTCTAAGCATACCTAAAATAGATTGACTAAGTGTTACAACATCATTAGCCGCATCTATCCTAGCTTCTATAGACTCCATCAAAGAGTTAAAGGTATCAGTAATACTGTTCTTTTTATTCTGTATAATTCTTTCAACATTAGCCATAGCAGAGCTTACATTACTCATAGCTTGAGAAGCTACTTGTGCAGCTTCACTAGCAGCAAGTTGTGCTTGCTCTATGGCATGAATCTGTTGTAGAAGACCTTTGTTTAGCTCGTGTGTAGCAGCTAACTCTAGCTCATGTTGTCTAGTTAGAAGGGCAGAGGCATCGCCCTGTAGACTTAACAACCTAGTTTCTAGGTCGTATCTTTGTTGAGCTACAGCTAATAGCTCATTCATTGTGCTAAATACACCAGTTAAAGATGTAAACTCATCTCCGAGCTTCATTAGCTCTTCATTTAGTGCAGCTATCTTTTGCTCTTCAGTTAAACCTTGTAAAGATAGTTGGAACTGATAAGTAAAGTCCTCAAATGCCTCAGAAGCTAAACCTAAGGATTCTGCAGCTTTCATTACTTGATTCTGTATGTCACCTACAGCCTTAGATAGGGGATCTGCAACGTCTGCAGAAGCTGCCTCAAAAGCAGTTTTTGGCTTACCCTTTAGTAACCCAAAGAGTCTACTTGTCTGAGTTGTTTGGAATGTCTCAATAAGTGCATCAAACCCGTCAACAGTAACTCTTAGACCTTCGTCAAGAACTTTAGTTTTCTTACGTAATAGCCCTATAACAGCAACCACTGCAAGTAGTGGAGGTAAGGCAGCTCCAATAGTTGCACCTATACCACCACCTGCTGCAGCCGCATTAGCACCTATATTAAAGAAGTTACCAAAACCTCCCGTAAGAGCAGCAGTTGCTCCCCCTAAAAAGCCAGTACCTGCTGTACCTACTGCACCTGTAGTACCTAAAAAAGCACCCATAGGACCTGCAAAGGCAGCAGTTGTTCCTGCTACAGTTCCTGGTCCTGCCATACCCACACTTATAAGTATACGGTTACGGACAGCCATAGCAATCATTTGTGAAAGCATATTCTGGAAAGATGCAAGTATGTCTTTTACGAAACCTTTAAAGTCTTGTACACCCCTAGATATAAAATCACCAAAAGCGTTTGACACATCTCCTATGGCATTAACTAATGGACCTTCTAGTTCTTTCTGTAGAGCTTCTGCAATACGTCTTTGTTCTTCAAGTGTTTTAGCATAGGCCTTTGCAGCTTCTTCTGCTGCTTTTCTAGCTGCTGCTCTTTTATTACTTAAGAACTCTTTTTCTACCTCATTTACTACTTCAAAGTCTTTAGCAGCTTGTGGCGGTAAAATACCTTTTTCTAATAAGTATTGTGCCTCTACAGGTGTAAGAGCTTGTTTTAACTCTTTTGCTACTTTTACCGAGTCTTTAAGTATATTCTTATTATCTATTAGTGCTTCTTGTTGAGCCAATAAAGCTCGAACAATGTCGTTATCAACCCCTTGTTTTTCGAGGCTATTTTTTAAGTTAAGTAGTGTAAACTTCTTCTGAGTTTCTAGAGCTGCTTCCGAGTCTTTTCCATACTTTATTTGCAACGCTAAGACTCTATTTTGTTGTTTAAGCAGAACTAAACGCTCTGAGGCAGATGTATTGACCTTCTGTTGTCTTTCTTGTTCCCTAGCAACAGCTTGATCATTAGCTTCTATCTCTTTCATTATAGAGTTAAAACGCTCTTTTATAGTTTTAGCTCTTGCTGCCTCTAGTTTCTCTATCTTCTTAGCATTTTCTAATTCAATCCTAGCCTGTTCTCTAGCTTCTTCAGCTTCTAAAGCTTTACGCCTTTGCTGCCTAACTCTATTTATTATAGCTTCAGCTTTTCTAAAGGTGTCAAGTCTTTCTTTCTCAATCCTATTTCTGAGTTTTTCTACCTCAGTTAGTTTTTCAGCCTCTTTAATCTCTTTATTACGATTTTCTATAGCTTTTTCGAGGAACTCTTTCTCTTCTTCTGATCTATTATTTTTAGCTTCTTCAGCTTCTTTTAGTGTTTCGGTTGTTTTTTCTAATGCCTTAGCATTTTGTATAAGTTCCATAAAGGTCTTTAGTAACTTATCACTAGCAAACCCTGATTGTTCAAGAGCTAAGAAACTCTCTTGTAACCTACCAGCTAAATCTTCAACTGGACCTTTAGATGCTTGAGCTAACATTAAAATAGTAGCTTCAACTTCTTTTGCTATTTCAAGAGCAGCTTTTTGTTCCTTTAAGGTATCTGCTTGACCTGCACCTAAAAACCCACCTTCAGCTTTTCTAGTAGCTGCATCACTTATTGCTTGAAGTTCTGGAAAAATACCTGCCTCTTTTACAGTACCGAATGCAGTTTTTGTTCCTACAAAAGCTTTAGCTACCTGCTGCTGCACATCTATTTCATTAAGCCTTTGGAATACTTGTAGTACTTCTACAGCCCTTAATCTAGCCTCTTCCAAAGGACCTGTAAAAGTCATGCCTAAAAGGTCCGAAGTCTTTTGCTGATTTTGTTCTAGAGCATTAGTAACATTCTCTAAACTATCTTTTAGACCTGCTGCTTCGTCTTGACCCTCTATGAGAGGTGCAACAAAAGCTGTAGCAATAGCGACACCTGCACCTGCTATAGCGCCTGTAGCTCCAAAAATACCTAATAACTGAGATGCCTGTTGACCGAAAGCAACAGCTACATTAGTGCCTGATTGCACTTGAACAGCAAAGTCACCAAACTGATAACCTGCTTGTTGCAGACCTACAGAAGCAAACCTTTTAACCTTTTGTTCAGCTCTGAAAACTTCTGTATTAAACTTAGCAAACTGATTACCACCAGTAGCTACACCACCAGTAAACTCTCTAAACTCTTTTTCAAGCAGGTTAAGGGCTTGCCTAGCTTCGTTCTTTGCAAGAACATTCGCTTTTAAAGCTTTCCTGATCTCTTTCTGTTTAAGTCTATATGATTCAAGAGCTGCTCTTGCAGGGGCATAAGCTCTGGTTAGTCTCTCGGTTTCTTTACGTGCCTCTGCCTCAGCTTTAGCTTTTCTTTTCTGTTGAGCTATAAGTTTTTGGTCGGTAAGAATACGCTCTTTAGATACACGTCTTTCTTCTTCGTAAGCTCTGTTAGCCTGTGCTCGTGTTATACGACCTGCTTCAACAGCTTTAGCTAAAGTTCTGTGACTTGCTTCTAGTCTTTTCTGTTCTTTTATTACCCTAGTAGTTTGAGCACCTAGGGGTTTATACTGAGCTGCTAGTTTAGAGGACACCTTACCAAGGCGCTCAAAGTTTGCCGCAGCATCTTTAAGCTCCTTAATACCTGTAACTTCAATGTCAAACAGAATATCAGCCATCTTGGCTCCTTAGGTAAGCTGTATCTAGCTTCTTAATTGCTTCTATATCTCTTGCGGATAGTTGAGTATTAGTCAGATCCATCCAAGCCTGTATCTCAGTATATGTTAGTGGGTTTGGTCCACTGAAGCCTGCGGTACGAGCATCACTTAAATTAACAAAAGCAGACCAGATATGTTGCACCAACGTGGGAAAATGTGTATTTTCTAGTTCCTTTGGTGTTTTTCCAGTCTGCTCTTCAATTTTTTCTAAGTGCGCTTTAAGTGAGATGCCATCTTTGTCAGTTGCGTTCAAAGTAAAGCTATGCTCTGCAAACTCAACTAACTCCTCAATCAGGCTGTCGTAAAATCCATGCTATCTGAGAAAGCCTCCTCTATTTGCTCACGTATCCAGAAGACTTCAGTAAAGACTTCTTTAGCTTTTGTCACAGTAAGCTTAGGTTTCTCACCACCATAGGTAATATCCCAGTCTGCAGTAACTTTAGCTAATAGGTCAACAGCATCTCTTTCTATATCCTGAGCGCTGATCTGTGTCTTAGCTTTCTTTTGCATCATCTTGATACGTCTGTCTTGCTGCTCATGCACAATCTTCTTGTACTCTTTAGAATGTGCTGCATGAAGAGTGACACTCATTTCAGACCCATCGTCATTGAGTAAAGGGTCTAAAGTGTTAGGATGCTTTATTATGACTTCTACTGTATCAGAAGTCGGTTTAAGATTCATTAAATCCATTTCGAGTTCCTTTCGAGTTATCGGGTTATTGAAATGAGGGAAGCAGCACCCGACAACCGCTTCCCTCGCCCTAGCTAGGGATTACTTACGCTCCTGATTTCTTAATCTTTAGGATCGTGTTTGCGTCTGTTGAAGAGGACGATAAGTCTGATGTGTCACGAAGAGCAACAAAAGACATATTCACAATACGTGAAGTTGGTCCGTCTACACCCACATCAGCAGAGTTAACTTTGATACGTGGGAATAAGAATGTTAGTGTGTTTGAACCATCACCAACTGATACCTCAAGTGAAGACTCTGTTTCGTTTAAGAAACGGTTAAGTAGTGTAGCGTCTTCGAAGTATGCAGATACTGTTCCTTCAACTGAGATCATGCCGAACTCTAGTGCAGACGCTGTACTTTCACCGATAACCAATGTTGGAGCAAAGTTGTTAGTGATAGTAAAGTCAACAGCAGTGATCAATGTCAAAGCTGAACCTAGAGAACCTACGTTACCTAGTTTGATGTCACCTGAGTAAGCATCAAAAGGTGCATTACCTGCTGAAGCATTCTGTGTTTTCTGTGTAGCAGATACTGCCATATCCTTACCAACAATACCAAAGGTTGTTGAAACCATCTGGTTAGGGGCCATAGATACTGACATTGTGTTAACAGTACAGCCACTAAACAAACGAGCTTGGTCGATGTCTGCAGCATAGTCTTCTAGTGAGAAGAATTGTGGTGTTGTACCTGCGATAGCTGCGTGTTGTACTGTTGTAGAACCGTCACCTGCTTGAAAGCCTGTAGCAAAATCGTTGTCTGACATTAGTGCAGCTTGTGTGAGTAGATCAAACTCAGCATGACGAAGGTCAGCTACGATATCACCACCTACAACTCTGTTACCATGTCGGTCAACTCTTGGTTGTCTGTCTGATTGAATGTCTGTACCTGCAACCCGGTCTTTAGATAGGTTTAAAGAGTGAGTGGTAAAAGGTAAGTTTTGGAAGTTTCCTGATGGCGTTGTGCCAAAAGTACTTTCAGCTAAGAAAGATAGTGTGGAACGTGAGCCTTGTGCGAAAGCCATTTATTTTCTCCTAATTAAAGATGTGCCAACCTATATTAACTGGCACGATATACCAAGGGGCATCTAATAATCCTACTGATCTTTCAGCGTAATCAATAGATACCAGTAAAGTTTCTGAGCCTGTGTTGTAGCTAACGTCTGTAGCTGCTTCAAAAGCTTCTATGACTTGATTAGCCAAACTGTCGGCAGAGTTTGGACCGTTACCTTCGGCAGCATGACAGAGAACTCTGAACAGGCCTTGATAGCGTTGTTGAGGCCCTGTACCCATTACAGATGGCCTACGAAGTGTCGGGGTAAAAACTGGTTGTAAAAAGCTAGTACCAGTTGCAGGGCTGAAGGCTACATTTTCGTAGGCTACATCAGCTATATTCTCGGTGTTGAGCTTTGTTTCTAGTGCTCTTCTTATGTGATGATAGATAGAAGCCATTATGTTAACACATTCCTTAACTGATCAAATATGCCGTGTCTAAGTTCAACATATTTTGCATGAGGTGCATTATTTACTATAGTAGCTCCGTCTAATGGATCTATGGTTTCTAAGCTAGCTCTGAGCCTAGATTCCATCTCATTAAGAACTAAGTCAGCAGAAACTCCTCTTTCTTTTCTGTGAGAGGTTTCTCCGCTCCCTGTTCTATCACCTCTGTGATTAAGGTGCATAGAGTTAGCATAAGCTCCTGTATCTACAGGCACACTTAAACTTAAGAAATCTATACTTTGGTCTAACGCTTTGTATATACGATTTCTTGCAGCTTGCTCAAGTCTTTTAGTTTTCTTTGCAATACGAGCTTTTCTTACTGTAACCTGCATTATTCCCTCACATCACAGATGTAACAGATAGCTTGTCCTGCAGAATACATTGTAAGTACGTTAATGATATGTACTGGATCACCGTTACCTACGATTAAATCTTCTGTGTCAGGACTTACTGATAACCCTAGAGCGGAAATAAGACACTTTCTCATACCACGTTCTACGTTATTTATATCAGATACACCTAATTCATAGTTATAGAAATATGCAGTCATAGAGTGGTCGGTGGTAGTCGTACTCCCCACTGTACTAGTAGCAGGGTCATAGTCACCATAAGCTTTCTTACGTAGTGTAAGAGTCTCTCCATGCTCTTCTACAAGCTTTAAGAGGTCGTATGCTCTGAAAGACATTAATCATAATCCCGAATGTACTGGCTATCATTAGGTGGATTGTCAAACTGACCTTTAGAAAATGCAGGATCAGGACGGTCTGTAAGAGCTTGTGCTGCCTTTACTGCTGAGGTGGAAATACCACCTGCACGTAAGCTACCAGAAGACATAGAGTACTTCTGTCCTTGCTCACGTAAATCTGCAGATAGGGCTTTATACTGTTTAGCTAAGTCGCTATACTCTGCCGATAAAGCCCCATCTAGTTTTGTAGTGACCTTTCGAGCGAACTGAGCTGCAATAGTAGATGCAGCCCAAGAACTTGCAAAGTAGACATTGTTATTTGATTCGGACAAAGCGAAAGTAATCTCTTCATTCTTGACCAGTTGATCATTTGTATCAGTATCTCCTACGAGGAGTCTTACAACATTTAACCGACCAGTGCTTGTCGATTTATCAAGATTAGTTGCGTCGTATGTCCAAGCCATTATTCAGCCTCAAATTGTCCATAGTTTCTTCGCCAGGAGCGAATCAACCCTGCTTGCTTGTCTTTTACTTTAGAGATACGACATCTCTTACGGTCGTACTCTGAGTTGCTCGAAGTCTTAGCTTTTACCTTCTGATTTATGTTCTGGACTAGTATGTGTAACTGCTCTACAGTCATATCATCTAGGCCGTCTCCCACAGGGGCAGAAGCTACTTCTTCCATATCTTCATTGTGATGTAGATGATGTTCGTTATATAGGCGTTCTATATTCGCCTTGGATAGACCTCGCTCCACCCACGGAACGAGATCTCCTTTTTCATAACGCTTACCATTCATCAGCAATCCCTGAGGATTTCTAACGAAGATAGGTTTATCATATTGAAAAGGTGGTCGGGACATTCACCTACTCCTTATGATAAGATGGTGTTAAAGAATACACCAAGATCAGCGCCTACAACTTTTTGGTCATAAGCCATGTTGGCTTCTAGCATTTCTGCTACACCTTCTACACGTAGGAAGTCACCGCTGTATGAGCGAATGTCGATACCATAACCAGATGCGTTATCTAGTTCGTTCCATGTGAAGTTATAACCTGCTGATGGCACCATGAGACCTGCTGATGCAGGGGCATAGTACAAGGCAGCTTTCTTAGTTGCAGTAAAAGCTAGCGCTTCTGTTGCACCTTCTTTAGCAGTATTTTCGATTGCGTCTACAACATGGTATTCAGCAACTTCAAATATCTCAGCTAGTTTAGCTGATGTTACCAAAGCAGTGTTTGTTACAGTTGCACCACCGTTGATACGTGCAAGAATGTCTGGGTGGTTAACCAGTGTGTCGTGAACATCTCGTGTCACAACCATTTTGTTTGGCTTGAACCCACCAGAAGCTAATTGCATAGCTCTTCGTGCAGTTGTTACGTTTACGATTGGTGTTGAGTTAGTGTAATCGTCCCACTGTGTAACTTCTGCAGCAGTGTCGTTGTCTGCATTAGCAACACCTGTATATTCTGTAGTCCAGATACCTGCACCAAAGAATGTAGACATCCAACGCTTCTCACGGTCAATCAATAGATTGTGTGTGAGCATCTCTGAAGCACCTCTACGGATGTCCAAAGCTGTGTCAGCGTTAGCTAGTGTTTCGAAGTCGAAGTCTGTAGCAATCGAACGTACTTCAGTGGTATAAGTCGCTGTTGAGAGGCTCATACCAATTCTAGGAGCGCGTGTACGAGGTGCTCGTGTTTCTACCTCATTACGGAAGAAATTCTCACGGTCATAGATGTAGTACTTGTTAGTCTTTTTATCGACTGCGACGTTAGGGAAGACCTTATCAGCAATAAAGTTGTTTTGGTCTTGTAAGAATGCAATAGTCAAGTTAGTTAACGGTTGATCTATATGCACCTGATTTGCGGTTAACATAGGCATTGTTTAGATTCCTTTACTCAAGTGTTTACGCTAAGACGTTTCCGCCTTGGATCAGTTCCATTGCGATCACTTGACCTGCAACACCTGCTTCCAGAGCATAGCCCATAGAAACGTCACCTGAGGCCGCAGTAATTGCGTCACCAGATGCGTCTGTTTGAAGTTGAGCACCTGCAGCGACTGTACCGCCACAAGTGATGCGAGTTTTACCTGACATTACGATAGTTGCAGCTTCTCCTGATGCAGGGTCATTTTCTACAATACCTAAGCATCGCTCACCTGCTGCATCTGCTAGATCAACCTGACCGTCAGATTCGAGAGTTACAAATTTAAATTGAGATGTCGCAAGGCTTTCACCTGCGATGAAAGTTCGTGTATCACGAGATTCAGTTACAGCCATGATTACTCATCCTTTTCATAAGTTTTGGCAATAAGGGCTTTACCCTCAGCAGTTTTAGAGATGGCATCAAAAGCAGCGTATTTGTTGACACTATGTTCTTGAGCATAGGTCTCTACCATCTTATCCAATTTTTGTTGTGGGTCAGTCATATCAGCATCTACTGATTTTTCTCCGACCTCATCCATAGAAGCGGCAAATGCTGCATCAGCACCTTTTAATGCCTCTAATACTTTTTCGTCACCCTTAATTACATCTAGAAGAGACATAGCAACTTCTACATCAAAATGGGGTAACTCAGCTTCAGCAGATTTACGTAGTTCAGACTGACGCTTTTCTACTGCAGCTTCTTCAAGAGCTTTCAATACAGGCTCAGGGATGTCTGATTTTACAACCATTTCACCTGAGACTTCTATTGTCTCTGCTTCTTCTTTTTTCTCTACTGACTCAGCTTTGATTACAAAACCGTTTTCAATTAGAGATTTACGAAGACGTTCATTGTCAGACTTGAGTGACTCAACTTCTGCCTCTAGGACATCTAAGCTTAGATCAACTTCATCCTCTGACTTTTTCATGTCTTCTTCAGCCATTTTCATAGCTTCATTATACTTCATACCTTTGTCCATGTTCTCACGGATTTTGGCACGAACAGCAGGGGGAAGATTATCTAAATTCTTTTCCTGCTCTTCAGTCATTTTATATGCTTTTTCCATAGTTTCCTCTTTGGAATTGTCACGCTTGTACAGAGCAACCTTGGCAGATGCATTAGCAGGGCGATCCACCAGAGATAATTCGTCAAGCTCTAATTGCTTAAGAAGGTTCATCTATCTTCTCCTTAATCGCACGACCGCCAATGCTGAAGGCCGCAAGTTCACCAGATTTGACCATTTTCCAGACTTCTTCATCGTAGACTTTATAAGCTACAACCCATCCTTCTCGGTCACTCTGTATGCCAAGGCTATCACCAATCTCTTTAGTTATTGGTAAGGAATGAATTACCATTCCTGTTTGTTCGCCTTTGTGCATTGTTTTACCGACACGTATATGCTCCATGAAATCATTCACGGCTTTTACAAGTGTTTCGGCTTCGATAACGTCACCCTGACGGTCAACTACTCGTTCACCTTTCTCAGAAATGACAGAGGCCCATCCATAGACAATACGTTGTTCTTCGTCTGCCTTAAGGATTTGACCTTCGATATTCTTTGTTAAATCACTCACTGATCTACCCTTCTCCCACATACGGCAAGACCAATATCGTGCAGAGGTCTTATCACTTGCGGTATCGCAAGAATGTCTGCTACGAAAGTTAGCTCTAGCCTTGGGGTCGTCTCGACGGATCTCCATGTTAGGATCACCAAAAGTAACTTTCTTGGTACTGTCTCCGTCTTTTACATAAACTCCAAACTTCTTGCTTGATCCTGCAGGAAGTCTGAAGGGTTTGTTTAGGGGCTTATCTGCTTTGTCAACCTGACTCTGCGTTGGTAAATCGCCTCCATCCCATACTTGTGACTTCCTTGTACTAAGAGGATGTTTAGAAGGTAGGAGATCAGTATCATGCTTACCACTACGGAAGCGGCCTGTACGGATGGTACGTAGGAAATTGTTGACACGAGCCATTGCCCACTGTTCGGGAGATGAGACGTTAGGACGTACTGATCCAGGATTTGTCTTATAAGCGCCTACACCTCTGTTAAAAACCTGACGTAGCATAGAGGTAGTTACTTTACCCTTGCCACCATGTTTATCATTATGTTCTTTTACCTTACTAGCTAAGGTACTAGTCTCTACTTTAGATACCTCTTGTATTACAGCACTAAGTATGCGAGCTAGTAAATCGTTTTCTTGCTTCTCTTCTTCTTGAGGTATCTCTTGAATACCTGCAATATCTTTATGATACTTAAGATAGTCATCATGCGATTTGCCCGGCATATAGTATAGACTAGAGCCTACCTCGTGAGTATGAATGTCACCATCAAAACCTAGCATAAAAGAACGGCTACGAGCCTCTTGTGGACTAGTAAATACATCGTTGTCCATCTGACGCTTCATAGTAGAAGCCCATTTAGTTGAATCTGACATTATAGAACCTTAGCTAAGTAACCTTTAAATACACCGAATGCTACGGCATTGTTATCTTCTGTTTCACAACGTATACGAACATCAGAGTTCTTTGGTATAATGATTGCAGGGTCTAGAGATACTGTGAAGTCACCGCCAGTAGATGAAGCTGAGAATGCGCTTATTTGTCTAAAGACTTTACCTACTTCTCTTACCTCTAAGTAGAAATCAATTGCTACCGCTTGTTTAAGACTTACAGAACCTTTTAAGCCAGTCATTATAAAGTAGTCTGTATTACTAAATGTAGTTGCTGCTTTAAATGACTGTTGAAAACCTGCAGGTATATCAATGTGGATCTTTGTAGCGTCCGTGGGAATACCGTTAGATATTGTCGTTGTTTCGTATACTACAACTCTACCTACAAACTCTGTGTTACTGCTATTGTATATACGAGATACTCTAGCTAGGCTTGTCGGAAGAGTTACTTCATTTCGACCATTTAGTGAGACAGTCTGTACAACGAAGGTAAACTGGTTGCCAGATAATGTATGTCCCTCTATTGTAACTTGTGTCGTATCTGAGGCTGATGAAGATGAGACTGAGCTTATGCTGTTACTTGATACGTAAGTCTCATTTCCACCTACAGTCCATACAGTCTCTAAACCACCGTCTGCTGTTATAGTACCAGATTTACCAAACTTATTAAGCGACTTAGATTTTACATCTATTGATACTATGTCACCGTATGTCTGTTGTATCTCACGTTCAGCTTGTACGAGTCTACCATCTGGGACTTCGTAGCCTCTCTTAGGCCAACCGCCTGACATCTTCTTACTTAAGGCGGCTGCAGCGTAAATGTTGTTATCTTCATCTAAGCTTACTGGACCTACAACAGGCACTCCGGTAGTAAAGCCATTTATAGACAAAGACTTAACAAGAGGTATGCTTACGCTAGGAGAGCCAGTTACAATATCACTAGGTGTGAAAGTATGTATCTGTGCAATAGTAGGTGAGCCTACCTGAGGCGACCCTGTAGCAAGTATATCTGCTGCGAAGGTCTCGTCTTCCGCCATGTTAACATTTGCTACAGAGGGGGCGGCTGCAACTATGTTCGATAGCGTTATATTGTGTACTTGGGTTATAGATGGGCTAGAGATAACTGGTGAGCCAGTAGCGATTGCATTCGCAATGCAAGCTATGTTTCTAACCCCACCATCATCAGCTAGGGTAGCGGAAGCTAGTGGCGTAAAACCAAGCATCTAAATATCCTTAAGCGTCAACTAGTATTTCTTTTACCGTATAATTTGTCGTGGTTGCAGAACTTGCAGTAGCTAACACTCTTACATTACCAGAGTTTATATCTACATTGAAAGTAGCTAGAGAGGCATTAGTATAAACTTGAGCATACTCTGTAGCAGAAGCTGTTGTGCCATCGTGAACTACTAATAATTCTGATACTTGCCTATCTGTACCTTTTGTAACAGATATCATAAGTTTTGCAGAAGAGTAGCTGCTAGCAGAGTATGTGGCAATAGCTGTCTGTGAAGTACTGCTTGTTGAGGCTGTAGTGCTTGGTAAAACACCTATGTCAGCCGCAGTGGCAGATACAAAGACCTCAGCATTACCAGAGAGGTTAATAGCATTATCTGAGTTGTTACTATCGACTACTGTTCTAGATAATGTCGTACCAGAGGCTGTATAAGTCCCAGTACCTATTTCCCAGTTATCTCCGTCTTCTATAACGTATCTAACTACATCTCCGTCTGATACACCTGCATCAGCAAAAGTTTGATAACCTGCTACAGCAGAACCTAATGTTAAGGTTCCAGTACCTGTAGTGGAGGTGGACATTTTAGCCCTATTAACAAGAACAACCATTAGTCACCTTATGAAGGATCAGGAATACCGATAGTGAAAGAAGCTAATGTAAATGTATTACCAGAGGTTACAGCTTGAGAAGAGCTGAGTGAACCTGTAGCTAATAATCTACTATTAGATGTATCTACAATAGCAAAGTGTGTTGCCGTACCTGTACCGCTGACAGTACCATCGGTAATAGCGCTAGCAGTAACTTCTCGACCTCCGCCTGACCTGTCTCCAGGTGCGCTGATGGCAAGTGAGGTTGAGTTACCTAGTGTGTATGTTGAAGTAGCTTCAGCGTAGCTTGTTGCTTCCTGGGAAGTAATGTCGATACGGTTAGCCTCTGTGTCAAGCACAGTCAAACCGTTATCTAATACTCTATCATTTAACGTAGCCATTTATTCAGTAACTTTCTTTGGTGGAAGCTCTGCATTAGCTAACAGAGCATTAACTATATCTTCTTGATCACTTAGATCAATGTTTGCGCCATTAAGGTTGCGTAGGTAAGCGCCTAGCTCTCTTAGATCGTGTGGAGCTACATCACCTGCACATATCTTAGGCATCAGGTCAAAGTTAAGACCATTCATCTGCCAAAGGCGTTCTACTAACTGTTTATTGATTGCATCAAAGATAGAGTTTATATATGACTCCATAGATCGCAAAAACAAGTCAGTCTTAGATTTGCTAAGTGCATATGAACCATTCTGTCCTGCACCTAACATTAGAAACTCTGCCATGACACTTCTAGCTATGTCATGTTGATACCGCTGTACAATAGGGTGTATGTCTATATTCCTAGTTCCATTAGAGGTAATAAGCTCGATATCAACAATGCGCTGATTAGTAGGCTTACCGTCGGCATCCCTATAAACGTCAGAAGGAAGCAGAGCGTAACCCTGCTCGTTAAACTTAAGGTCACGTAATATCTTCTCCATTTGATTTCGGACTGACGCCTGATCGGTTGTGGCGTCTGGGGAAAGGTATTCGGCTGCTATACGACCTACAGGTACACCGTGTAATTCTCTCTCTACTGCTACTGCTTCGATGTTCTGTAGGTTTTTAAGATACTGGTAAGAAGCATATGCATTGCGTAGGATAGAGCGTCCAGATGGGTCATTGTTCGTGTTCGTCGTCTTGTAGTGTAGAAGTTTCGTAGACGGGATGAATAGAGACTTAAATCCGTAGTTTTGCTCTTGTCGGACTCCGAGGACATCTCCTGTTGTCTTATCGACATCGAATCGCTCAATCGTCCACTGCGCCCTAGAGGCGAGCTTACGGACTCCGATACGTCCGTCGTTGTACTTAGAGTACTTCTTTGGGTTTTGTAGATCGGGTCCTCGCCTACGTTTGTAGACGACCTCGAATAATGAAAAGCCAAATGTCAAATGCGACAGAGCTTCGGAGATGTGATCATCTAGAGAATGTTCCATATCTTCTAGAACAGTCTTTACGAACTCTGCCTCTTCCTCCGCAGCAGGGGTATCATTAGCGGGTTCTACACTATATTCTACATCCCGAAGAACCTGTTCCGTTGCATACATGATAGCACCTATAGTACTATCGTTGTCTCGCATCTCGCGGAACTTTCTTATTGCACGTTTACCTTTGAGGTCAGGGAGAAACTCATCAGCCCTTATTGTGCCGTACTTAGTATTAGAGCCACCTTGCCCTAATTCCATCTTTCCTAATTCTTCGGTTAACTTCTTCATTGATTAGCCTAGGTATATCTCTGACTCAAGACCTTTAGCACTGGCGTAGGCTAGACGAACATTGGGGGTGGATACGCCATTTAGCATAAGATCGGTTAATGCCCAGACACACGCATCGAGTCTATCAGGAGAGCCTATTGAGCCTAAAGGTTCCCAAGTCCTCATCTGTGTTTCGAGTTCGTCTAAGCCTCTTACGTGTTTTACTTTTTCTTTCTCATATAACGCAGAGATAGGTTCAGCTCTCGCCATTTTACCCCTCGAAGCATGGACCAAACGGATAGGCACTGTTTCATCTTCCGCTTCAAGAGTTCTACGGACCATTTCACCACCTTGGTTACGTTCTGCCACAATACGGTCAGCTTTGTACTTATGGTAGAGGGAAACAGCTTTAGAAGCCCATTCCGCAGGTGAGTACCTATTTGTCGCATCTTCCAAGACATAACCAATTCCATTCACATCTATTCCTGCAACTACTATACCTGTCATATCACTTTCAGCATTAGAAGTAATAGCAGGGTCTAAGGAAACTACAATCCTATTGAGTTGAGGAACATCTTTAGGGTCAACTTCACAAGCATCAAGCATCTGGGTAGACCAGAGAGCGCCATCAGCCTCCTCAAGCATTTCTGCGTATAATTCCTGTCGGCCTAGTCGAGTTCCTTCGTATTCTTTCCTGATACCCTCTAAGAAGGGTGTAGCTAGGTTCTGAGCGTTATCGAAGGTTGATCCATGTGTGACATAGCTTCTATCGCTCTTAAGTAGGTGTCTCATCAGTTTTGTCGGTTTAGGCGTAGTAGTAACCATCACTTGAGGATGTTTACCAAGACGAAGAGTAAACTGTAGCATATCCCATACATCTTGTTGGTTACGCCATGCTGCAACTTCGTCTGCCCATGCCGCGTGGAACTGAGGTCCACGTAAACGCTCTGGGTCTTCGGCTGAGAAAAACTCTGCTTTTGCTCCGTTGTCCCATGAGATGGTGTTATTCGTCGGACTCCATACTGGGTAGCCCATCTTTGCGCCACGGTAGGTCTTGTCGTGTTGCCAACATACATTAAGGAGACCTGACTCCCCTTCTACCATAACTCTTCTAATATCACCTTTAGTAGGAGCTACACAAGCAATACGCTTAAAACCTTGCTTTACCTTGTGTCTTACCCACTCAGCGCCTGATCTAGTCTTACCTGCTCCTCGTCCTGCATTAAAGACCCAGTAGTCCCAGTCTCCTTCTGGTTCAAGCTGATCATCTCTAGCCCAGAAAGGCCAAGTATGTTTTAGCTCTTCTACTTGTTTTGACCCTAGCTCGGATAGAACTTGCTTTAGTTTGTCGGGCGATAAAGATCTAAGAGTGTCTGCCCTTAGTTCAGGTATCTGTATCGCTGTCTTCTTCTTGTAATTCCGAACCATGTCCTAGTAGACTCATTAAGGAGTTAATTGCGCTTGCATCTTCATCAGGGTCTCCCTCAACTTCTTCAAGCTGTTGGGTCTCTTTTGGACTCCATCCTGCTTTAGAACGGAGAAATAACTCCTGCGATGGAAAGTGTCCATCTATGGCTTGCTGTATAAGTGCGTTACCAACACGCTGTGTTATCTCAGCGCGAGCCTCAGCTATGTCTCCACCATACAATTTGTATAGCATGGCGTTATTTCTAGGGGCATCTTGGTATCGTTTGTTTATAGTAGCCAGAATATCCTTAATCTGCACACCATCTTGTACAGCCTGACGGATATACTTAGCTATAGGTTCACTATACCTTAATTGAGGTTGCATTAGACTACTTTCTTAGGAGTTAAGCACTTCTGGCGTATATCCGACGCTCGTAAATATCAAAAGGGTGGGGAGGTGCGATATATTGCCGTAGAAGGGGCTATTAGGCGCATATAGTGCTTAATACGAAGATTTCAAGGGGTTAGACTAAAATAATTAGCTACAAGACAAGAAAAGTGGCATATAAGTCACTATTTTCTCTTGTAACGGCTAAAAAACAGTATTGTGTTAATCGTTGTGTTAAGTGTAACCATAATAAGTATCCACCACTGCCACCATAGCAGTCCTGTTAGTTCAAACATCTACTTCTTTCTACTACAAACCTCTGGGGAGCAAGTCCAGATCGTGCTTAAGAGTCACTTAGGTCTAATTACTTCTTATAGCTAGAAGTTAGTAAGGAACCTAAGAAACACTTAAGATAGGATCTTAATATCTCATATAGGGTGTCAAGGGGAGAAATCAAGTAGGTGCGACAATCTGTCATACTCCGACCTATTTTCTTATGTTACAAATCAGGCTGGCTACGCCAGGCGCAACGCCCTCGGCATAGACTGCCGAGGGGCTCCAGTTAATAGGTGAGTATGTACCACCAGAACAAGGCAAAGCCGCCAATGATGGTGAGCCATAGGGCAAGCTCAATGCTTGCCCAGAATATAGCGCGTATCAATTAGCACCTTTACCAACAGGCTTGGTAGCCTCCGCGATTACCTTCGCTTTAGCCGCTGCGATTGCAGCGTCATAAGCCTTGAAGATCACTTCGCGCTTAGTGCCGCCAAGCTTAGTTGACATATTCTCTTTAAGAGCCGCGATATAGTCTTGCTCTTTGAGATCTTCGTGAAAGTCACCGCGTGCAATGAACTCAGCACAAATTTTAATCAATGCACCGTGAGCGATATGCTTCCGCTGCTGTTTAGTCATACGGCTTTCGCCAAAAAAATCAGTCATAATAAAATCCTTTCTGACTGTTAGAGTTAAGTTAAAACTATGGACAGGTTGCCCTTCGGTCTAGGCTGACTAGACTGACAGTCGCGGATCTCACCGATCCTAGAACCTATATTGGCTCCCTGTCCATAACCTAGTAGTATCAAATGTAACCTTAACGTGCAACAAAAAAATGCATAAATAGGTACGATTTGTTTGCATAGCTAGGTTGCGCTCTATGCATAGCTCCTAGCCTAGATCCTAGCTATGCGCCTAGACCAGAGCTGGTATGCGCTCCCGGCATAGCTCCTGGCTAGGCTCCAGGTCTAGCCTTTAACCAGGACCCCCGATAGGAAATTGACTAAGACCCCCGATAGGAAATAGGGGGAGGCTATCGCCAGGCTCCTGGCCAGGCTCCCGGGTTAGACCCTGGATAGGAAATGGGGGGAGGTCTCCTCCTGGCTCCTGGCCTGGCTCCTGGCCTAGACCCGGGTTAAGCTCCTGGCCTGGGCCCCGGATAGGAAATTGGCCTGGGTCTAACCTTTTTTACTCGCTAGGCGCCCGGCCTGGCTGCAGCGGAAAGCCCCAAGAAATACCCCTAGATAGAAATATGTGATCACAAACTAGAGAATAAATAGCACCGTAACCTATTGTTATTGCTAGGTTTATTTCTAGGCTTGTTTGTAGCTAGTAATCCGGGTTTATCTCTAGTAGAAAAACTTAGTGCTTGACCCAGAGCTTTTAAAATGGTACGGTCTTAGTACAGGACAGGTGTGTCTTGTGGGCTAAATCCTAGAGTAACTCTAGGGACAGCTCTAACACTAAAACTTAGGAGAAAACTATGGGTAAAAAATATCATACCCTCTATGACGAAGATGGTGAACCTTTTGCCACCTTCACCCTAGACGAAGGTCGTAAGGCTTTCCTAGATTCTTTCGTAGCGCAAGCTAATGTTTCGCGTTCGGAAGCTGAACAAGTGTACACAGTTCTACTTGCACACTTAAGACAAAACTAAACTATAAACATAGGAGGCAATATGAGAGATTTTAGTCAAGCTCTCGCCGGGATGGAGGTCGATGGCATTAGCCTAGACAATCTCGGTCTCAGCAGCCGCACACGTAGGCGGTTGCATATGTTCCTAGACGAACTCATAGTCAGAGACTATACGAAAGAATATCGTGTACTCTCAGAGTTAGACTATGGGGAAGATCGGGAACACCAGATAGAAAAGCTCATAGAATGGCGTGAGAACTCACGTAAGAGCGTTGATCTGGTACTTAAGGTATTCATGCCTAACGTAGATGCAGATTACCCTAATGCTCTAGTAATTTGGCCTACGGTCGACTCTAGGGGAAAAGGTAGAAGCTCTAGACAGGCTATGAAAATAGGACGTGCGCTTAGGCGTATGTTCCCAGTACTAACTGATACTGAGATTGATAACTTAGTTGACGTAGTTAAGTCTAAACTTATAGAGCAGGAATTTATCTATCACGTCAGTAAAGAGGCAAGCGCTTTCAAAAGAGCCTACTCTTGGACTCAGGCAGATTCCCAGAATATGGATACAACTTGGTCTAAGAAACATATGGTCAATAGTTGTATGCGCTATGAGTTTGACAATTTACCTATGCATCCGTGCGAAGCATACGCTAGCGGTGACTTCGAGATGCATTGGTTAGAAACACCCGAAGGTAAAATTGCAGCGCGGAGCGTAGTAGCCGTGGCTAGGGCAGGGGCTAAGATAACGCCTCAGCCTGCGCCTATATATGCGGTTAGTGAGGAAGCGTGGCAGTTTCTCTGGGATAAACTCAAGAGTGCTAAATGCTTACCTATAGCTGATAGCGATTGGATAGGTTGTTTGCTAGTAACTCACTTCTATAATGAGGTGAACGATATGGACGGTATGATAGCCCCCTACTTGGATCTTGATCCTAGAGGGTTAGAGTTAACCGACTGTAACAAGTATATGGTTGTTTCTAGGCAGGGATCTATAGATGCCTCTAGTTATAGCGGTGTACTCTTTACTGGGGAGCGTTATAACTGTGCAGGTTGTGGCTGTGGTGTTAGTGAGGATGATAGATATTGTCACTATAACAGCCATGATGATAGCAGTTGGTGTGAAACGTGCTACTGGGAAACCTACATGAACTGCGAGAACTGCGGTGAGGATGAGTCGATAGACGGAAGTCGGGAGGTTCAGCGAGCTAGTGGCTTTACGCAACACTGGTGCGAAGGTTGTTGCGATAATCACGCAGTCTTATGCACAGATGGAGAGCTATGGCAGGATGAGGATGTACACCTTACAGTCTGTGGCGACTATATCTCTCAGGATGAGTATGAGAACCATTGGTTTACTTGTGCGCTTACAGGTGAGATATACAGTAACACTTCAAAGCGTAGCCTAGACAATGGTGATAACGTAGCTATAGAAAATATTGAGGATCATAATGCGTTCTTTGATACTAAGTATATCTTTGACGCAACTAATGACTGTTATTTCCTAGACGCACCTAAACCAAAAGATGACAACGTCATCCTAGAAGAAAGTGAGGCAAAAAGTGCATAGTTTAACTAGCATGCTAAAGTATAAGCGCAAGCCGCGTACTGACAGCATAAAGGACTTCTCAGAGAGGTTCTTACACCCTACGTTTGGATTCCCAGATAAGCACGGGAACTATGAGTTGATCATAGGGGATAACCCAGAGATTTGTTTTGCAGCGCATTACGATACAGTCCATAAAGACAACGGTATGCAAAACGTGCAAATCAGTAATCAGATAGTAAAGTTAGCAAAAGGCTCTAAGTCTAACTGCTTAGGCGCTGACTGCGCTACTGGTATCTGGTTAATCCTAGAGATGATAGACGCAGGTATTGAGGGCGTTTATGTAGTCCATGCCGAGGAGGAAAGCGGTTGCATAGGTTCTAGTGCAATGGTCGCAGCTAATCCTAAATGGATGCATAATCTTAAAGCTGTCATTAGTTTTGATAGGAAAGATAAAGAGTCTATCGTTACGCATCAAATGGGCATTAGAACTTGTAGCGATGCCTTTGCAGTTAGTCTGGATGGTATACTAGGTTTAGGTATGCGCCCTGACGATGGAGGTAGCTATACCGACAGTAACGAGTACGCAGCCGATATCTCAGAATGTACGAATATCTCAGTTGGTTACCTCTATCAGCATACGCCCAACGAGCAGCAGGATTTGCAGTTCGCAGCGGATCTTAGAGACGCCCTGATAGCCGCAGATTGGTCAAAGCTAGTCTTTGAGCGTGATCCCTCGGTTATCGAGTACGCATACGGGACTGGCTATGCTACGAGCTATGGCGGCAAGTGGTCGCAATACAACTATGACGATACCTACGGGGTTCATGATCATGAGGCTTTCGAGGAATTGGTTAGGGAACACCCTAAGGCAGTCGCTAAGATGCTCTCGGAATACTTCAGTAGTCCCCAAGATCTTATGGATGAGCTGTACGAGTATGGCGCGGTATCCGATACTAGTCACTGGCTCAATAGGTGGCTTAGATAAATCAATCGGGCAAGCTCTAGGGCTTGCCCCTCAAACTGGAGGGTAAGACAATCACCAAGAAAATACTTATTACCGACAAAGAAAAGCAGCTTGCTAAGTCCAAGTTACGTAAAGTAGCTAAGGCACGAGCTATACAAAAGTCTAAGCAGCGCAGGCGCACTTGGAAGCATAGATACCTTTGCGAAGATAGGTTCTGGCTTCCCGCTAGTTTTGACGTTGTATTTCCAAAAGAGGAACCTGAGACTAGTTTACCTGACGATAGTCTAGCTAGCGTCTCTTGCCCCTACTGTGATCTATTCGCCAATCTAGGGGAGCGTTGCCCTAGTTGCTTGGGTATGGGCTTCCTAAACCTTTACGAAGTTTAACTCTAAGCCCTAAGCTATTGATTTAGCTTAGGGTTTTTCTTTGCCTAAATCCTAGTTCCTGGCTAGGAGGCTAGCCCGGGTCTAACCCGGGAGCTAGACCAGGTTCCTGGCCGGGATCTTAGCCTGGCGCCTGGCCGGGGAGACCTCCGGTGGAAATTGACTAAAGGGGCTCCAGTGGAAAATGACCAGAGACCTCCGATGGAAAATGACCTCCAGTGGAAATAGACTTAAGTGTTGCTATAGTCTTTACTAACTCTAAATAGTCTGTAGAAGTATATTTCTTAAGAATCACTTAAGAATATTTTACTTTCTAGGTTTTTTGTAGTCAATATCTACATGATTGTTTGTTTACTGTGTCAACTTGTCACACTTGCACCCTACAGTGGAAATTGGTAAAATGCGCGAGGAAGGAGAATTACATGGGTAAGATGAAAGCAATCTACACAGATATGTGTATCGAAGCGTATGACTGTGGTTACATAACAGCTTATGGGGGCTACAGTGGAAATAGTGTGCCTGATAGGTTTGATCAAGTAAAAGATTATAAAGATGCTTATGAGGATGGTTACAGAGAAGGTAGGAGAGTGAAATGGGCGAAGCAATAATAGCATTACTTATATTGATAGTACTTATAGGTGGGTTTATCTGGGTCGTGTGGAGTGAGTTAAGCAAATGAGTGAATTAACCCATATACCGTGTCCAGATAAAATAAACTGTGGGAGTAGTGATGCCTACTCTTTCAACACAGAAAAACAAGTAGGCAAGTGTTTCTCATGCGATCAGTATTTCTTCGATCAGCACGAGCCCTTAAAGCATAAACGTAGGAGTGATAAAGAAATGGCATTTGATGCACCAGAAGAAGTTGTAGTTGACTATAAGTACTTGCCCTCAAGGGGTATCTCGGTAAAGACTATGGAAATGTACGATGTACGTAGTTATACCGATGATGGTGGTAACGTAATTAAGCAAGAGTATATGTACCCGTCAGGTGGTAAAAAGATTAGAGTTATGCCTAAAACTTTTTCTGCTCAGGGTCTATCACAAGATGAGCTTTTTGGCATGAACTTGTTCCCTGCAGGTTGCGCTAAGATCGTAACGATAACTGAAGGTGAGATAGATGCGTTGTCAGTACAAGAGATGATGCAGGGCAGGTCTATACAGCCCGTAGTGTCTTTACCCTCTGCTACGCCCTCTAAAAGGCTATGGGAAAGATGTAAAGACTGGCTAGATACATTTGAGAAGATAGTTCTAAGTGTAGATAATGATGCTGCAGGTAATGCAGTTGCATCTAAGATCTTCAATATGTTTCCCAATAAGACCTATAGGGTTAAACACGACGTTTATAAGGACGCAAACGACTTTCTAACTAACAACGCTAATCGTGAGTTTACTAACGCATGGTGGAATGCTAGAAAGTATACACCTGAGAATATTCTAAATACGTCAGAGCAGTTTGTAGATCTGTTTAGAGAATCACCTGACTACAACTATGTACCTACAGGTATAGAGGCGCTTGATGATAAGATCATGGGACTTATGCAAGGTCACTTCACTGTGATCAAAGCCCCGACTGGCATAGGTAAGACTGAGGTTATGCGCTACTTAGAGTACAATATGCTACAAAGGAAAGTTCCTTTCGCATCTTGGCATCTAGAAGAAACAAAGTTACGCAGTGTCTTAGGTCTTGTGTCCTATCACCAAAACCAGAATCTTACACGTAGGGATATCATAGAATCACTTGGTCTACATGATGTAGTAGAGCAATCTATCAAAGAGATAACTAAAGATGAGATGTTTTATCAATTCTATATGCCTGACGGTAGCGACACAGACGACTTCATAGAGCAGATACGGTATCTAAGTCAGGGTTGTGAGTGTAAGTATATATTCTTCGAGCCAATCCAAGATGTAGTCGTAGGGCAATCTGAGGAGAGTAAAGAGCAACAGCTTGCTGACTTGTCCGTAAGACTGTCAAAGCTAGCTGCAGAGCTAAACGTAGGTATAGTTACTATCGCACATACTAATGAGAACGGTGATCCTAAGTACTGTAAGATGATAGGTCAACGTGCTTCTGTTATCATAGACCTATACAGAGATAAGTTAGCTGAGGATGATCAGGAGCGTAACACTACACAACTTAGAGTTGAGAAGAACAGACCTTGCTCTGAGGAGGGTAACGCAGGTACTCTATTGTTTGACTCTATGAGTTTTACTTTACAGGAGACACACTCTTGAAACCTATAGATGATGAAAAGCTTCTCGGTGAGTTTATGCTTACGTGGGAAATAGGTCAGATATGTAAAGGTGAACGACCACCCTTGCCCAATACCCCTGCGGTAGCTACTGCAAACAGTCGTCAGGACGTTATCGACACATTAAAAGTTTTATATAAAATGTACGGTTTTATAGATAGGGACTTGATAAATAAATGTGGGGATGTTAAGAGACCTGTAGCAAACCGTTTTATGAAGGTTTGGCAAGACATAGGAGATGAAATTGAAAATACTAGTAGCTTGTGAGTTCTCAGGTACTGTAAGGGATGCCTTCTTAAATAAAGGGCATGAGGCAGTATCTTGTGATCTTTTAGAGGGAGAAGGTTACGGTCCTCATTACAAAGGGGATATACGTGACATCTTATTCGAGGATTGGGATATGGTTATAGCCCACCCACCTTGTACTTACTTGGCAAACAGTGGCGTATCTTGGTTGCATAAACAACCATCCCGATGGGCTAAACTAGATGAGGCTGCACAGTTCTTTAATATGTTCTTAGATTTACCTATTGAGAAACTCTGTGTAGAAAACCCTATAATGCATAAGTATGCTAAGGAGCGTATTGGATATCGTAATCAAAGTCAGGTTGTACAGCCTTGGATGTTTGGACACATGGAGCAGAAGGCTACTTGTCTATGGCTAAGAGGTTTACCTAAGCTGCAGCCTACTGATGATGTTAAAGAGGAGATGAGTAAGCTATCTTCTGCAGAGCGTCAGAAGTTACACTGGCTACCACCTTCGAAAGATCGTTGGAAGTTACGTAGTAAGACTTATCAAGGCATAGCTAATGCTATGGCAGAACAGTGGGGTTAGTATGTGGTATATTCTATTAGCAATTTTACTAGTTATAATAGTCTGGACAGTATGGAGAGATATGAATGATTGATGTTATGTGTCTAGCCTTGACCATCTATTATGAAGCTAGAAGCGAACCGCTTCGAGGTCAGTACAAAGTAGCTGAGGTGGTTATGAATAGGGTTGAATCTGATAGATATCCTGATACTATCTGTGGAGTAATGAAACAGGATACAGGTCCACTAAAACACGACTGTCAGTTTTCTTTTTACTGTGATGGTAAACCAGAGAGACCATCAGAAGATATACCTTGGCTCTTTGCACAGATTATAGCTAATGATGTTGTAAGGTATGGTATCAAGAGTAATACAGGCGCAACACACTATCACGCTACCTATGTTAAGCCATACTGGAAGACTAAACTAAAGTACCTATACCAGATAGGTAGTCACCACTTTTATAAGGAAGTAAGATGATATTTGATATCGAAACAGACGGACTTGATCCTACGATGATACACGTAATGTCTTGGGAGCAAGATGGAGAGATTCATAGTACAAAAGACTATGATGAGATGAGAGCGAAATTGATGAGCGCCCCAGAGTTATCGGGTCATAACATCATACGCTATGACATACCTGCCTTAAATAAGATCCTTGGATTTTATGTAGCTAAACATCAGAGAGTAGTCGATACGTTAGCTCTATCATGGTATCTAAACTATGATCGTAGTAAACACGGCTTAGAGGGTTACGGTAATGACTACGGTGTACCTAAACCTAAGATAGATGATTGGGAAAATCTTAGTTATGAAGACTATGCACACCGTTGTGAGGAAGACGTAAAGATTAATATGAGATTATATAAAGAGCTTATGTACAAGTTAGGTAAGCTTTACAAGGACGATGATTCACTAAACAAGTGTGTCAACTATCTCATGTTTAAGATGGAGTGTGCAGCAGCGCAGGAGAAACTTGGTTGGCGTATCGACTACGCTAAAGCTAAGGGTCACTTAGATGAACTTACCGCTCTCAAAGAAGAGAAGATAACAGAACTTACCAAGGCAATGCCTAAAAGAGTTATCTACGCTGAGAGACTTAGACCAAAGAACTGGACTAAGAAAGACGGCAGCTTAACAGCTTTAGCTGATAAGTGGGTTGCACTTACAGAGAGTATGCACCTACCAACCTCAACAAAACAAGTTATGGTTGCCGTAAGAGAAGAAGAGCCTAACCCTAATTCTATAACTCAAGTTAAATCTTGGTTGTATGATCTAGGTTGGCAACCTACAACGTATGAGTATCACAAGAATAAAGAAACAGGTGAGGAGCGTTCAGTTGAGCAGATACGTAAAGATGGAGAACTTTGTGAGTCAGTTAAAGAGTTGTTCTACAGGAACCCCGAAGTGGAGCTACTGGAGGGTCTTACTATTATTAACCACCGTCTCGCTATATTTAAGTCTTTTGTGGATAGCACTAGGAACGGATACGTAACAGCATCTATAGCAGGCTTTACTAATACGCTTAGATTTCGCCATGCTAAACCTCTTGTTAACCTACCGTCAGTCGATAAGCCTTACGGTAAAGAGATACGAGGCTGCTTGATAGCACCTGAGGGTTATCAGCTATGTGGTGCTGACATGGTATCCCTAGAGGACACTACTAAGAGACATTACATGAAAGACCATGACCCCAAGTACGTACAGCAAATGTCTCAAGAGGGTTTTGACCCTCACTTGGATTTAGCTCGTTGGTCAGGTAAAGTTACTCAATACGATATCGACAGACATAATTCTGGTGAGATATCACTTAAAGCCCTACGTAAGAAATATAAGGTGGTTAACTACTCAGCTACATATGGTGTAGGAGCTAATAAACTGGCTCGTACAATGGGGATACAGCTTGCCGAGGCGTCAAGTATGCTAGATGCCTTTTGGGATCGTAACTGGTCAATACAGACGGTCGCAGACAACTGTAAGGTACGTGAGGTAAATGGTGGTTCGTGGCTACTCAATCCTGTATCGGGTTTGTACCACTCACTTAGATACGACAAAGATAGATTCAGTACACTAAATCAAAGTACTGGTGTCTACTGCTTTGATACTTGGGTTGCAGGTTGTGTAACTCGTGGTATGACAATCATCGGGCAGTTTCACGATGAAGTAATTGCATTAGTAAAAGAAGGAGAAGAGAAAAAGACAGAACATATTATGAATACTTCTATACAGAAGACCAATGAACGTGTTGACCTAAACGTAGAGTTAGGCATAGATTATAGCTTCGGTAAAAATTATGCAGAAATTCACTAGGTTAGGGTTGACATTTAAATCCTGGATATTATATACTATATTCGTCTCAGTAAAAAGGATATGAGAAATGGCTAAACGTAAAGCACAGACTATTATTATGGATGGTTATGTAAAGTGGGCAAGACTGCGCACTTCTGATATGGACACTAAGTTTGTACCTGATGGTCAGTACAACATGGAGTTCTATCCCGAAACAGAGGAGGAGCTAGCGAAACTTACAGCAGAAGCTAATTTACGTAAGAAAGACCTCAAAATCAAAGACCCCTACGATGGAAATGGGTTTGGTATAGGCAAGTGGGTGAAAGTCTCACGTAATCACATTAACCGTAGTGTAGAAGAGTTTGGTGGTCCTCCTACCATTGTTAAGATGGATGATGATCAACCTGCAGGTAACTGGGATTTTGAAGCCGATGGGCTGATAGGTAACGGTACTAAGGTTCGCATCAAGATTGTATTCTACGGTGAAGGTAACTTAGCAGGGCATAGGTTAGAAAAGTTAGGTGTATTAGATCACATACCTTACGAACAAACAGAAAGCGCTGCTTCTGGTTTTTAATCTAGGGTCTCTTCGGAGACCCTCTTCACGGAGATACTATGTCGAGTCCAAAAGTAGAAATTAAGTTTACTGCTACAGATGAGTTCGAAAATGAGCGTACACTTACTTACACTCAGAACAACATCTATACAACAGAAGATTTAGAACACGCCTTCGTCAAAGCTGCCTTATCTTGGGGCTTTGACGATTACTTCTTCGGCTATACTGCCGATATATTTAAAAAAGAGAGTCATTGATGAGTAAGACACTTATAGATGGTGATATCATAGCCTACAGATGTGCTTTCGCTCATAAGGATGATCCTATTGAGGTAGCAATAAAAGGTGTAGATGAGCTTCTATACTACATTTTTAATGAGTGCTCTTTTTATAATTCAACTGGGGATTATGAGGTGTACATTACTGGAAAGAATAACTTCCGTAATAACATCGCTAAGACTCATAAGTACAAGGGTAATAGAAAAGATGCCGAGAAGCCTTTTCACCTTGAGAACATAAGGCAGCATTTAGTTACTAACTACCATGCTATTAAATCTCACGGAGAAGAGGCTGACGATCTTATAGGTATAGAAGCAACTAAGGTTGGTCCTAAGGTCGTCATAGCTTCAGCAGATAAAGATATGCTACAGTTGGCAGGTTATCACTTTAACTTTAACAAGAACGAGTGGAAAACTGTAGATGCCGTAGAGGGTCTACACTTCTTCTATACCCAAATACTCACTGGAGATACTGCCGATAATATTAAGGGGTTATATCGAGTGGGTCCTGTAAAGGCTGAGAAGATCTTAAAGGGTGCTGCAACAGAGCGTGAACTTTGGAACAAAGTAGTAGAAGCCTATGACGGTGATGTTGAGCGTATCGTAGAGAACGCAAGACTTCTTTGGCTTCGTAGATACGAGGGGGAGATATGGCAACCACCGCATCAGCGAAAGCCAAAGGCCGCTTAGGTCAACAAGAGATAAGGGATAGGCTACTCAAAGCCTTTCCCGAACTTCATCCTGACGATATTAAAAGTCAGATCATGGGTGTTAACGGAGAAGATATAGTTTTATCGCCAAGAGCAAGAGAAGTGTTACCGCTCTCTATAGAAGTAAAAAGGCGTAAAGATTTTAAAACTCTGTATGCTTACATGAGGCAAGCTGAACAGGATAGAATATTTGAACCTATAGTTTTTTTACGTGGAGATCGTCAGGAGTGGCTATCCATATGTAAAGCAGATTATTTTGTGGAGTTACTAAAATGGAAGAAGAAATGATAGTACATTGGACGAGAGGTCCAGTTGAAGATTTTGGAGACTGCTATGCAGTAAAAGCTATTTATCAGATGGGTGATGAGGGTGAGATAAAAAAAGAATACCTCTGTCATTTAGACGAAGAGCCTCTATTAGAAATAAGTAATCACTTTAAAGTATCTATTAAACCTTGGAAGATTTCTGATTAATGTCTTACTTAAATTCCCGACACAAGACTGCTGTAGTCTTTTCCTGCGCTCACGCAGACCCCTCAGCCAGTAACGAGAGATTCTTATGGTTAGGGGAACTTATATATGATGTAAACCCGACTTACGTTGTAGACTTAGGAGATGGCGCTGATATGCGTTCTCTTAACAGTTATGACGGTCGGAATCCTCAGGCTGTTGTATCTCAAAATTATCAAGCAGATGTTGAATCCTACAATGATGCTATGGAGAAAATTAGAAACAAGCCTAACCAACGCAAGTACAAACGTGCTTCTTGGTTTGGGTTCGAGGGTAATCATGAGAATAGGATTAAGAAAGCAATAGCTAATGATCCTAGAGTTGAAGGGGATAAGTTTGGTATCTCTTTCAGTCACCTACAAACTGACATATGGTTTGACGAGTATCACGAGTATACAAACTCAGCTCCTTCCCTGTATCAGTACGACGGTGTATTGTACGCCCACTATGTCTCTAATGGTAACTATGGCACAGCTATGGCTAACAAACATCATGGCTACTCTTTGACAGAGAAGCTATCTTGTTCTGCTACAGTTGGACATAGCCATAAGTTCTCTTATTACCACAAGGCAGAAGCCTTACCCAACCCTATCAACGGTTTAGTTGTAGGTTGTTATAAAGGTAAAGAAGAGAACTGGGCAGGTCAAGCTAACAGAGAGTGGCGTCATGGTGTAGCTATCAAAAGATATTTAGATAACGGTAGCTACGATTTACAATGGGTCTCTATGTCTGCTCTTCAAAAGGAGTATGGAAGTGGCTGACAAGAGTTACGAAGAAGTTCTCGATATGATTGAGGCTTATGGGTTCGAGAGAATCTTAGAAGATGGTGAAATGAACAAACCCGAAGTTCTTATGCTTTTAGACGAATTGGGTTTCTTAGAGTTGGAGATGTATGACGATGATAACTGCTGATGATATAGATGCCTTTATGAATAGATATGATGATGGATTTAACGACTACCAAGTTAAGGCACGTAAGTTTGCTGTTTACAGTGACAAGTTTAAGATTGTCTACCCTGCACTGGGCTTATCAAGTGAAGCAGGTGAAGTAGCTGACAAGATTAAGAAGTGGCTTAGAGATGGTGTAGTCGATAAAGATGAAGTCGCCAAAGAACTTGGCGATGTACTATGGTATGTAGCTATACTTGCCGAAGACCTTGGCTACCCTCTTTCAGAGATAGCATCTATGAATATGGACAAGTTGACGAAGAGGAAGAAGAACGGTAAGATACGAGGAAGCGGTGACAATAGATAGTCACCTAAATTAACTATAATAAGAAAGATAAAAAATGACTGAATATGGACCAACACTGTCTATCTCAGAAGAGATACACTCCATGAAGTATCGTGGGAAGAATGAAACATTTACTGACGCTATGACTAGGGTAGCAGATGCACTTAAGGATGATACAGAACACTTCGAGAGTTTTCGTAATGTTTTGTACAACCAGAGATTTTTACCTGCAGGTAGGGTTCAATCTGCTATGGGTTCTCCTCGTGAGGTTACTCCTTACAACTGCTTTGTATCTGAAGGTATAGAAGATAGTATGAGTGGTATTATGAGAGCTGCACAAGATGCTGCTCAAACTATGCGCCTTGGTGGTGGCATAGGGTATGACTTCTCTACACTACGACCAAGAGGAGCCCTCATCAAATCGCTTGAGAGCCGCTCTAGTGGGCCTCTTTCCTTCATGGGTATATTCGATGCAGTTTGTAAGACTATCAGCTCTGCAGGGCATCGTAGAGGCGCTCAGATGGGTGTACTGAGGGTAGATCACCCTGACATTGAAGAGTTCATCAGAGCGAAGAACAATAGCACTGAGTTAACACAGTTTAATATTTCTGTAGGTGTAACTGATGCCTTCATGGTAGCGGTAAAAGGAAACCTAGACTTTGACCTAGTGTTTGGTGGTCGTGTATATAAAACAGTAAAAGCTAAGGCGTTATGGGATGATATTTTACGGAGTACGTGGGATTGGGCAGAGCCTGGAATCTTGTTTATTGATAGAATTAACCGAAAGAATAACTTGTGGTATATTGAAAAGATACGGGCTACTAACCCATGTGGAGAGCAACCTTTGCCCCCTAATGGCGCTTGTCTTTTGGGTTCCTTCAACCTAACTAAGTATGTATCTAGAGATAGCGATGGCTTCTGGGCTTTTGACTATGATCTATTTCAAGCAGATATACCTATTGTAGTACGTGCTATGGATAACGTGGTAGATAGAGCCACATATCCACTTGTAGCGCAGGAGAAAGAAGCTAAACACAAGCGTAGAATGGGTTTAGGTTTGACTGGTGTAGCTAACGCTCTTGAAGCATTAGGTTATGTCTATGGTTCTGACGGATTCCTAAAAGCCCTTGAGAAGATAATGGTAACTCTAAGAGATACTGCTTATAGGACTTCTATCAATCTGGCTAAAGAAAAGGGACCTTTCCCCTTCTTTGATAAGGTAAACTTTCTTTGTAGTGAGTTTGCACTAACTCTGCCATCCGACATAAGACAAGACATTGTTAAGTACGGTATCAGAAACTCTCACCTGTTATCTATAGCTCCTACAGGAACTATTAGTTTATCTGCAGATAATGTCAGTTCTGGTATAGAACCTGTATTTAGCCTGTTCTACGATAGGACTATACAAACTTTTGATGGACCTAAGATAGACCGTGTGTCAGACTATGGCTACAGAGAGTTTGGTGTAAAAGGCAGGACTGCTGATGAACTATCTGTATTCGATCACGTAAAGGTACTTAACTTAGCAAGTAAGTATGTTGACAGTGCTTGTTCTAAGACCTGTAACGTCGGGGATGATGTTACATGGGAAGAGTTTAAGGATGTTTACATGAAAGCTTACGATGGTGGTGCTTCTGGTTGTACTACTTTTAGGGCTTCTGGTAAGCGTTATGGCATACTAAATGCTGCTGCATCAGAAGATATTGCAGAAGAAGGTGAAAAACAGCTTGACTTGTTTATCAATGAAGATGTAAAACCACAAGTAGTCGAGGGTGGCGCTTGCTACTACGACGCAGAAACTGGTTTAAGGAGTTGTGAATAATGGAAAACGAAATACAAATACCGCTCTACTTAGAGCAACATCTAATTGACATGGGTGTTATGCAAAGTCCCAAGTTGTCTGAACAAAAAGAACTTGAGAACCCATACACCACTGTCTTTAGCTCTTTCGGCTATGAGGTGTATGACGAGGACGGAGACATCTTGTTTTGATTAGTCCTATGACACCTGACGAACGAAAGCGTTCGATTGAACGTGACAACGTAAATAGCCCTGCTCACTATGGGCAGGGCAGCATAGAGTGTATTGAGTATATCTTTGACTTCTTGAGTGATGAAGAGATTATAGGATACCTACGTGGGAATATAGCTAAGTATCTACATAGGTGGCGTTATAAGAACGGTATAGAAGATCTTAAGAAAGCTCAGTGGTATCTCAATAGACTCATAGAGCACGAAGAAAAAGTAATAGAAGGAAGAACATAATGTGGACAGCAGTTCTCTTACTCTGTAGTTCTCTTGAGTTTGAGGACTGCCACGCTGAAGTTAACAGAACAGTAGTTGATTCTCACGATAAGTGTAATTATCTACTGGCAGCAGGTATAGAAATGTTTGAATACTCAGGTCTATACGTAAAGGATTATAGGTGCATACAATGGGGAGACAGAATATAAAGTCTAACCCTATGGCTAAAGACTTACGGCAACCTAAGTACAAGCCTAGGGTCATACCAAATAAAAAGAAACCTACGCTTAAGATTAAGCATAAAAAAGGGGGTCTCAAAAGAGACCCCTTTAGTTTTACATAGGAAGTATTGTTAGTATACTATCTTATTTTCTTTTAAACAACCACGACATGCCCCTATATATCCCCATTCCTATTGCTTGTGGTGTGGGCAAGAGCCATCCCAACAGAAGCAGGAGTAAAACCCAAGGGGGTATGTTAGTGTTGAGGATTCTAATCTCTTCGACCGACTTTGCCTCGACCTCTTTCCGTATCTCTGTTGTAACGATGTCCCGACCTGCATCTTGTTGGTTTTGTTGCCCGACCAACTGTTGTGTATTTTCTTTACCTGCGAGAACATTCGCATTTACAGAAGTCCCATCCTTACTTGAGAAAGGGTTAATAAACGATGGTATGGAACTACAACCAACTAAAAGACTACTTATCAGAAGACTTGCTATAAGATTCTTCATGTATCACCCTTGTAGGAGTCACAGTAGTTCTAGACTCCTTACCCATCCATATTCCAAAACAACCAGTCAAAGCCCCCATACACACAGATACTAGACCTGATTGTTGTATTGTGGGATCGGGCAAAGCCATATACCAATGTACGGCTTGATAAGTTAACACTGTTACAGCCAACATCATCAGCCTTGGTATAACTTTCCAATCGTCAACTATTGTATGTGCCATTCAGATATTTCCTCGCAATGTTTTTATACGTTGTTATTATAACTACTTTTCCGTTATCATCTAACACTATGTATTTATTCTTAGTTTCTATCAACTTCAAAGCAATGCACCGCAGAATTACTGTTAGTTACCATTACTTTAGCTTTTACCATCTGTTGCTGACAATCTTCTTCTGATCCATACGTACCTATTTGGTAATACTCGAACTCACCAGAACTTACTGTAAACTGCATCCACACTAAAAACCACATTACCACCTACCCTGAGCCCTACCGATAACATAGAATAAACCAAGAAGCACCGCTGTCCCCGTGGCAAAGATTGTTAAACCTATAGCCCAGTTTATAGCGTTGTCTATCATCTCCTGCTTTCTATAGAGTTCTTGCTTTCTTTTCTTACGCATTTGAGCTTCGATCTGTAGCACCTCTTTCCATGCACTAGGTCCGTATGTAAATGAGATATGATCCTTAATCTCTGTTCTCATCTGTTCCATCTTCTTTTTATTAGCAAAGATTTCTAGTGCAGTCTCCTCATCAGACCCCTTAAATGTTTTCTTCCAGAACGGTGGGTTCTTTTCTCTCTCTTCTAGATTACTAAAGTCAGAGAATGCTTTGCCCCATTGCGCCAAAGTTCCAGACATTTGTTGAATATCTTTTCCTGTGCTTATAGCAGCCTTAAGGGTTTTATACGCACCTGTCGCTAAGGCTACGCAAGATACTGGGTCCATTACTTATCCCTTAATGCTTGCTCTATATTGTCTAGTTTATTGAAGATTGCCTTGACAGTTTCTTTTAGCTCTTTCATCTCTCTGTCGTAGGCTAGTCTGTTAGATTCATATTGTGCTTGTAGTACAGCTATATCTCTCTCGTTCTTTGTTGACTTCATAAATAGAAACCAAACAACAAACGCAAGAGGTGCAGCTAACCACTGTGTTATGAACTCTAACATCTCCATTACATTAGCTCAAAATGAGGTGCATCAATAAAAGGTCTACGACCCTGTGATCTACGTAAATCTACATATGCCATCATAGCATCTTCTGCAGAACCTGGATAAGATCTAATGTCACCTTCAGACCAAGCAGCGCCCCACTTTATACTACAACCCACTTCGTATGCAGCTTGCTTAAATGCATCACAGATATTGTCGTACAAGTTTAGTTCCCAAGATACATCTGAACCTACATAAGCTACAACGTCTACTGCATGACTAAAACCGTCCTCTTGTAGCAGGTGTTTAGATTTCATTGTTTGTGATTTACCAGAAGCTACATTAGCCTTTTGTTGATCTAAGGTTCTTATACCCTGCGTAACTCCAAAGTCTACATCTGTAATTTGTATAGCTCTTTCTACTACACCAGTCATAGCAGGGTGTACACCCTCTAGTTTATCCATTGATCTTTGACTTAATCTAAAACCCATTGTTATCTCCTCAAGGTGCTGTAGGCCAATCTTCGTCGGCTAAGTTAGGCCAAGCATCTAGGTCAGATACATCTCTTAACTCTTGTCGATAAGTTGCCCATGCAGTCTTATCTTCATTGCTAAGAGGACTGTCATTCATCTGAGTCCAGTCTGTGTCGGCTAGTAGTTTGTTTCGAGTAGTCCTATTATCAGCAGCAATGGCAGTGTCTAAGGTAGCCTGATAAGCTGCCTCTTGCTCTGCCTTTGTTTCACCATCTTCAATATCAGCAAACATATCCTGAGCTACATACTTCTCAACCCAGTTACCATCGCTGTCTTGCTCAACACCGTCACGTACACTTATTTGATACGCTGTTGTTGTAGCTGCAGGGCTTGGAAACACTGGGTCTAGCTGTAGGTAGTCTAGTGTATCTTTTGACCATACAGCAGGAAATGACGTATTAGGATAATCCGCTCGCCACGCCCCCTGTGATTTTACTACTTCTGTTGTTCTATGTCTGTATTCACCCATTAGATTGATCCTTTCATATGAGTTTGATTATGCGATTGCGTAGAAGATGTAGTCACCAGCGCCCCAATATGAAGCCTCTGGTATTGTAAAACCTTGACTATATGGGTCTACAAAATCATAACCTCCTGATGCAGCAGCATTGCTGTTTAAGAGTAAATAAGGGTCATTACCTGCTACAATTCCTCTTGCAGTATCCCATACAAGCCATCCTCCAGTTCCGCTTGTTTTCTTCGCAAGAATAAATCTAGCGCCTGACGAAAAGCCACAGTCTATGTTAGTACTTCCACTGCTTCCTAACGTAAACGAACCCACCTTGGATACACCTGCTAAGGTAGCAAAAAGGTAGGCCATGTAGGTATGTGAACTACTATTTACATCACCTGCTGAACCTAATGTAAATACAGACGCTGTTGGTGCTGTTGAGTTCCATAATGAACTACCATTTGTTTCGGCTGCTACGTTTGTATTTAGCTCCATTGATTTAGTAGCACCTAAACTAGAGTGAAAGGTTTTCCAGTTATTACTTCCACTACGTTTTTTTATCCACATCATCTCAGGCACTACACCAAGATTATGGCTTATAGTTGTCGTGCTACCTGTACCTGAGTAAGCAACTACATCAAGATAACCAGGTGCACGCCTCCACATCCATGCTTGAGAATTTGCATAGTAAACCGTAGCAAAATCACCAATACCATCGGTTCTATCATTTCTGCTGTATGTCCCACCTGCTGTAAATTCTGCATCAGTAAGGTTTGAACTTACTGCAATGTCATGTTTTCTTAGTCGATCATATAAATACCAAGTATCGACACCTGCGGTATTTCTTCTGCCCATCCAAAAATCAACAGGCCACCCTGAGTTAAAAGTTGGAGGGCTTGGTGAGGTGTCAACTTCTCCATCAATAGCAAAAACCTTAGTCGCATCAGTAGGCGTAGCCATTGGTCCTCTACGGATTGCCATGTAGAGGTGCTTTTGACCTGAGCCATTGATCTGACCATTAGCATTTGTAATTTTAAAACCAGTTGGTGTAATATCAACCCAGTTTTGTGAAGCTGCATCTGCATTTGTTGTGTTAGGTTCTAGGATTATATCGGCATCACCCATGCCCCAACCTCTCATTACATCAAATAGTAACCAATCAGCGCTACCGTTGTTTGCATTTTTTACTAGCAACCACTGAGGTTCAAAACCTAAGTTAATCTCTGGGCCAGTACCAGAAGCATTACCAGTATAACTGTCGCACTTGATAATGTCCTGATCATTAGTTGCACCAAAGCCACCGTCACCGTCATTGTGAGCGAATATATAGGCTATGTAGTCTTCATTGTTTTGACCTGTGTAGGCAGAAGCTCCAACTGTAAAGTGTGTAGAAGTTGGATCAGTATCACCAAAAAAGGAAGTGTCTGTATTCCACGTATTACTACCATTTAGAGTACCAGTAGCAGTTGCACCAAAACCCCTATGATATACACCCCAACCTGCAGTATCATCGTAGCGTTTAGTTATAATCATTCCAGGAACTGATCCTAAATTATGAGGTATAGCTTGTATTGAGCCATTACCTTTGTATGTAACCATATCAAAAAACTTAGGTTGTTTTCTAAAACTCCACCCTACATAATCTTCATTATTATCATTAGAATAAGCCCAGTTAATTATATTATAACCAGTTGAACTAAGTGTAGGGGCATAACCTACTTGGTTAATTTGTGCACTTGTTAAGTTGGAACTTAGTGTGTGTTGAGCAGGTCTTACTGTATCTAACCACCAGTTATGCTCGTTACTACCAGACGTTCTTTGTTTAAACCACAACAAACCACCTTTATTGGTAAAGTCAATCCCGTTGGTAACGGTTTGTGTACCTGCATTCCCTGTCCACAGATCAATGCTAAATAAATTTTCTACGTTTACAGGGGCTGCATATTGGTTAGCAGCTTGACCCATTATCGAATTAACTATTGACATTATGATAATCCCTCTGCTGCTTTCTTACCTAAGTAAGTTGTTCCACCGTCTACCGTCACGAATGTATATAAGTCTTTGCTACCTGCTGTAGGGCTATTAGGTGCAGTACCTCCCGGATATTTTACTGAAGTAGGCCATGTTAAACTAGCTGCTGCACTTGCTGCTATAGCTACATAGACATATGTATCTCCATTACTGTTAAGTTCAGCATTTGTTGTAGCAATACTAAAACCAGTAGAACTTACATTTACTCTATCAACACCTGGAGTACTTTCAGCATCTGTGGTGTTTGCTTCTAAACGTAAGTCACCTGCACCATCTGGTATACCTCTTGTACTGTCATATATATCCCAATTACCAGTACCACCAGTTGCTCTTTTTATCATTAACCATTGAGGTTGAAAACCTGTAGTAATCGTTGGTCCTGTAGCAGAACCGTTACCAGCGTAGCTTCCACAATTAATAGAGTTATTATTGTGTGCAAATAAGTAGAAAATATGAGTACCACCATTGTGGTTTTGGTTATTCCCAACTGTAAACTGTGTGCTAGTAGGTTCAGTGTCATTCCAATAACTACTCTCATCCATTTCAGCATTAGTTCCATTTAATCTTAATGCATGAGTCGCAGGTTGATTACCTCCATCTAGGCTACGATGGAAAACGTGCCAATGTTCACCATCACCATCAGCTCTTTTACCTATAATCATACCCGGAGCTTCGCCTAGACTATGGCTTATATTTCTACCTGCTGTTCCATCCCCTGTTATTTGAACTACATCAAAGAAGTTAGGGGCTTTACGGA
>Ga0070746_10000084_pt1 | contig 44213 bp, 66 predicted proteins | sample VirMetDEL_Mar_21_FD_77016 | JGI IMG/M metagenome (GOLD analysis project Ga0070746, IMG submission 77016) | Aqueous microbial communities from the Delaware River and Bay under freshwater to marine salinity gradient to study organic matter... | ecosystem: Environmental > Aquatic > Marine >...
CTTACTTGTTCTCTTTCTGTTTTTAAAATTATCTATCCATCTAAAAGCCTTTCCTTTTTCCTCATCTCTAATAACATTACTATCACTTAGGTAGTCATAGAATTTTATTAATTCAACTCGATTCAGCTTACCTTCAATTTTTAGTTTCATCTTACTTCTGTTTTAGTTGGTCTAATTTTTCTATGCAATCATATAGTGATTCCTCTAATGCTTCAACTTTCCTTCCATTTTTAATAGCAATATCTATAAGGTCATTTATACTTAATTCTTTTAAAGCATATTCTTTCCAATCTTTTCCAAATCTTGCACTAAGCCAATTCTCATCTTTTATTATTTCGTCTATTTTCATCTTACTTATCTTTTAGTTGGTTAACGTGCATAGGAATAATCCTTTGATCATTACATACAGGGCAAGTGGCATATACGTTGCTTGTAAACCCATCTGCAAGTACCTTTCCATTACCATTGCATAAGGGGCAAACTTGATAAGGTATTGCATAACTATTTTATATTTTATTTCTTCCATCTCTATTGTTTTAGTTGGTTTAACTCACTATATTCTATAAGAAGGTCAGTTAATTTATAATCAACTTCTACTCCAATCGTAGTGTCAGAACAAATACCTTTTATATATAAAAAATCTTCTACATCCATCTTACTTATCTTTTATTATGTTTTATAGTCGGCGAGTATATCCGCCATTGCGTTTCCTACTATATGAGGATCTTTCAAGAGTTCTGACTTTCTTATCTCATCTCTCTCTTTGTCTAACTGATGACCTTTAATCCACCTCATCTCTAAAGTAAGCCATGGTCTCCCTTCTAATTGCTTCAACACCTTCTTCCATAGGTCAAGATTCTTTACTTCACCTGAAGAATTTCTCCAGCCATTGGCTTCCCATTTCTGCAATCTGTTTTCTGTAAAACTCTTTACAACGTACTGTGAGTCTGAATAAATGATAAGTTTGATAGGATCTCCATTGATGTCAAAAGCATCAATAGCATAAAACAAAGCAGTCAATTCCATTGCCCCAGTCTTTGTATCATTAGACCTTCCTTTGATACCTTTTGGCTTACCGTAGAAATCTGGGAAATAAACCCCGAACCCTCCTTTACCTTTATTCTTACCAACGACAACAGCTGAACCGTCTGTATATCCTATTATTTCTTTCATTTTGATAATTTCATTAACATGATTGAATCTCCAAATTGTATATCCGGCTCCTCTTCTCCGGAACCTCTCAAATGTAAGTGCGTTCCATCATTTCCCTCAGCTTTGAGGTTCCACTTATAATCACTATCCTCATCTTTACGATAGATGGTTATCTCTCTAATTTCAAATACTTCTTCCATAATACTAATCTTCTATACACCCGACCTCTGGATAATCTTCTGTCCAGTCAAAGTCGTGCTCATTTTCTTTTTTAACAATACTCACAATCCCTATTGATTAAATTAAACTTGATTTCAATTTCACTTTCGATAACTTCCCATTCTTCAAAACTTTCTTTCTCCATACAAAATTCCACACCTCCGTCTTTCTGTCACCTCTCTTATTCCATACAACATCTCTTTCGTGATATTCAATAAACTCCTGACCTCCTAAAGATCCTATTTCTTTTTGCGTATCATAAAAATGTCCTGTTCCTATTCTACTTTTTCTTTGTTCGTTTACTAAGTAATACATAATATTGCGTTTTTAATTATACCTAAAGATAATACTTTTTAAAGTACTAGCCAAACAAAAAGTAAAAAAAGTTTACATTCCGTGTTGAGGCCCTCCATTACAAGTCTTACTCAATAATACCTCAGCGTTGATATTAGCCGTTCTATGAGCGATTCTAATATCTTTAACATCAATACCCGCACCATGAACTATATCGAAGAGAGAGTCGAAATAATCAACTTCTTTCCCTTCACCTACTACGATGTGAACATTATCTAAAGCTAAAGCGACTTCACATTGAATACTTGATTCTCCAAGTGCTTTTCCCAACCTACCATAAATTTCTGAATTTGTCATAATTATATATTTTCTTATAATAACGGAACTTTTATTCTTTTATTCTAAATGGGAGGGACTTTTTACATCCCTCCCTATCTCTCTACCAATACTCCGGTGTACCCATTCCATTCACTTCCACTCCCAAATCAGTCATACACCACAAATGAGTTTTAGTTGGAATCTCCTTTCCTGTTCTTTCACAAAAATCAGTGTATCCTAAATAAGAATTATACACCAACTCTTTCTTTACTAAACTACTCAATACTCCTGCACAACTTCTTGTCTTAACTTCTGTTTGATCAAAATCCGAATGACCTCTTTCATTTTGATATTCGAAAATCGTTTTCAATAATTCTGTTTCTTTTTTTGTAAGTTTCATAATATGTTGTTTTAATTATACCCTAAAGATAAAACCTTTTTCTCTTGTAGCCAAACAGAAAAAGAAAAAAGAGGCTTATGACGACCTCTTTTTTCAAAATAGAAATAATTAAAACAAACACTTTATATTTGTCTGCCACAAGGGTCTCGAACCCCATACCTTTATCTCCACAACTTTCTGGTGTTGCAACACCTTACTACTTGCTTGTATGAACTCTTGAGCGTTCCTTCTCAATTATCTGGTGCGATAAATTACCAAGTGCATTATTAGCCCATCACGACTTCAGCACGCAGCAGAATTTTTATTACCTTGCAACACCAGAAGTGTTAAAAGTAAAGTCTACTAATTGACCGGTTGCGTAAGCGTAAGCCATTAAGGCCATTACGATTGTAAATACTACCATTGTCACTTTTTGTCCTAAATTAAATTGTAACTTTTCCATTTTTTTATTTTTAATTATACTTAATCCTTTTTATACTCAATTTGCGAAGGAGGGGATTCGATACCCCTATCTCTCTCTGAAGCTCCCTAACTGGACATATCTTTCACAGGTTTGGAACTTGTAAACAAGAACGACTTTACTTTAGTCTATCCTTCTGGTCTGACGAAGAGGGAGCAAACAGTTGCAACTTTATGTTTGATATCTACGCGAGACAAACACTCCCAATTCCCCTTGTGCATGAGGCCTATATTTCTGAGTTGTTATATTTCGCAGCCTCCTACGAACACGTATTACAAACTTCTTTGGGTAATTACTCCTCCGTTTTTCTAAAAGCGATGGAAATGTTTCATCCCATTCTTACAACAAGACTTTTAGTGTTTGTAACTTAGTCACTCCTTTTTGAGATTGTTAAACTTGATGCTTCCGATCTTCTGTTTCAGCTAGGACTTACGTGTCTATAAGTTACATTGGCTACTCTATGAGTAAGCATTAGTTTCGACCCCACAATCGTTAATGTTGAAGCGTACGTGCCGCCATCCACATCAAGTTAATAAATCCAAACCTTTATACTTTCGTAAGGACGACCTCTCGAAGAGGAATGATCCCGTTTGGATTCTATATACTTTAAAATATCAAAAGTAGGATTGGCAGTTCGTTGTAACCTTTGGAGTTCATGATTCGACAAAGGATCCATTTCTGAATTACACTTTAGGGACGATTAACCTCGGACTGCTCCATTCCGATATACTTACCCAATCTCTACTTTCAATATTTTTATTTCAATGAACTATCTTACTTAATTATAACATAAAGATAAGACCTTTATTCTATTGTAGCCAAACTTTTTTCAAACTTTTTTTAATTTATTTTTATGATTTTGGCCGAACTGGTTGATATTAAAGGCATTCCCTCGTTAATTAAAATGTCAATTCTTTTTGTCCACTTCTTATTCATCTTATCCATTACCACATATATGCCATTATAATTGCCTACGCCTGTCAATCTAACCTTAGTACCTTTTGGATACTTCTTTAACAAGTCTCTGGAGACAGCAATTATGCGATGCTTCCAAGGATTGTCTAAATCCAACTTGAAATTGAACGCTGTGTGTTCTGGATCGCTATTGCATTGTTCTACTGTTGCGTGATACACTGTTGCATGTACTCTGTCGCTTGACTCTACAGGTAACGGCATTCCTCCTAATCCTATATATTGTCCAAACGTTAATGCTAAAATAATTGCTTTCATAATTTTATTGTTTTATAACTTTTGCTGGATATACAATTCCTGATTGCATGTCAATTTGAAAACCATGTTGTCTAGCTTCTCTATGCAACTCTTGAGCTGTAGATTCAATTCTATTGATTTCTTTTCTCAATTGATTTGTTCTCTCTTGAAAGTGACTTTGAGGTTTTCCGTGCCTCTGCCATACTATTGCCATTTCTGTTGTCATTTCTTTTTTGCTTTAGTTAACATTTTCTTCATTACGTTTTTCATGCCGGACTTGTTTCTTCTGATATCAACTCCCTTATTGACGGCCTCTGTAACAGCTTCTTTCTCTTCCAACATCTCCCACATCTCTGAATCTATTGTCCAGTCCGATAATAAATATATGATTGAAGGAGTTTCAATTTGACCTGACCTATGCACCCTTCCTATTCCTTGGGTGAGATCTGATGGCCTCCAAGGCAACTCCATGAAGACGACATCTGAGCAAACGTGCTGTAACCCATCCACACCTGTTCCCAATGATTCGATGTTCCCAAACAAGAATTGATCATCTGACTTAATCCACTTCTCTTTTATCTCCTGCTTCTTCTTTGAAGAGACTCCTCCTGCAATCAACGGACACTTGAACTTATCAGACAAGTACTCTAATGTCTCGGTATGTATTCCAAATACAATTAACTTTCTTTCTGTCTCTATCCAATCTTTCAAATAGCCTTCGATTGCTTTCTGCTTTCCTTCGATTGCCATTCTTCTCAATCTCCCTAAAGCAACTAATTGTTCAGCTTCTGATGCTTTCTCCATCTTCTCCAAACCTTCCTCTTCCAATATGAACTGCAAGAAGTCATTTTGAGCCCTCTCATAGTCTTTCTTATTTGTAATAGGTATTTCTATTGCTTGAGATATAAAGTCTGGTAGCTCTGTTAAAACCTGCTTCTTCTCTCTCCTTATGTAACAGGTCTCTCTCAGAAGTTTATTCAACTCTAATGTATTTGTAGCTCCATCTGTAACCCATCCAAACTTACCTCTATACCCTCCACAATACCTATAAATGAATTGTTGCCAATCTTTAGAAATCTTATCAGATGATTTCACTAACTTGAGTAAATTCCATAACTCAACTGGTTTGTTCATTGTAGCTGTACCTGTCAGTAATTGTATTCTCTTTTCACCTTTCACTAACCTTGCTGCTGCATTTGCTCTCTGACTCTTTGAGTTTTTGAGAAAATGAGCTTCATCAAAGATATTCATCTTAAAGTCAATTTCACCCAGCTCATCAAATCTCAGCGTAGTTCCTCGACCTTGTTTCTTGCCTATGATATCATAATTGATTATGATTACATCTGCGGTCCAGTCATTCCTCCTAGACTTAGTTTCTTTCGACTCTATGACTGAGACACTCCTTTTACCTTTTGTTATCTTTGTCCATTCCTTAGCCCAGTTATATTTAACTGTAGCTGGAGTAACTACCAAACATGGAAAAGAATTTGTAACCTCAGCATATAATATTGATTCAAATGTTTTACCTAAACCTACATCATCTCCATTAATTATATTTCCTTTCTCTAGAGCAAAGCCTAATGCCTCTAATTGATATGTCCTGGCTTTGTATTCAAAATCTTTTGAATCGCACAAGCCCCTCAGATAAGCATAGTCAACTTCAGTTCTCTCATAGTCAACATCAACGTCTCCAACCTCAGCCACTTTCTTCTGTTCGAAGTTAGCGTTCCTGATAATGGATAGGATTCTAGGCTTACTGTAATCATTGACAGGAATGATCCATTCTTGAAATTCTGGATTCCATCTGGCATTCCAATCACTGGCCTTTATCCATTTGATTAACTCCTCATCATAATCGAATGAGAAGTTAACCGTCTTGTTAATTGTATCTATGTAAAATACTCTATCCATTCTTTTTCTTATCCATTCCTGGCTCTGGAAATTCCCATCCCCACTGATCTTCAAGTGGAGTGTTTTTAGCGAACTCTTCTCTGAGCTCATCCGTCAATTCATTTATTCCCTCATCCTCATCAATCATCTTTTGTAACTTCGGACCGGCGGTTGGAAGATCCCATCCCTTTTTAAACTCCTTCAATGCCCACCAAACCTTCTTTGTGACTCTCTCTCCTACTACACATCCTCCTCCAGCAGCTATTCCAAAAAGGAATACAAAAATAAAAATTTCTACAAATACGCTCATAACTCTGTTTTTAAATTAATGTAAATAATACTCTATAATGTCAAACCATTTGGCATCTGCAAACATCCTATTCACTAGAGCATAAAACAAATATACCCAACCTAACAAATAATGAACAATTGCCCATCCGATGCTCTTATTAAAATACCAACTAACTAATATGGCCAATAAACCAAATACTCTACTGGCCAGCGACTTTGGAAGAAATCCTCCCACTATAAATTGACTGACCTTCTTACTGTTTTCTTTTCCTATACTGATCTCCATAATTAAAATTTACTTCTTACTGTTCTAACTCCTTCCCATCTACCTAACTTCACTTGCAACCTCGCCATCGAATCTACCATATCCAAACACTCTACTTTATTATCCAATATCGTTTGAACTATATATTCTTCACCTTCAAACCTAATTCTATCTCCAACTTCTCTATCCCATTTACTTGCGAAATACTTGATAGCTGTTAATACTCCTCTTGAATCTTTTGATGCTATTACTGTGTGTGTCATAATATTTTGTGTTTTAATTATACACTAAAGATAACACGTTTTAGAATACTAGCCAAACAAAAAGTGAAAAAAGTTTATTTTTTGTATTTTCTTTTTAGATAGTTACATATTAAAAAGGAATCAATTTTATTATCATCATCCTTCTTTGCCCTCTCTGATTTTCTAAAATCTACATCGGGCCATTCTTTATCTACTATCATCTTAGCAATGGCCTTTGGATCTCTTATTTGAGTCTTGCCTGTTGATGAGAGTTTCTTTATGTCTGGGTAACCTTGCCTCATCATAGCTTGCCATTTCTGGGGCCTTACCATCTCTATGTCTGCCTTCAGTATAAGGAACATCATTTTTAACATTCCGGCCTGATAGCCGAAGTTAAAGTTGTTTGTAGCGGACCATCCTCCCCTACCTCCTACTTCTTCTATTCCCACCATGAGTTGATAACTCCTGTATCTATTGTATAACCTTCTACAGAGTGAGGCCAATCCTGCTTCGTGGTATTCTGTCTTCATGACTTGTTTGCCTGTCTTGGATGTTTTACCTGTCTCAATCTTATGTTCCGGCATTGGGTAAAAATCAAATCCATACTCCTCTGTCCATACTGTGATGAATCCGGCCTTACCTGGATCTACTCCTATATATGCTATCATCTATCATACATTTTAATTTCACTAGCGCTTGCTACGCTTGCAAGAAAATTCTTGCCACATCTTTCTCTATGTGATGCGATTTCACATGCCTCCTCAGCATTGCGAGCTTCTACAATCATATAGAAGTCTGCAGACACGTCATCAAACTCTTTCCAATATTCTACTAACCATTTATACATAATTTTTGATTTTTGATTAATACCCCATTCCAAACGTTGCTCCAAAATCTTTGTTGGCCTGTGCAATATATTTTTGCTTCAATGTAAAACAATGCTCTCTAAAGGCCTGTACACCTACACCCAACAACATCGGAGGACTCATGGACCCGTCAGCTAAAGTTTGTATCCTAAATTCCCATCCTTCGTCTGCTGTAAACCTTACTGAGTGGATCACTTTTTGATTAGTCAACTCATCTAATTCCTCTAATTTTTTAAAAATATCTTTCATGTTTATTTTTTAATTGTTGATACTCCGTTTTCTTTTACTATTGTTAAAATATTGTCTGCCGTATCTTCATCTGTCACATGAGTGATAATCATTACAGAAATTCCTAAAGCTTGAGCCGACCTGATTAAATGTTTCAATCCCATTCCATCAACTCCTTCAAATACCTCATCTATCGATAAGAAATCTAATCCTCCATAAGGATGAGTTGAATTAATCATATGTCTGTTAGCTAATATTGAAGCAAATAGTAATCTACCTTGCTCTCCTCCACTGAATGAAGAGAATGTACGTTCTACTCCTCTAATGATCTTAGCTGTTATCTCATCCTTTATTTTACCTGATGCTAACATTTTGTATCCTTCAAACTCTACCATCATGTCAGACCCCATATCTTGTAAAAACCTATTACAATGGTAACCTATTACTTCAAGTGATTGATTTGCAAGATACATTTTGAATTGTTTGAAGTTGTTTGACCACACATTCATCTCATAAATTTTATCAGCTGTCTCTGTCACAAGTTTTTGATAAGAAGTAATTTTAGCCTTCTCAATTAATATACCATCCTCTTGTTGTTTGATGAACTCCTTATTAATCTCCAACTCCGCAACTCCTTGATTCTTCAATTTTTTGATATCCTCTTTTCTTTTCAGATTCTTTTTTCTTGATTCTTCGATATCAGCCTCAATCTCTCTGATATCCATATCGCGGTCTCTATTCTCTAAAGTTACATTGCTTGCGTCTCTAGCTAACCTCTCTGCTTCTTTTATGATTGAACTTTGCTTTGTAGATAGTCTTTGTAAGGTTCCAGTAACCTCATTCATCTTTTCTATGAGAGCTTGCTTTTTGTCATTATCTTCTTTCTCTGCAGCATTAAGTGATGAGATAACTACTCGTACCTCTTCCATTCTCTCTTCATACTTCTTCTTCATCTCTTTTAAAGACTCAGCCTCCTTCTCGTTCTTCTTCTCAATCTCTTGAATACCTTCTTTCTTTCTTTTGAGCTCCTCAACTGTCTCATCTCCTGTTTGTGTAGGTAAGAATTCATGCTTACAAGAAGGACAAGTAATTGATCCAGACAATGCAATATCTATTGTTTGGATAAACTTTCTAATCTTCTCATCTCTTTCTTCATTCTCTCTTAACTTCCTTCTCCGAGCTTCTACTTTAGACTCAGCATCTTCTAAATCGGTCATAGCTGACGCATACTCGTCGTCTATTTTAATCGAGACATATTCATCGACTACTTCCTTAGCCTTCCTAGCAAGCTCGTAATGAGCCTCTATCTCTGGTTCTAGCTCCTTAGCCTCAGCTTCTAAATCCTTACTCTCTTGTTTAAGTCTTTCAGCCTCCTCTAATGCCTCTATCTTTTCTTTCTTTATCTCTTCGACTTCATCTAGGAAACCATCAATCTCATCTTCCCCATCCTTAATCGATTCTTTAATTTTCTCAACCTCATCTTTAATGTCTTCCAATAACTCTTCTCTCTCAGCTTCTAGGTCTCTGTTCAACTCAAATGAGATCAACTCTTCTCTAGTTTCTATAGCTCCTTCACATTTCGTAATCTCATCTTTATGAGTTTGAAGTAATTGTTGATAATCCAAAGTATCAATCTCTTCGATACCCTCTATGACAGATGCATCTGAGAATCGATTAATTAACTCAATTTTTTCTCTGTTTGATGATTTGAAAAATGATTTGAATTTTGTTTTGTTGATGATAAAGTAATTGAATAAATCCTCTTTCGAGATTGCGATCCAATCCATGATGTATTTCTTTCCATCATTTACATTTGAAAAAGAAACCTCCTTTCCATTAATCAAAATCTCAACCACATTTGAACCCTTGGCTTTAATCTTCCACTTAATGTTGAGTGTCTCTTTCCTCACATCACATCTAATAGTAAGATCTACTGAAGCCTCTTTCCTTCCATAAGTCACAAGCTCACTATCTCTTACACCTCTAGAGTTCTGAGCCGTTAAGGCGAACTCTATTCCTGTTTGAATTCCTGACTTCCCTGATCCATTTGACTTCTGGTTAGGATCTGTAAGATTAAGCCCTTGTACTAATAAGGGCTTATCTTCAAATTCATACTCCAGATGATCATAGGTCAAAAAATCTTCAAGAATAATTTTTACTAATTTCATAATTCTAATTTCTAGTCATTTATAAGTAGAACAGTTGTGTCACAACTTCCACAATTTAGATTATATCCTGCGATGTCTCCACTAGGTGTAAAATCACAATAATGAAAATAAAACCTTTTCGTAACACCTGTCTTAGGATTATGCACATGAACTGTTTGTTCTCTGTAATGCCTAACATCTGTATCAGATAGTTCTGCTATCAGCGTGTCTGTTTCCTTCATGTACGAAAAATCATTTATATCCATCTTGATTACCTCATTTGGTACTGGTGCGAATGATACTGGTACTGCTTTTCTTCTACTCGTTTTCATAATGTGTTGTTTTAAATTATTTCATAAAGATAAGTCAAACAAATGTACTAGCCAAACAAAAAAAGAAAAAAGTTTAAAAATAATAAACCCCACTTGAAAAAGTGAGGTCTATTTATATATGTATGGAAGTTATGCTTTTGCTTCAGCTAACTTTAAAGTTAACTCTTCTTCCAGCTCTGGATTGTCTTCTAGAACTAATCGCAAGTTCTTCATACCTTGAGCCAATCTAACGTCACCATAATAGAAATATGATCCTCTCTTGATGACAATCTCCTCGAATACCAATCCATCTATCAAACCTGTTTTAGAATCCACTCCCTTACCATATTCAATATCGAACTCACATGTCTTGAATGGAGATCCTATCTTGTTCTTTGTTATCTTGATGTGTTGATGGAAGCCGATAACCTCTTCTCCTTGCTTCATCCAACCCTTACGCTTGACTTCTAATCTCTGTGATGCGTAGAATGGTAATGCCTTTCCTCCTGTAGTTGTTGTAGAAGGACCATACATTGCAATTGTTGATCTTAATTGATTAATAAATAGGATTGTTGTATCATTGTCTGATGCTGGACCCGATATCAACTTCATCCCTTGACTCATCATCCTGGCTTGTAGTGCCATTTTGATTTCTCCAGACTCTCCTTCGAGTTCTGCTTTCGGTACCAATGCTGACACAGAGTCAACGACAATCAAATCCACTACAGGTATCAAAGCCCTAATTGCCTCCATAGCCTGTTCTCCATATGATGGTTGACTAATCAATAACTTATCTGTATCGATGCCTAAAAGAGTGCAATACTCAGTATTAAGAGCATGCTCTGCATCTATCAATGCTACTTCACCTCCCATGTCTTGAATCACTTTTATTGCCTCTAGAGCTAATCCTGTCTTACCACATCCAGATTCAGCATATATCTCTACAATTTTACCAACGCCATATCCTCCACCTAACATTTCATCAAGTAAAGGTCTTCCTGATGAGAATGTTTTAGCATCTGTTCCTGCATCATTCATTCTCATTACTACTTTCTCTCCAAATCTTTTTTCTAGATTTGCAAGAACTCCTTTTATTGCTTTATCATCTTTTTTACTCATACCGTTTCTTGTGTTAAAAATTCTTCCAAATACTCTTTTCCAACTTCGTAGTCAAAATCCTTCTCCTCACAAAATGATTTGAAAATCTCTCTTACACTGTCTGCGGTGTATTCTTCAATGACTGTTGGTTCTACATCTGAGTCAAATTCCCACTTGGCTTCAAATTTAGTTTTCACATCAATACCTGTTCCTTTGAACATTGCTTTGTCAAGTGCTTTTAGATTTGACTCACTTCCTATAAATTCGAATCTAATAGCATCCTTACTTCCAGAGAATTGTTTTATCAGAGCTTTGATGTCTTTTGTAGTTACCTCATCTATGTTGATAATCTGTTTTTTAAACTTCCTAAACTTGCCTTCAATGATCTTATAAGACAAATCATCATAAAGTACTGTAAAGCCCTTATTATCATCTTCACCGAAGTCGTTTTGTCTTAATGAAGGTAGATGTATTATGTCTTTTGTAATCTCATGTGTATTGTGATAATGTCCAAGGTAAGTCTTCTTAAACTTCTTAAGCATCTTTCTTGTGATATTCTTCTTCTCGCTTACTCTTCCTAGATTAGTTGAACCTTGCATCTCAAAATGACTTATCAATACATCTGTCGGTTCGGCTTCTTCAATCATAGGAACTAATTTATCGTCAGAAAAGAATGGTAGCAATGTAATTGTTACTCCCTCCAATTCTATCACCTCAAGTTTACTGTTGAACTCTACTGAGGGATGATGTCTGTATATGTCAAGAAAAGAATACTCACTCCCATAATCAGTTTTATCATGATTACCTGGAAATAAATAGCATTTCAAATCACTAGACTTTAGTATTGTTAAAATGTAATCAAAAGTTTTTAATACCTCCTGTCTTTGAAATTGCCTTGAATGAAATAAATCTCCAGCAAATATTAGATTATCTATTCCATTTTCACAAGCATATTCAATCATGTGTTTCACTGACTGCAACACTTCATATTCATTTCCTGTTTTTAAATGAACATCATTCCAAATAATTGCCAATGGTTTCTTCATGTTTCTTAAAGTTTTTTGACGATGGCTGATTTGTGATACATATTAACTATCACAATATTTGTCTCATCGTGTATAGAAGGAGTGAATGATACTTGATCAGTTCCCCATACTTCTCCCTGAGCTCCCCATTGGTTAACAAACAAGACTACATCTCCATCTGTTAAATAACATTCTAGCTTTGCATACTCAGCAATCTTAGGTATTGACTCAACTACTATTCCTCCTCTCAGGTGAATCATTTTTATATTTCTTTCCCATTTTGGATCAGCCTCATTCCAAGTACCCATCCTAAATTCATATTTCTTTGTCTCCATATCTTTCTAGAATTAAAAAGCTCCCCCTCTCGGAGGAGCTAATTGACTTATTTCCCCATAAGTGAATCAAGTTGTGAATCTAGTTCGTCAACGTCAACGTCCTGCGTTTCTACCTTAGATTCTTCTTTCTTAAAAGGTAATTCTTCTAAGTTTTGAGCTAATGTATACCACTCAATAAGATCCTTCTTTGATAGAGTTGGAAGCTCTTCACCTTCATAGTTCTCATCGATATAATCTTTGAGAGCTCTCTTCATTTTGAGAGGTGTTGGCAATTTAACTTCTTCCTTTGGAGTTTCGGCTACTTCTTCTTTCACCTCTTCGGCTTTGGTTTCAACCTTGGCTTCTTTTACTTCTCCTCCGGGAACATTTTCTTCCACTACTTCAGCAACTTCTTTTACTGCTGGTGAATCGTCCAAATTTGGAACAACTTCCATTTGCACTTTTTCTACATACCAATCATTCAAGTCCTCGAAGAACCTTCTGATTTCTTTTTTGGTAGCAGATTTAAACCAATCTGATTCCTTTGATGGTGCATCATCAATTTTAAGAGCTATCTTCTCTCCATTTTGTCTAAAAGAAATTCCCATTGCTCTTTTCTTATCGTTCCCGATAAAGTCATAAGGCTTGATGAAGAATGTCTTTTGCAAATCCCCTAACAACAATGCCTTCATCATATCTTGTGAATAGCGATTGTTAGTTGAAATTGAGATAATGTAACTCTCTGGAGTACCATCATCAATTTTTACATTGATTGATTCTCCATACTCTGGATGTGTTCTGAAGACAACTCCTGTTATCTTTCCTGTCACATCTGCGTACTGCGCTCCTTTGCGAAGTCCTTTGGTTCCATCCTTTCTCTCATACGTTTGTGTTGCATAATTTGGATCTGATTCGTCAGCTTTACGGTTCCAAATGAATCCTCCTGCGATTGATAAATACGTACTTCTAGATTGGTTTACTGTTCCTAATCCCATAATGATAAAATTTAAAAATAATTAATTTGTTATAAGGACTTCTTCTAACTTAGCAAAGATGCCTTGGGTCTTTACTTTTTCTTTGATGCTTTTTCTTATTTCATATATTACTTTTTGATTAATATTCCGTTTATTTTTCCTTCAATCAATCCAGCTACAAAATCCTCTGGAGTTGTTCCATTGACAAGTCCATTCAATTTTCTAGACTTATCTTGACACGCCCAATACAAAGAAGACAATGCATTAAAATTTTTCTCAGCTGTGATGAATGCCATCTTCTTTTTAATCCATTCCTCATCTGTTTCAAAACTTGTCTCTAAAGCTTTTTCAGTAAGCTTGACTTTGACTGGTTCATCATCTACCCTTAGAGTATAGAATCCTGAGTTATTAGCCGCTTCTCTTCTTAGCTTAGCTTTGTAATTACCTTCAAATATTTTCAAAGCTAATTTGGTCTCTCCCATTCTTGCTTCAACTTCAGACTTTAACAAACCGATTCTGTTTACTGCAACTGAAATTGTTACATGTTCTCCAAATATATTGGATGTGTCAATCTTTGTTAAATCATCTACGTTGATTGTAGAATCTAAATTATCGTGTTCTAAAGTGATAGGCTCTGTGCCTATGTGGATTGTGTATTTCATAATTCTTTGATTTTTTCTAATTGTTGTTCTAACTCATCTCTGTCACTTCCTCTCTCTTCCATCCACTCTAAAAAGTGTCCATCGATACTTCTCTCTTCCATGAACTTAATCATGTCTTGTATTAATTCCAATTCATCCATCATTCAAATTTTTCTTGGTGAAATTTTTCTTCAGCTTCATGAAGAATCTTTTCATGGTTTAATGTCGGATATCGTTTTTCGATACCTTCTTTTACTAACTGTCTTTGCGCTGTACAATGATACCATTTAAAAAAGCCATTTAAAGCATCTTCTACAGCCTCTTCATATATTTTAACGTCTACTGGGTTATACATATCTTAATCTTTATAATACTCACTCATAGCCGCATTCACGGCCACCTTCCAATCTACCGAAGGACATAACAATTGAACTCTAGCTGTTGCTGTTGCGATCTTTTCAGAAGTCAATCCTTCCCAACCATTTTCTTTGAAGACTTTCTTTGCAACATTAATTGCACTTCTCAATCTTTCTTGCTCCTCTTGAGCCAAAGCGTGCCCTTGACAAAAGGACATCTTTTTTAAATTATCTTTTATACTCATAACACTCAATTAAAAAGCTCTCATTCCTGGTTGCCAATTATTTTTAAAATTTTTAACTTTCTTAGAATCAACTCTATTTTGTGTGAACGTTACAATCCAAAAATCATCTCCCGTATACTCACACTTTCCACCATACTTATAAGATCCATCATATTGATCAGCTAATTCCTTAGCTCTTCTTTCATTTGTTACTTCTTTCGTGGTTGTCATAATTCTTTGTTTTTTATTATGTCATAAAGATAACACCTTTCAAAGTACTAGCCAAACAAAATCGAAATTATTTTTCATCTCTCCAACAATCAAAATATGCATGCCTTGGAAAATCTTTGATTGGAGACATTCCATTATATCTAAAATGTCTTCCAATGTACTGCTCTTTGTTCTCGAGTAATTCTTTTTTATCGTCGTCATCAAATCCTCTAAGGTTAACAATGAATTGTCCCTTGTCTTCAAATTCAATAAGGAAACCTTTTGCTTTACCACTCGGCTCTCTGTCATCCTTCTTCTTCGACGTTACTGAGCGTCCAAGTTCATTTGTTGTTCTTTCAACTCCTTCTTTGATCTGAGTCCCTTCAATAACGTCAAGCACCACTCCGTCCCATTCTTTCTTATCATCTTTCATCTTGAGTAGCGTGCCTTGTTTGATAGAAGATCTTCCGTACTTATATGAGTGATCCATATGAGTGAGGACTAACCCTTCCCAGCCATCTTCAATTGCCTTGTCATAGAAGCTTTGGATTTGCTCAAATGAATCAAATTCTCTCCAACACGGTAATACGATGTGCATCATTGCACTGACAGGAACCTTTGTCTCAAGTACTTTAAATATCTCCAACATGCGATCTCGATATCCTTTGTGCTCACTTCCTTTAACATATCCGTCAAAGATCCAACAACAAAGATTCTGGTGAAACGTTGTGAGGAATTCAATACCATATCCTCCGAAGTCTTCTTTAAATTTCTTAGGATTCTTCTCCTTGAGTTTTTCAATCTTCTTCTTGTACTCATACCTCGCAACATCAGTGTTGGCAAAGAATGAATTGATGACATTGAATTTTGGTCCATGCATATAAAATTCTCCTTCCAGTACAATTCCAGCATCACGACATGCATCATTGAGTTCTTGAAACCTTTCAACCACACGATCGCTTCCTGGAGCTTTGAGTGAGCGAGACAATACATAGTCTCCAACCCCTAATACCATGCGTACACCATCTTTCTTACGATTGATAATATATTGACTTGCCCCACCATTCTTCTCGATTAGAGCTCTTAATTCTTGTTCTCCAAACGAACCATCCTTCGGAGCGTTGGGAATCAAATTTGGTTTAAAATTCTTCATAATAAATGGAAGGGGCCGAAGCCCCATCTTTTTTAAATGTTAATAATTCTTTCTTCAATAATTTCTTTAACTCCATATTCTTGAGCTTTCAAAATTGCTCTACTCTTACTACCAGTTTCCAATACTATGATTGAATTTTTAACTACTTTGTAAATCGGATAATCTTTCATAATGTATAAGTTTTAAATTTCTATACACTAAAGATAAGACCTTTTTAAGTTCTAGCCAAACAAAAAGGGAAAAAGTTTAAAAAAACTTTTCCCCCCAATCTTTAATTAATCAATAAACTCTTCAAATTGATCTTTCCAATTTTCAATGCATAAACACATTTCTTCAAAATCATTATCACAAACACTCCATGCTATATCAACCATCTCCACTACTTCATATACCTCATCACGTTCTTCAATCATTGTAATTGCATGACTTGCTTTAACCAACTCTTCACATGAAAATCCTTTTTCATGTAACATACAAATTAATTCTTTTACTACACTCATAATATATTTGTTTTAAATTATATATAAATATAAGTATTTTCAAAGTACTAACCAAACAAAAAGTGAATTATTTTAGAACTTTTAATACCGATTCTTCAGTGATGGTCCACTGATTGCCTTTTGTCCATTTGGGGTCATATTTCAATTCACCAGAGAAGAGAATGAAACCTTTCTCACATCCAGTCAACTCATCTTCCCAATCAGCATAAGCATCACTCCATATGATAACTTTGTATAGGTCATAGTTGTGTTCAATAGTCATCCTAGCATATTTCCCTCTCTTACTCTTTCCTACTTTATACTCTACTACATAACCTCCAAAGCCTCCAAAGATTGCTCTCTTGTGTTGCTTCTTTGCTTCTGCTGCTTTTATGAACCTGTCTTTGATTCCAACCTCCTTTGCTATGCCCTCATAGTCTATCAAAGCAAGACCTGTAAGTTCTTTTTGTTTCCATAACCACCACCACTTCTTGTCTACTTGACCTATCGTGTAAGCATCGCGTTTTGGATTTGTTACTCTTACTTTTCTATAAGCTCTAAATCGCTTTATGAGTTGGTGTCTTTTCTTTACATCGCCTCCAAAGCCATATAAGGCATCAAATGCTCCTGATGCTATAAGTGCCTCGAAAGTTTGTTTCTTCACCTTAGAGCCCTTCCAAGCATGCCTATCCTCAAAATTTGCGAATGATTTATAAGGACCATTCTCTTTCCTTTCTTTGATGATTTGCGCTGCGGTATCTTCTCCAATACCTTTTATTGATCCCAATCCCCAATAAATCTTTTTCTCATCCATATGAGCTTCCATCTCCATGCCAGAACCATTAATGTCTGGAGGTGATATTTCAACTTCTTTGGTTTGAAAGATTTCAGATAAGAATCTTAAAGTATTTTTATCATCTGCATAATCCAATGCAACTGTCCAATACTCTAAAGGATGGTGTACCTTTAAATATTGACTCACGTAACCAGTCAATGCATAAGCTGCAGAGTGCGACTTGTTGAATGAGTATTTTGCAAATTCTAACATAGCATCCCATATACCTTCAAAAACTTCTTCAAGGCATCCTTTACTCAAGAAACCTTCTCTAACTTTAGATTTCCATTTTTGAATATCTTTCAGCTTTTGTTTACCCATCGCTCTCCTAACATCATCCGCTTCTTTCATAGTCAATCCTCCCAACTGTTGACATACCTGCATTATCTGCTCTTGGTAGATCAATAATCCAAATGTATCTGAAGTCAACTCTTCCATACCCCATAATGGATTTGGTGCGGCTCCTTCATTTTTACACTTCACATACTTTTCATGATATCCATTCTGCATTGGACCAGGACGTATAATTGCAACTGTTGCAATCAAGTCATCTATCTTCGATGGCTTCAATGCTCTTGTGTATTCAGTTATGGTTGGTGAACCTAATTGAAACACATCTCCATTCCAGCCATTTGTAAAGTACCTATACACTTCCTTATCATCTAATGGTAAGTTGTATATATCTGGCTTCTCTTTACCATTCTTTTCTATCAGTCTTAAGATGTCAGCAAACTTATCAAGTTGTTTAATACCCAAGACATCCTCTTTCAAGAAACCTGCGTCATCCATCTCATAACCTCCCCACTCGCTTACAATCAAACCTTTCTGTTTTCTTACAGGGCACCATTGGCTCGCTTCCATCAGGTTTGGAAAGATAATCATCGCACATGGATGTATTGATTGAGATTTGGGTTGATCAAGTATCAATGGCATATAGTGAAATATGTCTGACTGATCTTTTATATACTGTTTTAGTATTGGTTCGGAGACGGCTGTCTTATACAAATCCCCCATGGATGCATCCTTCTCTCCTATGATAGATGTCACGAGGTTTGCTTTACTGAAATCTCCTCCGAATTGTCTATCCATGTCTTTCAATGCTCCCTTCAACTTCATGGTGGTGAATGTTCCTACTGAGCATACTTGCTCTTCTCCGAACCTCTCTTCCATATAAGCTTTCACCTTAGCTCTGGACCTTCCTTCAAAGTCAGTATCAATATCAGGTAATGTACCTTCAACTAATTTTTGACCCTTAACTTCTTTTATCTTCTTTACTATCACAATTTGGATATTTAATATTTTAAAATGTTATCACCTTCTCTCAACTCCTCGACGAATATTATCATCTCCTTTTCTCTTCTCTCAATCCTCAACAAAGAACCTTCATTCAAGGTAACAGTTTCACCATCTTCATTCTCAATCTCAAATGCGTCACATTCTTTCATGTAACCCATCCTTCCATCATTCAAGAATCTCTCAAAGAGCAAATCAAAGTCTAGTGGATTAATTTGAATCAATCCTAATAAGAAAGATACTAATGAACCTCCTGCTGAACCCCTTCCGATTCCTACAAGTATTTTTTCCTTCTTAGCGAAACGTATTATGTCATACAGTACTAAGAAGTAATCTAATACGTCTCCCTTCTGTAGAACCCTTATTTCCTCCTTTAATCTATCTATATACTCTTGAGACTTTTCTATTTTTCTTTCTTCGAATCCTTTCTTTATGAGATGGAGGAATAACTGCTCCTTTGTTTCAAACCTTTCTGACTCCTCCTCAGTCATTACATATTTTGGCAAACGTCTGTTTACTGTATCATAAAGGAAGTTACATTGACTTGTGACCAGCTCCAAATTCTTTGTTGCTTCTCCCCACAATGTCTTCCAAGACTCATTGCCTGGTTCAAATAATTTAATCACCTCAACTGCATATTGATTAAATGATTTAAAATATTGATTCTTTGATTTCAATGAATATACCTTTGCTACAGCCCATAGAATCTCTCTAGCCACATAATCGGGTTGGTCTAAATAATATGCATCATACGATGCTACAGGTCCCATAGAGCTCTGTAAAAAGGCTTTTAGGTTTTCAACATACCAAGCATCCTTTTCCTCATTCTCAAACTCAACTGTATCCAGCAAGTAATAATCCATAAAGTAATCCTTGACGTGTTTGTAGTCCATAGTCTTCGGATCACATATCACAATCAAGCCTTCTCTTGCTACTTCAACCTCTTCTATTTTTACTGAACTTCTTCCCTCAACATTTATCTCCTTGCTCAATCTCAACAAGTTTAACCAACCGGAGAAATTTTTTACATAAAGCTTCAAATCATAAGTTTGACCCATGCCTGCATCAACAGCCAATGACATTCCAAAGATTGGTTTAATGTCATTCTTCTCACAAAGGTTTTGGAATTCTATGACTCCAGACAATGTATGTTTCTCACAAATACCTAATGTTTCAACTCCGAGGAATTTTGCTTTTTTAATCCAATCCTTATACAAACCTACTCCGTTCAATAATTCGTGACCTGAATGAATTCCTAGAAAAGCACTCATTGGCCTTCTTTGACAAGCACTCCCTCTATGCTTTAATTCTTCCATTCTTACATTTGTTTCCAAATCCTGCGTATACCATCTTCCTCCAAATATGTATACGTAACCATCCACGTCAGCATCGGTCGATGGTAAGAATTTAAAATCCTCATCAAAGATCTTAGCCTGTTCATCTACAATGTAAAATCTCTCTCCGTTAAAAGTCAGGACTCCGTCCTCCACTTTACCCTTCAAGAGATTCTTCATAAGATACTCTTCTAATCTTCTTTCATTTTTCATACTAATCTTCCAAACCTATTTAATGATGTTCCACTTTCTTTTACTAACTTCATGAATAAGTCGTCTAACCTTTTCAACTCACTCATCCACTTATCGAACTCCCCATCAAATTGATCAAATCTAATTTTGTGTTTCAACTTCAATCTTAAACTATCTGTTTGACTCTGGATGTTAATTAATTGTTCTTTCATGATTATGTGTTTTAAATTTCTATACCTAAAGATAAGTCATTTAAAAGTACTAGCCAAACAAAAAGGGAAAAAAGTTTTACCTCCTCTCCCTTTTCAATCCCCTCCTAAAATTCACTTGTTAAAATATAATGATTATTTTCTCTAAAATATTTTCTTGTTCTTTCATCATTCGCGTAAGCGTCTTCTGATACTAATACTGATGACCATCTTAATGAAGGACGTTTTTCAACCTCCATATGTGCATACATTGTCTCATATGATTCTTTTGTCATAAAAAAAGAAAGAGATGAAATAGTTCTAAAACCTCTATTAGATATACTTGACGAACCATAATTGATTGATTTGAAAAAATTCAACCCATCAACTGTATACAATAAATACACTTTAAAATCTAATCCATAATTGAATTCCTTCTCCTGATTCGAAATAATTACTTGAGGTGAATACTTACCCCATCTCAATAATTCTTTCTTCATCAAATGCTCATACCCAAAATTTTCACACTCTCTTGTTGGATAATCTGATTCCAAATACTCATCCCAAGTTAAAGTTTCTTTGATGTCTAAAATTCTTTTGTCTAATGTTTTCATAATGTGTTTTGTTTAAATTATGTCATAAAGATAAGTCACTTTAAACTTGGAGCCAAACAAAAAGGGGAAAAAGTTTTATCTTTCTCCCCATCTTTTTTTAAACTCCTGCTTCCAATACTGCGATTGCATTAGCTTTTACTGTCTCCCATCCATCTACATACTCGATTGGATCTACTCTATCGATTGCAATGAATGCTTCAATTCTTTCGACGTCACTTGACGTCTTCCCATAAGACTTTCCATCTGCGGTTGGAGCATATGAAGTAGAAGTTCTCGATAATATATCATCAAACTCTAATCCTAACCCAATACATTTGTCTAAACAGTCTCTAAGGATGCCTTCCTTATTAGTATGGATGTATGGCGTAACATATCGAACTCTCTCTGAACCCCAGTTAGAGATCCTAAAAGCGTGTTCTGCGGCTTCTACAGACGCTGGTCTACAATCTGGATAGATTGCATCATCTCCTGCATGCATGCCTAATGCTATTGCTACATTCTCTCCCGTAGCGTCTCCAATAGATAATGCAACTGCATATACTATTGAACTAAACATTATATTACGATTTGGTACTACTGTATCTTTCATCTCCAAACCTTCATAATGTCCTTCTGGAACATCTTTTGTAAAGGTTAGAGCTGAATTTAACATTTTCCCAACACTTGTTAAATCTACTACGTCATGCTTGATGTTGAATCCTTTCCCTTGAAGGAAAGCAACCAATTCTTTTGCTTTAGTTAATTCGAACGCATGTCTCTGTCCGTAATTAAAACTAACTGCCTGAATCTCATCATAGCCTTTTCCTAATAAATTAACCAATAGACAACTACTGTCCATTCCACCTGATAAAGAAATTACTGCTTTGCTCATTTTTTACTATTTAATACTTTTAACATTGTTTCCAACCTTTCTTGAACAGAGCCTGACAGAACTGTAACATTCAATTCATAATATTCGATAAAGTTTTTCAAGATATCGTCTATTTGTTTTCGAAGTTCAGCTCCCGCGTACCTAAATCCATCCTCCACTAGTGGAAACTCTATGGGAAGATAGAAATATGTATTATTGTGAAAGTTACCTTTCTCGAATACCTTTAATCTGTCTACAATAAATTCATCATGTCCGAATGCTTTAGAGTAAGCATATTCATCTATCACTGTACGTGTACATGCATAGTTACTCATCTCGCAATCTTCGTGCCATTTGAATGTAGAAACTTCATTTATGATTTCTTGGCATTCTTTTTGATTTAAACCAATCCTTTTTCCTGCACTAATGATCGGCCTGCCCCATCCGTCTGAAATGTAGATATCTTTTCTATGTTTTCTCAACTCTTGTAACAAAGTTGTCTTTCCGGTTGAGTGTGCTCCGATTAATGCTATCATCTTAAATTGTTTTTAAATTGCATAATATTCCAGACAATGTCATTCCATTGTCTTTTTCCTAATTCTAATTCCATGATGTCTGCCATCTTGGTTGGAATCTTATCGTCCAACTCTCCTTCCTCTGAATATCTTACTCCCATGGCTCCGTGAAGGATTGGATTTGATGTATCCAATGAATATATCCAATCCATGCCTTTGTAAGCTTTAAATTCCTGAGGCAACAAACAACCTAACAAGTGATGCTTCTTATTCCTATTGATAACAGACCTATCCAGCCATTTATTAATGAGCTGTTGTCTTTGTAGCATCCTATTATGAAACTCGCTTGTAGAGAGGCCTTTTGACATATGATGTGAATGAGGAAAACAAATACAAATCTCATCAACGTATTCTGCAAGTGCAAAATAACATTGAGTTAATTCTTCATAAGACTTTCCTTGTACCACTCCCATCGTCTTTCCTGGCAAACCTCTATACTCTCGATTCCATTTTTCTACATTTTGGATTGTAGCTTTGCCATCATCCAATACATCTGGTATAATGTATTTGGTTGGAGCTAATGCTTGTACCCATTTTGCAAATTCTTCCATATCAAATGCTTCCTTCAATTCAAATATTGAATTGTCAAGCAATACTTCTCTTCCCATTTGTAAGCTCTCTACATAGAACTCTAAATATTTGGGATAAACTTCAAACAAATGAACTAATGCATAATCATAGTCATTGAATAATCTTGAAGACTCTAATAAGTCTAATGGTACTTCGTGCGATACTTTAATCATATCTTGTCGGATGAGCCGAAACCTTTGGTTCCTCGTTCTGTGAAGTTTACCTCCTCTTCTTTTATAAACTCAACATCAGTATCTACCATAGGATATACTATTAACTGAGCGCAACCTTGCCCTTTTCCTATGTATTGTACTTTGCTTGAAAAATTATAGACCTTTACTCCTAATTCTCCTCTGTAGCCATTATCAATGATTCCAAAGTGAGGTTGTAAACTCTTTTTGAAACCTAATCCGCTTCGTGCCTCTATTCTGAAGAAGAAACCTGGATCTACATATCCGAGTTTTAATCCAACATCGACTACTTGAGCTTCTCCTGGTTCAATTCTTACATCCTCAACTGAGAACAAATCAAATCCAGCGTCCCCCAACAGAGGACAATCATGATTCTTAGCTGGCAATATAGCATCTGGATTTGTTTTTACAAATTTTATTTTCATTTTCCTTTTCCTTTTATAAAAAAAGGGAGCATTTCACTCCCTTCATTGGTTTTACTTTCTTACAATATCGATTGATGAAAAGAATTCACTTCTCAATGTTCCCTGCTCTTTGAACTTTCCACCTAACTTAGATGTAACTGTATCTGAACATGGATCTTCTACTCCTCTTAACTTAACACACATGTGTTCCGCATCTATTACAATTGCGATATCTTCTGTATCTAAGATAAATTGCAATGCGTAAAAGATTTGCTTAGTTAACCTCTCTTGTATCTGAGGTCTTCTAGCAAAGAAATCTACAACTCTGTTGAATTTACTTAATCCTAGAATATTCTCTCCTGGAATATAAGCTATTTGACAGTATCCAATAATTGGCTCATAGTGATGCTCACATAAAGACTTTACTTCTATGTCTCTTATAATGACCAAATCACTATCATCTGGCGTCTTATTGATGACTGTCGTACATTTAGGAAAGTTATCATAACTCAACCCGTAGAACTTCTCTTTTGTCAATACCTTTGCCCAACGCTTTGGAGTATCTGCTAAAGAGTCATCTGCTAAATCCAATCCTTGAGCTTCCATGATTTGTTTACACAAGTCTTGAACCTCTTTCTGTACTCTTTCTTCAGAGATGAACACAGCCTTCTTGTTCATCGGAGTTTCTACTCCTTTTTGTTTCAAGTACTGATGTACTTCAAATCCTAAGTCTTCACTTAATTTACTTTTGTCTAACATTTTACTTTTTTAAAATTAACTATTGCTTTTCTTCACACCTCTCGCTGATCTTCAAATGCGATAATATGTGGCCTCCAAGTTAACCTATATCCATTATCTCTAACCCAATCAAATAATCTGGGGTAAGACTTGAATAATGACTCTCTTGTGTCTCCTGCTGGCATAAACCAGACTTGCTCTTTTGGTATATCTGTGATGAATAATAGAATTTCTTCTAATGCTTCCTCATCAACTCCATCCCATACAGGCTTGATGTGGTACTCGGCACCAAATCTTTCCTGTCTTTGAATCATTCGATCAACAATCTGTCTCCTTGCCCTAAACTTGTTATGCTGATCAATCATCCTTTGCGTAGTTTCCTGTCCTCCAGGAGTCTTAACTCCGAGCTGAGGTATACTATTGCTAAATTTAGGTGAGATAGATAACAAATGGATAGGGTAATCGGTCTCAATATAATGAGACCCCTCTGTTTCCATTGTTATAAAGATTCCTCTTTCAGATGCAAAGTGAGTTAGTTCATTTACCAATGCTGGATGCATGGTTGGACTACCTCCTGTTAACATCATTTCTCCAATATGTGGATTCTCATCATATATATCGATAATGTCTTGAAAGGAATAACCTCCCTTTTCTGGATGTATCGATGTATACCATGAATCACACCAGCCACCTTCTCCGAAATAACATCTATGAGTACATCCTGTAGTTCTAATGACTACTGTTGGATAGCCGGCCCTAGAGCCCTCTGACTGTACTGCTGTATATACTTCTACGATTGGTAACTTTTTACTGTATTCTCCCTCTTCTATTCTTGGTAACATTAATTCTTTCATATTCCACAGTTGTTTTTACGATCATCATATTCCAATACTCCTTTTTCGATTGCATAAGCTGAAATCTCAGCATGTCTCGCTTTGTAGAAATGAGCTCTTTCCATATTGGTGATACTTTCCTTTCTACAAGTTGATGCACAATTAGGAGTTTCATAAATCTTCACTTCATAAATCTTCAATCCAGTATGAGACTCTCCATATAGAGTGTTCACTAGAATCTCCATAGCAAGAAATACCTCTCTTGTAATGTTTTCTACAGAAGGATTACAATACTTACCCTCTCCAGCTAATGACATCAGCCAAAGTTTGGTACCGTACTTCTCAACTGTTTGAATCAACTCTTCATCTTCAGGATTTAAAATCATCCCGTGATCTAAAATGTCATCAATCCATTGTAAGAATACTCTTTTGATTTCTTTGAAGTCAATTGCATATCCAATCTCTTCCATATTCTTGTGACTAAAACTAATTTCAGCCAAATATGTATGCCCATGGATATTGTAACACTTCATGAACTCATTCATTACTCTATGGCCTGAGTCGAAATTACATTTTCTTGTTATAATTTGCATATTCGTTTATTTATATTTGTTAATACTCTTTTCTAAACTCGGAATCACATTCTCCTTATAGGCCAATAGCGCTTGCGTATAAGTCATCTCTCCCCATACTACACATACTATGCAATATAGTCTTTGGAATTCATCCATCAACTCTTCTCGAGTCAATGGATCTAATTCACACACTACTAATTTCTTTCTAATGGCTACTACTTCGTCTGCTACTTCTAAGATATTTTTCATAATTATACAGTTCTCAAATATTTGGTGAATAAATTTTTTGCATGCTTCCAATCCTTTACTTCAAGATCCATGATTCTATTTTCAATCACTAATCTATATACTTCAGCATCTTCGGCGAATACTGTATACCCTGTATACTTCTCATTCGCACATTCATCCCAAGAATCAATATTATGAGTCATCCACTGATGAACTCCATCATAATAAGATCCACAGATCCCAGCATAAGCTGAAAGCTCTCCAACCTTATTTGATAATTTACTTGAAAATCCTAATCCTAAAATTAAGTTTCCGTTTTCAACGTCGTAATTTAATGTTTCTCTAAGTGTCATAATAGTTGTTTTTAAATTTCTATACACTAAAGATAACACCTTTTAAAGTTCTAGCCAAACGAAATCGAAATTTTTTTAAAAATTGAATGTATACTTCTTTCTTTTGTATGTTGATTCCTGAGAACCTTCACCTCTCATTCCTTTTAATAACTCTATGAGAAGTTTTGCATTTGCTATTGTGTCTGGTAATGCTCTGTGAGCTCCAGTCAATGTAATACCTACAGCATTAGCACAAGTACCTAAACTAAAATTAGATAATTCAAAGAATCTCAACCTTGCCCATTCTAAAGTATCTATTTGAAAAGAATTAGTTATTCTAGATAAGGACATTGCACCTCCCATAAAGTCCTCGAAGTGCGCATTATCAAATTTCTTGATATTGTGTCCTGCTAAAATAGGTTTATTGTTTCCTATTGTATATCTTTCAATCATCTCTTTACATTGAGCTACTGCTTCCTCTACATCTACTCCCTCAGAAAGCATCAACTCTTTAGAAATCTTTGTTACTTCTAATGCTTCTGGGTTATAGGTTAGGTTAAAGTATAATTCAAACATCTCTCCCCATTCTCCTGAGAGCTGCTCCTCTAACTGTTCCCAATTAAATACTTTACTGGGCAGTTTGTTTACATACTTGTAAAACTCTGTTAATTCTTCTTCTAAGAATGTATAGTTCTTCAATGATTGAGGTGTTTCCTTATAAGTCAATATTTTGCTATTAGTATCTTCATCTTTCGTTGCAAGCAATTTTATGATCTTCTTAGCTTCTTTGTAAGGTTCCTCATCCATATGGTTTAAATTCATATTTGGTTTAACCATAACTGAAAACTCTTCTTCAATTTCTAACATTTCTAAATCTATGACAACCATAGCGATTTCTGTTATCCTATTTATATGGACATCAAAACCTCCAGTTTCTAAATCATAGACGATAATCTTTTTTAATGGACTTTGCATAATTTTATTTTTAGTTTTTTAATTCTTCTTTCTAATACCCAACCGCGTGAGTTTATCTAAAACGTTTACTTACGAAAAATGATGTGGAAAACGCTTTTTATTTTCTTTGTATATTTTCATTGATTCTTTATCTCCAAAATCCCATTGCGTATGATGTTCTAAGCATAGGTGATTGATATTCTTTATTTCATGTCTGAGTTCTGGGGCGATTGATTTTGGGATGATGTGAGAATATCTGAAGCGGGCAACAATCCTGCCATCATCGCTTCTAAAATAATCTGGGAGGGGCGCTTTGCACTCCTCGCACACATGTGCATCACATGCTTCGAATGCTTCTTCATAGAATCTTTCATCTTTATCTAGTTTAGTTTCTTTCTTTATATCTGCATCAGGTGCTTTGTAGAAGATGCTTTTCTTTGCTTTCTTCTTTTTCCCCGTTTTAAGGGGCGTTATTTTATTTAATGTATTCTTATATTGCTTACCATACTTAGATCCATGTAGACGTATGTTATTACACTCTATGCAGAGGTAATGGAACTTGTTTACTATCTCTTTATCTTTATTACATCCTTTACACTTACTCATACTATTGGTTTTTTGCATATCGTACATTTATTATCATCTTTCTGAATGACAACCATTGTACAGCATCTCTTACAATATTTTACTCTACTCATAATCCTCCGTTTAACATTGCACGTTCATGATTCGAAGCCACTCTACAATTAGCTCTATCATTTCCAGCAGAACCATTATACTCCATTTCATTATCTCTTTCTAAATCTCTCTTAGCCTCTTCTAAGTCTTCATGCCAATCTTGATATCCAAAGAATGTTGTGATTTCATAACAAGCTTCTGGATCTACATCATTCACTACTCTTTCAATAGTTCCAAACACTTCTTTACATTTGGGATGCTCAACTCTAATTTTTTCACCTACTAACATACTACCTCTTCTTTAATTTCAATATTCAATTCAAACCCTTTTCTCTTAAGACTCATCACAGTCTTTACATTAACAACCTCTTTCGTGTCGTCCCATCTCAACATAGCGTCAAAATGTTTTCCTGTTGGATACTGAGAAATTCTTCTTCCTTCCTCTAATCCTTTTACAATTACTTTTTGTGTTTTTGATAATGTCATAATTTCTATGTGTTTTAAATTCTTTCATAAAGATAAGACAAATAAATGTACTAGCCAAACAAATCGGAAAAAAAAGTGCGAAAAAATTCCGCACTCCTTTTAAAACTTATTTTCCTAAAATCCGTAAGTCTACATATTAGATAAAAAACAAAAAAAGACAAGCATAGGGTTTTAGTATCAATATATAATAGGATAGGATTAGGATTTGTTAGGTTTTAACCCACAATTTGGAAATGAGGATAATCTTTAGGCAAGCGCCAGCCAGACCAATCTCCACCCCACTCGAGTTTTTGACTCTCTTTAAACAAACCTTCTGCCTTCATCAAGTCAAACTCCTTCTTCATCAAGTCCGCCACATGCTCATACTTAAAAATACAGTCCCAACATGCTCCGTGCTCATCGTATATAAAAATATCGACTGCCCATCCGCTTTGATGATAGCTCTTCTTCTTAAAACCATCCAGCATTGTTACCTTTGGCTTTTGATGGAAGAGATTATTCTGCTCTTGATCGGTTCTCTTGCCTCCATAGGGAGGTATGCCGAAGTCGTGTTCTGATTTTTTCAGTACTCTCTTTACTAATTCTTGTAATGGAGTCTCTACTGTCTCTAATCTCTCCTTTGACTTCTTGCTGAGTTTAAACTTTTCCATATGATTACTAATATTATTCCGATTAATGCTGGAAGTAGCTTTATGAGGTGATGGAGCTTGCCTATTGCTTTCTTTAATCTTGAAAGCAACACATCCAATTTTGAACTCGTTCCATATTTCTCCCACACTCCCCAGTTGATTTTGGCAAATATAGCATCAAACCATATCCACCTCCAACTTGCTGCTGCGAGTATTGCAAATATAGACCACCATATCTCATACCCATCCATCCAATAGATGAGTCCCAATGCTGATATTACATATAGGAGGCCATCAAACATGACTGATTTGCCATGATTGATTATTCTCCCATTGTTTTTGGCTCTCGTATCCCACCATAGCTTAAATGCTATCATGGCGTTTACAAATATTATGTAAATTATCCAGCCCTTCATCTCTTATCCATTTTCTCTTTCCACCTCTCTAAGGTTCTTTTTTGACGATTGCTTAATTGTTCTACGTCTAAATCGATTCCTGCCTTCTTAGAGTTATCTACACCTATTCTAGGCGGTGAGATTGGATCTCTCTTACTTCTCATTCCTTTAAAACTATTAACTAATCCTCCTCCGAAGAATAGTGAGAAGATAATCATAATCGGATTCACCATTGTTATACTGATGTATTCGATTAGATGATCAATTTGTAATCCGAAACATAACATTACGAAAGCAACTACAACCATGAACAAAAACACAACGCTAAATGCTATTCCGATAAAGCGTTGTGCTATTTGAAAGCCTGACGGCATGATTTTTATCCACTCCAATTGATATTGTATGACCTCTTCTTTAGTGAGACCCCAATCATCTATCTTATCGAGTACTTCTTTCGAGCTTATGGTTCCGAATATATTTTTAAATATATCCCACATAACTATTTTTTAACTTCTTATCTTATCCGGTATGACATATAGCTTTCTTTCAAGCTTGTCATCTTTATCTTCGTAGAACTCTCCCGAATCATTAAACTCTACGCCTATTGCAATCAAGTATGTTGCATCTGCTTGCAACATATCTCCTCCAAAGTCTGCCTTTGCTATATTTACAATAATCTTCTCATCTACCAAATTCAAAGTAATCCCTTCATTGGGATATGCTTTTTGAATTGGAGCTGCAGCATCCGCTTGAGATGCATTTGACTTCAATAAAAACAATACCCTCGTGATATCTGCAAAGGTTTTACCCAATTTAGTGAAGTTGTTGATTGTTATAGCAAGATTGACTGTGTTTTCATATTTAATCTTTGTCACTGACATCCTATATCTATATTTACACTTTCAGTTCCTCCCTGGATTCCTACACTTACTTGTACTTCTTCTACATTGATTGAATAATCTATTGTAGTTTCCATTACTTGTAATCCTATATCAAGAGAAGCATCAGCTACATCCACATCTAGTTCTAGTTCTAGAATGGGTATATCTATGTCTACTTTGATATCTTCTATAACGTAGACTGGGCCTTCAGGGTTAACTGGGCCCACCGCGCCTCCATCATAGAATGTATTCCACCAAGCCATTAAGGCTCTGTAAGTTGGGTTAAACCGCCAACGTTAGTAGCATCTTTTACTACCAATACTTGTTTTGTGGCTTTATGAAGAATCTTCCATTCATCTGCTGTTGGAATCATATCACCTTCCAATATATTCAGAATCGTATTCAACGCTGCATCTTGTTCTGGAGTTAATCCTGAGCCTGACGAAACAGTTACTGTAACGAATTCCGATGATGGTGGTTGATAATTTATCACTATTGGCTGTGTTCTTGTTGAAGTGTCAAATAAAGTTGGATCAACATCCGCATTATCCGTAATCGCTTCACCAGTAACATCAATCACAACATTCTCATCCCAAGGTATAACCTTTACCCCCTCTAATAAAGTGAGGAGTCTAGGCGTAGCCTTACCACCTCCTTTGGGAACGTTTCCGGAGGCTTCCATAAAAGGAGCCCATTTTCTAAAATCTTCTGTCAGGCGCCTTTCTGCTCTGTATTCTGGGTAGATATCATCTAGCCAATTGAAGGTAACTACCCCCTGACGGAGGTAGATCCTTCTATTTTGACCATCCCATGAATCTACTACAGGGCTGGCAACGCTCATGACTTAAACGTTGTTTTCTTGGCCGGGAGCGCAAGAGAATGAAACAGTAGTTACTTCAGAAATAGTGTATAGAGTTTTAGCTTGAGTAGCTCCTCCATCACCTTCTACGATAAATACACAATCCTTGTCTGTACCAGCTGATCCACCAACAGTGTCTCCAGAGTAATCAAATGCAAAGCTGATGATATTACCAACTGCATCTGTAGATACATTTCCTTTTACTGGTTGAGCACTTGAATCTTGAACAGTCACCGCTCCAGCGGTGTTGTAAGCTGCTAAGAAATAAGAGTGATACCAAGATAATACATCTGCAACCGCAATTGATCCAACTGTGGCATCGATAGATACCTGGAATGGATACGATTTAGTGTTACCTGCATCATCTACGAAACGAACTCTTTGCTCATCTGCTGTTGGAATGTTGTAAATATACAATCCATTAGCATCTGCTCCTGATTTTGTAACGATTCGACCTGCTGCATCATAAGAATACCATACACCAACTCGCTTACCATTGGTGGTATTTGAGATATGATCATTGATATCATCATCAGTCTGAGCTAATGCATCTAAGAATGCAACACACTCATCAAGACTTCCACTTGCTCCGTTGTTTAATACCCAAGTAAATGTTCCATCAGCCTCATTAAAGCCTGATATTACTACTGGTGTATCTAATTCTTCTAAGCCCATCGAAGTCCAAGGAGCAATTTGAGCTCCACCATAAACATCTGCCAATGTATAATTACCAGAGGTTAAGTGAACAGACTCACCAAGTGCGAATCCAGACGAATATCCATCCATCTGAGATACACCCGAGTCAGCAAGTACTTTTTCATCGTAGTTGAATCCAAATGTCCTAACCTTCAAAGACTCATATGTACGAGTATCGAACGTAGTTGTGTTTGTATCTACTCCAGCATCTCCATATACTTGAATTGCTTCATCGATAGGACCTGCTTTTGCATAGTCAACTGGTACTCCACCAGCAGAAAGCTGGTAGTAAGGCTGAGAAGCTACTTCAATGTTTCCAAGTGATACATTCCCGTAGTAAATTCTTCCAATTGCTCCAGCTGAATTTCTTTCAATCCATCCAGAACCTCTTACCTTCGCTCTGTCGTCAGTTGTACTTGATGTAGCGCCTCCGTCTGCGTCGTCAAATTTACGACCGTTAATAAGTTCGTATGCGCCCCCAAACTTAAAGGTACCCGCAAAGTATCTATCATACTGTCTTAATGTTTCATCAAGCCTTCTTTCTTGATTTTCGAAAGCATAAATTGCTTCTAATTTAATTCCCTCAAGATTTGCTAATGGGTTTGCTTCTGCTCCACTTCCTAAGTCGACTGTTGCTAATTCTTCTAATGTGATTAGTTCAATTCTACCATTTGCCACATCAAAGAAAATGTTCCCATCAGGCGTTCCTGAGCGTCCTTGAGTAGATTGTACCAATAGGGTGTCGTAATTGGACAAATCTATTAAAATTGGTGCTGCCATTTTTTAAAAATTTTAATTGTTAATTTCCTTCTACACCCTTGATTACAAATCTTTGTAGGGCTTCAGATATTCTTATATTCTCGTTAGCGAGATCAATATTTTTTTGCTCTAATCTGCTGATAGTATCTCTGGAAAGTTTTTTCCCGAAATCTATTCCTATATTGAATGCTTCGAGCTCAGCATTACGTGCAAGATGAATAGCCTTCATCACATGCTGTTCGTTCATGTCAAAAGGTAGAGAAGAAATTTGCTCTCCGTCAGATGAATTAATCATCCAATCTCCCTTTTTTCCATTCGCTGTATGCTGTGTAGCCGAAGCTCCCTTCATTCTTACTAAATTTTTCATATATAAATTATTTAATTATTCTTGTCTTCAATCAATCCGATATTAACATCTTGGTTTGTAGCTAAGAGGTTATAATACCTTACTGCTTCTTCATAATCTTCGTCTGGTTGACTAATTATCTGCACTGCGATTGGTGTATCTGCACTATATGTGTAGTTGTAAGTTTGGTTATCGACAGTTGCTGACTCTTGTCCAGCCAATTCTACTGCACCATCCAAACTACCCAAAGCAGTCACAGAATAGATTCTCCATTCGTAACCAGTAATTGAAGGAGAAACTGTAAATTTGAAAGATTTTGGATTACTAAAAGTAACCATTGACCCTCCAGGATTAAAAGAGTTTGCATTTCCACCGCCTGATATGACTAATGTAATTGCTCCTCCACTTGTATTATTTATATCATATTTTCCAGCAACGTCATCAAACGTATGTCCAAATAGAGTTGGCGTAGTGGCATCACTTGTCGCATCATACTCTATGGAATTGTTGTTGTTGATGAAATTACAATTTGTAAAGTTTGTACTATCGCTTGGGAACAAAACAGCTCCAGCTGTACCCACATAATTTGTAATAGTATTCCTATCAAAAGATGAGGTACTCGGATCTACTTGATCACATGAATCAAATACTGTATTCGATATACTTTGTCCATTGGCAAATGATATTAATCCAGCATTCGCAATCTGTGGACCCTGCATCGTAAAACTAATATTGACATCTGACGCATCAAATACATAATTCTGAGTTCCAGCGGCTCCATACGAGCCTCCGCTAATATCTACATTGCACCCAGAACCTGCAAATGATACAGAATAAAGAGTTGAACTTACATCCAAGTCTTTAAACTGAACTTTTTGTCCAGATTTAAACCAAGTTGCAGTTGCTCCACTTCCTATTGTAACATCGCCTGCTAAAAAGTACACGTCATCAAGTCTTGTAACTACCCCATATGCTTCTATAGCATCTAAAGCAGCGACATGACTCCAATCTATTTCATCTCCACTCGTTCCTCCAGTCACAGTAAACCCATCTCCATAATAGATCGCATCTACATAACAGTTGGCCGGCTGGTTTCTTGGCTTTGATGTTGTGTTTACTTGTAATCCAACCGAAGTACAAGTCCCAGAAGGAGTTGATCCCGACGTTGGAGTATTGCCCGTGTAAATCACAAACTGTTTCCATCCACCTCCATATGTATCTCTTCCTCCAACAGTGTACAAAGCTGTACCTGCTCCACTTACTACTGAAATTTGTATACCATCATTCGCTATTACATCAATGTTACTTACAAAAGTTAAGTTGACCCATATTCTGATGTGTTGATTTGTTGCGGCGAAGCTAGTTGCATAAGCGATTGTGTTGGTTCCATTGTTTGTCATAGCACAAGAAACGGAATTCCCGCCCTGCACCTTAATGTCTGAATCCAATACAAATGTATCGCCAGTCCATCCCGTTATACTTTCACATAATGTGATCGTTGCCGGTACATTGCTTAATACTGCTGTTGCCATAATTTATTTATTTTTTTTGTTTATTACCTAATTCTTCCGCCCACTTTTCAATAGCATTGTAAATGCCTGAGGGTGGGAATTTCCCTTCTGAAATCACTCTTGAACTTCTGATTACAGACATCGCTGGGTATAGGAAAACAGTCAATCTTAAAACCATCGTCAGCCAAGTTACTACTAAGGATACATCTCTTGTCAGATGTTTCAATCCTTCAAAGATAAATCCTATGATAAGTACGAGTGCTGATTTTACTATGATTCCTTTTATGTTTTCTCTCCAGTGAAAGTCTTTTAACCACAACCAATGTTTAAAAGATCCTAAGAACCAGTCAAAAAATATTGCCACCATTACAAATGTAATGTAAGATGGATTGTCTAGTGCCCAATTCTCTAAAGTCGCAAATAGTGTCAGCGGGGATATAAAGAATGCAACCTTTAAGACTGCGTTGAGTTTAGTAACGGTCAATCCCGAAGGTGCCGAAGTGCTCACCAATATCTTTAAACTCTGCAAGATATTGGTCATTATCATTAATTTCATTCTATATAACATGATCCTTTAAATATGATGTGTCGCCACTAATGTATCTTCAAACTTATTCCCTATTTAGAGGGGTTTTACTCCACTTTAATATTGTCACTTATTCATTAATCGCTAACAGACATAATAATGCCCTACTTCTTTTTAAATGGCTTCTTTATGATGATGTATGCTATTGCCATACATACTACAAAGTACACCGTTCTCCATAGAGTGTTAAGATCAATGCCGAATGATGCCATTATTGCTGCACCAACTACTCCTATCAGGAATGTTAATGCAATTATTTGTGCCCATATGGGCAGTGATTTAAACTTTTCCATGCAATTATTTATTTTATTTTTTACTAAACCTTTCGACTAAAGTTACTCCTAACAAACCACAGCCCGTTCCTAGTAACATCATCCAAATTTCTAATGGAAACTCGAATCCGATCTCTTTATCAAACAAGCCTAACACTACTCTAAGGGAGTAATCTATCAGTGCCCATACGATTGAGACATTTACTAATTTTATGCCCGTAGTTCTCTTAGAACTTTCTTTACCGTCCACATCTAGCTTCAAGCCTTTTGTTTCCATTTGTTATTTTATTAAAAGAGCTTCTCCAACTCAATGAAGAAGCTCCTATTTTTATTTACCTATTGTCCCTTGGCTGTATCACCACAATCGTCTCAATGTTATCTACATCAAAAGCTCTCTCAAGTATTGTTTGATTTGCCGTATTCAAAAACAAGTTTTTATAATCGAGCGTCTGCTCAAGTATCCAAACACTTTGATCAGTCATACTCAATGCATTGAATCTTGGTGTGTGAAATTCCGTCATAGCAACTAGGTTTGTTGTTTTCTGAAAAGCTAATACAGTCTCTTGTATCCAACTTCCCGAAAGTTCAACTTTCTCCTCTGTTCCTAAAGGATTCTGAGTACCTGGTTCGGTACCACCACCTCCAACATAAACTGCACTATTGAGAATAACTGCACCAGATATCTTAAATACACCAATAGCCGCGCCTATTGCGCTTTCTCTTATCACTGCTCCAGCAGAGTTTTCTAACTGAACCCAAGCGTAAGAAGCATTGTCTTGATAACCAGCTCCTTTATAACCAGTACCAACTACAACATCCGTCATATTAAGGCCAGAAGAACTTCCACCTATAACAAAAGGACAGCTTATAACAACACCCTGCATGAATGTTCCTTGAAGTCCTGTTTGTGCAGATACCCAGTCTAAGGATTTTAAATTACTCATTTGAAACGATGAACCATTACCGGCTCTAAGTCCGCAAGGAATATATACATCGTCCATAAAGCCATTACCATCTATAAGTATGTCGGAATTATAAACACCTCCATCTTGAAGATCTAGAATAACATTATTCCAATTGCCTTTAAATACACATTTCGTTACTTTAGGCAATGGTTCATAACTACTGTCGATAGGTATTGTGTAAAAGTCAATACATCTATCGTTACCCTCCACAGTTGCGGAGAATGTAGTAATTTTTGCCCATCTATCTAAAGTGGCGATAGCCTCTTCTGGATTATTTGCCTGATACCACGTTTTATCTTCAACTGCAGGATCTCTGTAGCGACCTGTAAAGTAAGGTGCGCCAGTTTGAGTATCTCTAGTATGAGATGGTTCTGTTACATAGCCTGTTCCAATGCCTGGTCCAGTTGCGACAAATCTACTTCCAACATTGTTTCCAATATCTACAGTACCAGTCCCAACGCCTACGCCAGTAGCAGTAAAGATTGTTCCAACTACATTGTCAGGCGAACCTATCAAAGTATAATCGGTATCTCCTACTGTTACAATCTTACAAATATCTCCCACTGTGATTGCATCTGCATTTATAACCTTACTTGATCCTATCAATGTAAAGTCAGTGTCTCCTACTGTATGAATGTCGTAGACTCCATCTAACACAATCTCATTGGCTAACAATATTTTGCTTGCCCAACCTCTGACTCCAGTTGCAGTTACAGTACCTACCGCAGTTGCAGTGAAAACCTCACCAACCGTTCCAGTTGTAGCTCCCACAGCTATCCATCTAGCCGCTGTATCTTGAGAGGTTACTGTTTCGATCAAATATCTAGCCCCAATCTCCAGATGTCCTATAGAGCCACTAGGCGCTACATGCTGTCTGTTTATAAACTGAGTCCTCGATACCTCATCAAGTAACCATCTTCTATTTCTCTGAACTCTCCAGTCGCACTCAAGGTCTACTGTTTGAAGAAGATTTATTCTCCTAAAGATTCTACCTTTTCTTTGACCGGCAACTTGAAAGTTATCGTCTAGAATATCAGTATCATCCATATCATAATAAATCGTATCTCCTAAAAATGTTCCTGAGAATCCTTCTGGTTGAAATGAATCAGGCGTTGCGGCGATAAGAGCTAAGATTTCTGTCGGCACTGCTAAATTCTCAGCGGCAGTCATATCTGCATAATCAGTTCCGTCGTGGACCTCTGTGTTAATCACTCCGCCTGGCTTCATGATTGGTTTGCCATTTGTGTCATTTATGATTGCATCATTTGCTATGTTCTCATATCTAACTAAATCAAACTTAACCGAAGCTCCTACGAGAGTTTCATCTACTGCCCAGTTATTAACATTACCAGCAGTTCCAACTTGAAAGTAATAACTGTCAAATATTGTTCTTATCGTCGTAGTATCTCCTACATTAATTGGCCCAGCATATCCGTCAGGTAGTGTAACCATTGTAAGCACCGCTCCAATCTCTAATCTATATTCAAATCCTACATCAAAAATCAAGTACCCACTGCCTCCTGGCGAGAATACTGAATCAATCACAAGTGGTACTACAATGTCAGTAGAATTACTTCCATTTATTACATACTGTGTTTGATAGTCTGTCATGATATATCTACCTCCCGGTTTCAATACTCCAGAATCTCTCAATGCTTTAATTTCATCATAAGTTCCTGACACCTCTGCATTCAAGAAATCTAATGCAGCGGTAACTGTAGGACCTGGCACTGTAGAGGTATTCAATACTCCATCAGAAGTAGGAATCCCTGGCACATCTCCTCCAGCAGCTAAGAAAAAGTCTGCATGAACTATTGCGTTATTGTTCGGTATAGTACCGCTATCTGTTACTGTAACAGCCATTGTATACCATCCGGTATTATCGACGATATCCGCCGTTAATTCTACTGTTAAAAATCTACTTGCATCATTCAATACTTGTAAATATAAAACCGTACCAGCCTTTACTAAATTCAGATAAGCGGAAGCATCGCCTCCGCCATCTGTAAGTTGACTAATATAGACTTCAGTTACAAGACTTGGATCCAAGTTATTGTATCTAACATTTCCAGCTCCAGGATCTGCTGCAGTGACGTCATTTTTATATGCCCAGTCACCTGATTTGTTTAGCGAACTTCCTCCACTACCCCATCCTTCAATCCAAGCTGTTCCATCCCATTGATATCGAGTTACTCCTCCAACCAAAGCGAATGCCCATCTTACTATATCTGTTGTTGGTAATTCTCCAATTGTATCAGCCAACAGAACTGATTGTTCTCTTAATTGTCCCATTATGTTAATTCAATTAGATTCGTTACACCATTGACATCAGTATCTTCAAACCAAAGTTTTTCTGTACCTCCTCCAACATATCTTTTACTTACTACTTTATTGCTAACTGAAAGAGGATTTCCTGACCAAACATTTAATCCACTCCATTCTGTAATTTGAAAATCAACTCCAGATAATGTTACATTTGCTGGTATCGTTACTCCTTTCCATCTCTTAGCATCAACGTTATTCAAATTGCTTTCAATTACACAGTTTGCCATGTCTTTGATATTGCAATTATTTATTTGTCCGTTGATTATATTGTTATCATTGTATCCATTAGCTTCAGTATAATATCCCGTCCAATCTATGTTTGAGGAATAGATCTGCTCTGTGACAGTAGTTCCATCTAAAACTACATTTGAACAGTTATTTATTCTTGTATTTCCTTTAAAGGTACATTGCCTAAGATTTATATCTCCATTACCGTTACCGTGAATGTTATTAGAGCTATACCACAAAGTGCTTTCCAACTTTAAAGTACGGAGAGCGTTGGGTCCTCTAGTTGTAAGATTATTTCTAGCAGTGCCTCTTCTTACAAAAACATTGTTAACCACTCCATCCAATTGCGTTATGAAAGTTAAGCCCTCCATATAATTGTTATAGAAGAAACCTTTACTGAAATTAGAAATATACCAAACAGCTCCAAATAAATAATTATTTGTAGCAGCAACTCCTGTACCGTGTCCTTCAAAGGTAATCCCATAATGTGCATCCGTCACAAAAGTGTTTCCAAATCCACTATCTAATTTTCCTCCAAAGTTTCCATAACCTACTGCAGCATTTGCACAAGCCATAAAAACATTATTTGGCTCTCTTACAAAGAAGTCATCGAATCTTTCAGAGGCATTTGCTCCAGTAAATCCTTCACTCTTTGTCAAATCATTTGAAAAAGCAAATGTTGGGAATAATCTGAATTCAGTTAAGTCGGGTGTAAATCCGAAACCTCCATTTTCATAATAAGTAATTGCAGCTGAAATATAGTCTCTGTGAAAGCCAGTTGTATCCGCTCCTTGAGGTCTGAAAATCATCCAATTGTCTGAATCGGCATCAGGGTCATTTCCTACATTCCCACTTGACAGTGAAACATATAAACCATTTCCAAGTGCGTTAGTAATCTGTACTCTCGCTCCTCTTCCGTAAGTGGTTGCTACATTGTATTCTTGTGCAGTTACTTTGTATCTAGGATTCCATACTCCGATGTAATCAAAATGAGCTTCTAATCTGTACTCGGGATCTCTTCTTCTAGTAATCCTTCCAGTATAAACTTGAGTCTCTAATCCATCTACTGCATTGTTGAAGTCTGCATCATACTCTATGAGATGATGTGGACGCGATTCAGAGGTGGCGTTAGCTTGTAAAGTCGTTGGACTATTTGCCACCACAATGAGAGGTTCAAATGGTGTTGGCCAAACATACTTTGCCACCATTGCATCTGTTCCACTCCATTCTCCTTCCGAATCCACATTCCATGATGTTTTAAAATTCGTAATTCTATAACTCTGTCCTGGGACTAAGGCTGATGTGTTGTGAAGTGTTTCCAAATCTTCGTAAAGAATATCAACCACGTCACCGGATCCACTACCGCCTAATTCTTCCCAAGCACTATTTTTGTATATGTATAATTTTTTATCTGCGTCAACGAAACATTGAAGTCCTTCATGAGCTCTACCATTAGTAACAATGGCATCTCTCTGCGCTATGTCAACTGCGATGTATCTATCCTTATCGATAGGGTCATCTCCAGCTACTCGTACCCCAAAGGGTAAATCAAAATTTGCCATTTTTTATAAATTTATTGTTACACGGTAAGTTGCATCAACTGGATAACCTACTCCTCCTATTATTGCTTCATGTTTTGTATAGCCTACTGGTGTACCTCCTCCATCATCTACACTCACTACCTCTGGAGCGAATGTTCCAGTTACATCTGCATTTGCAGACTCTACATAAAGTACTTGCGTAAGAGTCATTGTGTCTGGCAAATAGATTGCTACTTCTTTATCTCCTGCAGGTATGGTTATATCAAAAGTTAAATTATTTGCAAACCCTACATCAAGCAGAGCTCTAATTGCTGCAGATAAATCTGGAGTTGAACCTTCAGCTCCTACTGCATACCAATATTGATATCTTCCTGTGATTGAATTTGCGTTGTCTGCTATTGTAGCGGCGACTCTTAAAGCATCTAAATTACTTCCTGGATTGCCATCTGAATCATAATATGGATCCACTCCAGCATCATGAGATACTTGAACTCCCCATGTTTGAGAACCGGCTACAATTGGAGTTGAAATTGCCCCACTTGCATCAATGCCTGTCCCTGTATAAGCTACATTGTTTTCTGGACCTACCAAATCTACATCTGGTGATCCATCTTTTGATTCAATCAAACCCTGATTGAATGTATATGTTAATTGATCGTTGAAAGGCGTTCCTATTTCGAGTGTCTGAGCCGCTATACCGGCCGCTACTACACTTTTATTAGTCTTCACGATAGCTAATACTGTCGGAGCAATTAACTGCCTAACAACCTCTGTAAGGTTTGTTCCTTGTGAAACGTCATCTCCTATCTCTATTCCTCCTACTTGTACTGACGCCGTAATATCTTCAGTAACTATAGACTCAGGCACATCTACCCAAATCAGGGCGTTCTGGCCTTGATTAACTACTGCTATTTGTCCTGGTTGTCCATAGCTTGCAGGTGTGTCTGTGAGACCTATAAATGTATTCAAATTGAATTCTGGGTCTTGAACTTCCACTCCTGATGAACCTGTGATATCATTTGCAAAGGAAATCGTCCCTTTGTAAATGGTTTTTACTTCTTCTGGTTTAGCTGGGTCGAGCACTTGCTCTACATCCCAATACCATTTTCCTTTTATTTCCTCTACAAGTTGGCCACCTGAATTGTAGTAGTCTCGTGTCTTGTCTTGAGGTAATTGTAGATACCTATTATCGATTATTGTAAAAGATCGATATGTATCAGCATTTGGATCTTTCTTCATCCAGGCTTGTAAGGTGCCTTCAAAAGTTTTTCCTAAATCAATTGTGAGTGATTCTCCTCTTATCGCTTTTATGGTCCTAACGTTAGGAATCCTGCTGGTGTTATATGAACTCATCTTATTTATTTCTTAAGTTAAAAAAAAGCACAAAAACAAAGTCCCTGTGCTTTTTTAATTTTTTATACCGCTGTATTTATACTTACAGCAAGCTCTCCAATCGAGCTTTCTCTTATCACAGCTACGTCTGGCGTTGCCAAAGTTACTGTGTAGAAATTTGAATTTTGAGAACCAGTGTAAGCTCTCTCAAGCCCACTCAGTTTCAATCCTTGATCTGAACCAAACAGTTCATAAAGACCAGTTGATCTATCAACTGCAATTGCTACCACTCTACCATAAGCTAGAGTTTCTAAAGTTTTTCTATCTTTTGCAAGTTTAGAATAAACTGTGAATGCAATTGAATGAACAAACCATGTATTACCATCCTCTTTTACTTCAGCAGTAATGTTTGGAACAACTGAATAATCAGTCCCTTCAAATACATACTGCATAGCTCCAGTTTTAAGTTCAATGTTTGTCAAACCACCTTCGTTACCATTCGTGTCATCCGCTTCTCTATTTGCAACCAGCTTAGTAGCTGCTGCATCAAAGTCTTCGTAATTAACAAGGATCAAGTCCTTGTCAACTCCTACTGCTGCGTTAATAGAATCACAATCAAGTGTTATTCCACTTACGAGCAAGTCACTACAATCTGCCATTCTATCGAATTTTTATTAATTAAACAAGCTCTCTCAACTTAATGAGAGAGCTTTAGATATTTAGACTATCCTTTAATTAATTAAACGATAGTTGTTGGAGTATAGAAACATACTTCTTCTGGACGTACCACGAAGATGTCAAGTGCGAATGTCAATAACATACCCCACTCTCTTCCGAAGTTTGAAATTCTGTTTACTTCAAGGTTGTTGAAGTCTGAGCTCATAGAAGTACCCATTTGGATAGCATCAGTTTTGATGTCACCTGTCATAGATGCAAAGATGATAGTGTCATCTGGCATGTAAGAAGCTTCGATCAATTCATACCCAGCATATCTCAATACACCTTCTTCAGTTACATCAACTCCTTTGAAGTTCAACTCAAGTCTTTGACCTTCTCTTAAAAGATCAGCAGTTGCGTGAGAGATAAGGAATTTCTTCCCAGCTCTTTTTCTCATTACTTTAGTTTGATTCTGAATCATTTCTTCCAAAGTTGGGAAGATGTTAGCAGAAGTCAAAGCTACTGATGGAGATGTTGAACCACCGTGACGTCTGTAACCAATTGCAGTGTTGTTAACAACTTGTGTTGGAGTTGCTTCTGCACCTTGCAATTCAGCCAAAGCGTTTGATTCCAATTGAGGAATGATACCAGTGATCAAAGAACCGTCACCGTTGAATAAAAGATCCTCAGTTGCTTCAGCAGAAGAACCTAAGAATAACTCTTCAAGTACAGACTGTACTTCAGATGGAAGACCTTCCCATTGGAATTCTCCAGATGGTTGGTACTCCAACCAGTGGTTGTGATACTCAGATGGGTCAAAAGTCTCGAAAGACTCAACAACAACAAGAGTTCTTTTGAACGCTTGCTTCTGAGAAGTGTTTGCTACTACTGCAGCAGGGTTGCTAGAACGTGCTCTAAGAACGTTCTTGATGTCATGTTTGTATGCATTGTACCCATCCTTGTCACCTTCATTCATGTAGGCCAAAGATTTTTCTACAAATACGTTACCCGTTAGGGCTCTTGCTAATACACCTACTGGTGCTCCGCCTTCGTTAAAAGCCATAGTTTTTAAAATTTAAATAATTGTTTTCAGGGCTTAAATCCCTTACATTAAGATAATTAATATGAGAGTTTTATTTAAGCCCTCTCTCGGCCTTCATCCTTTGAAAAATACTCAAGCCCGCATTCACATTATGCTTTGCAGCACTTTTAGCTTCGGGTTGAAAATTGGATGAGGTATTTTTTGCAATAGATTCAATTGCCTCTGTTGCTACTTCTTCGAATTGACTAATGTCTTTAGCTTTAGCTTCTAGTTTTTCAACTTGAATAGCCAGGGCATTGAATCTTTCTAAGATTTCCATTTTCTCCTTTTCGATCTCAGCAATCTTTTGCTCTAGCTTAGAATACTTCTTAACTAGCTCAGAACCTGCTGTAGCATCTTCTACAGGAGTTGGTGCGATGGGAGCTTCCTCCATTGGCATTTCTTCCTCAGGTGAGGTTTCAATTTCAATTTCTACATCCCCACCTTCCACTCCCATAGGAGCTTCTACTTCGGGTGCAGCTTCACCTTCCATTTCTTCGATTACTTCTTCTGC
>Ga0070746_10000085_pt1 | contig 43672 bp, 27 predicted proteins | sample VirMetDEL_Mar_21_FD_77016 | JGI IMG/M metagenome (GOLD analysis project Ga0070746, IMG submission 77016) | Aqueous microbial communities from the Delaware River and Bay under freshwater to marine salinity gradient to study organic matter... | ecosystem: Environmental > Aquatic > Marine >...
GAACCACAAATCCTGTTTCGTGGCAGTGGCGCAATTGATACTGCGGTGGAGCTTAATGTTCTATCTAGTTATCAAAGCGGTACTGGTTCAGGTACTGCACTTTTGTTTGAAGGTACAGAGGGACAGCTTTTTGGTATTACCGACAACCTTTCTAGCGGAACTATATTTAGTGTTGCGGATATTACTGGCCTGCCTATTATTGAGGCAGACGCAAGTGGTGATGTTAAACTGGGCGAATACGGAAGGTATGTCGGAATAGGAACTGGTGTTCCGGCATATGGGTTTGATGTCTTTTCTTCAGGTATACTTCGTAAAGGTGTAATACTTTCAAATTATGTTCCCGCTACGACCACCAACGCGCTTTATAATGAAGGTGGAACATTAAAATTTAACGGTTCTTCTATAGGCGGGGTGGATACTTATACCTCTGGTGTTGCGACTTACGCCAGCGGTCAAGCGATATCAAACCAAGGCAATATCACTGCGTTATTGACCGCTTCCGGCACGGCTACTTCGCTAATTGCTAGCTCCGGTATCGCGAGTTATGCTAGCGGTCAAGCGGTATCAAACCAGAGCAATATCTCGGCTTTACTTACGGCTTCTGGTATAGCGACATCTCTTCTAGCCGTTTCAGGCACCGCTACTTCTTTGGTAGCTACTTCGGGTATAGCCGCCTACGCGTCTGGTCAGGTTAGTCCTGCACTAAGCGCCGGTAGCGGTGTCAATATAGACGCTGCAAATAGAATAAACGTTTACGGCGGTACTAGTAACTTTGAAAACATACAACTTACTACGAATAATACCGTTGTCCCAAAAATGGTTTTCACTGGCTCTGGTGTTAATAATCCTCCTATTACCCTTCGTGTTGAATCCAGCTTCCAGAGTGCGACTGGTTCTGGAACAGCGTTACTTTTTGAGGGCGAGGAGGGCGTGTTGTTTAGTATTACTGACAACTTGTCTAGTGGTGTTATATTCAACGTTACTAATGATCTTGGACTACCCTTAGTAGAGGTAGAGGCTCACGGAGACGTAAAGATAGGCGAAAACGCTAGCGGTATAATCCTATATAAGCCAACATTAATATCTAATAGCGTTCCTTCGGATACCGCCAACAAGCTATATAATGACGCTGGAACCCTTAAATTCAATGGTGCTGCTACATATGCGCCGCTCTTGACTGCTTCTGGAGCGGCTATTTATGCTAGTGGTCAGGTTAATGTTTCAACAGCAGGAACAGCGACTGCCTCAAAAGCTCTAGTGTTAGATGCAGCAAAAAGCTTTACTGGAACTAAGCATGGCGTTTTTAATGAGTTTGATTCTAGGGTCACTGCTAGCGGTGTTACTATTGGTGCTTCTGGTATAACGCTTGCGGGAGGCGCTTATGTTCAAGAGGCTGTTCCCGCTAATGATACTCCCGCGACAGAAGACGCTACTATAACATTAGATTTGAATACAGGAAATTATCACAATGTTGTATTAGGTGTAGATGTAACAAAATTTGAATTTATAAATGCAAAAAGAGGTCAAAGATTCTTGTTGCGCATAACACAACACGCCTCGTCTGCAAAAACTATTGCTTGGACTAATGTTGATTATACTACTGGCGGTGCTGCTGCAACAGTAAGATGGGCTGGTGGTGGCACGGCGCCCACTATGTCTACTTCAACTTCCCATACAGATGTTTATGGCTTCCTTTGCACTAATAATGCCGGAAGCGCTTTCGACGGATTCGTGGTCGGACAAAACTTACCAGATTAGGAGATATAATGGCGACTGTAACAAGGAGTTGTGGTGCTGGCGCAAATGTAGATTATCCAGTTGGAGATAGTGCTATATGGGCTAATCCGGGAAATATAACGTCTAGCGATAATTCCTACGCTACCACATCATTTACCTACGGTTATGCAACGACAAATGATTATTTAAAGGCTAGCAACTTTGGCTTTTCTATAGGTAGTGGAGATACTATAAATGGTATAACTGTCGCCATAGAAAGAAAGGCTACTAATATCATTACAGATGTTGTTGTTTATATATTAAATGGAGATGGTTCTGCTGGTATTGGTTCTACGAATAGATCTGCGGGCGCGACTTGGAATACTACAGAAGGGGTAGTAAATTTTGGGGGCAGTTCTGATGTCTGGGGAGAAACTTGGACACCGGCTAAAGTCAATTCTTCAAACTTTGGTGTTGTTTTTAGGTGTGCTGGTGGCAGTACTGGTTTTGGGGATGTTGATACGGCTTATGTAGATCATGTTGAAATAACTATTAATTACACTGCTGGAAGTTCTGCGTCTTCAAATCCTGCATTTTTAATGTTTGTTGATTAAATTATTATTTTTACTGTGTATTTAGTCAATACTGTGTATAAATATATGGAGGTATATTATGGCATTTGTAGAACAAGCTCACGTTAATGATATAGGTACAGTATTTAGGGTCACGGTATATGATACGACCTCTACCGGCGGCACGACTGTTGCAAATATTAGTAGCGCATCAACCAAAAAATTCATATTTAAAAAACCAAACGGAAGCACTTTTGAAAGAGCCGCAGTTTTCACTAGCGATGGTTCTGATGGTCAAATACAATATGCTACAGTGGATGGCGATCTTTCCGGTCCCGGAACTTGGCATTTACAAGCCTATGTAGCTACTCCCGATGGGACTTGGAACACTAGCGTGGGTTATTTTAAAGTTAACGAAAATTTATAGGTGATTTATGTCTTGGAAAGTAGATTTAGTTGTAATGCTGAGATCTCTTATTGGAGACTTAGATCATGCAAAATATACAGATGAAAGACTAAAACAGGTAATAACTGTAGGCGCTTACAATGTATTAAACGATGCAGACTTTAGTGTTGATTATACTGTTAGTATATCTTCGCTTTCAATATCTCCTGATCCAATATCTGAAAAGGATACAGATTTTTCTGTCCTTTCTGTTTATAAGGCTGCTTGTATACTTTTGGGCAGCGAGGTAAAAACCGAAGCGGCAAACTCTATAGCCATTAAAGACGGCCCTTCCTCAATTGACTTGAGGGGCGTTACTCAAAATTTAAATATACTTTATAACGACCTTTGTAAAAAGTATGATAACTTACTAAAAACTTACCAATATAATAATACTCTTGTTGGTCAAGCCATTCTCGGTCCATACAGCCCCGGAAGTATGATTCTGCGAGCTAATGAGTTTGATTATCGCGGTAACATATTCGACTAGGAGAAAAAAATGTCAAACGCAACTCAAAAAATTATAAATAGCAATCCCCAGCCGCAAGGCGGTGAAGGAATTGTTAGCATCGCCGGGGCTAGAGGTCTGGCCGCTGCTGATAAGTTAAGTTCTAATAATACAGTCAGCCCCTTTCCTCCTCTTTTAGCTACCGAGATTGACAATACTAACGCTGTTACTAATGGTGTTTTGGGTTATAGGTTTAATTCTGACGAGGTTAGATTTGCGCCTATTGGTCTTAATATTTCTGGCGGCGCTAATGCTACGGGTGTTGTGGTGAGTTCTGTTGCGGGACGTGCTATCGAAGTTGTAAATTATACTGTTGTCGCGGAAAAAGCTACTACAGTTGAGTTTCTATCTAATACTACTCCTCTAGTTAGCGGTGTTCATTTTGCTGCTAATGGTGGAGCTTCTGTTAATAGTGAAGAGGGCGTTATGGTAACCAGCACTGGAGAATCTCTTCAGGTTAGCACTTCTTCAGGTGTTTTGGGTGGGCATCTTTCATATAGGCTTGTTTAATGGCTATAAATATACCAGCGAGTGTTTTTGATACATACAATGAAGCGGTCTTGTTATTTACAAGAACTGGTACTTTGGTGTATCCAGAGAAAAGAGAGCAGTGTTCAAATTGCTACATGGACACTATGGGGACTAGAAATAGATCCATAAGTAAATATAGAAGCGGCGGACCCTATCCGTTTGAAAGGGGGATGCCATGCCCTTATTGCAATGGTAAGGGCTATAAAGCCGTCGAAACTACAGAGGATATAACTTTAAGAATTTATTGGAATAGAAAGTTCTGGGTGGATATTGGTATACCTATTGATATCCCGGACGGTTCTATACAAACTATATCATATATGACAGATTTGGAAAAAATAAATAAAGCTAAATATTTCATCCCAAAATATGACGGGATAGAAAAATACGATCAGAGTAGATACGAAAGGACAGGGTCTTCGTATCCACAAGGCTTTAAGCAGAATGCAACAAAGTATATTGTTACATTCTGGACTAGGAGCGGTTCATGAAAATAACCACAAGTAATGCTAGGTTCAGGGCTTTGATAAACAAGGCTCTAGCTAAAGAGGGCGAAAAAGCTTTAAAGGGTGCGGCTTCTAATATAAGAAAGCAAGTAAAAGAAGTTGTAAGAAGGGCTGTAGCTACCTGTCCAGAAATGAGAGAGCTATCTAGTGGAACTTTGAAATTTGATTTTGGTTTAACAGAAGACCCCTCTGCTGCAATAGCTAACTCTGTTGCAAACTCTACAAGGGTTTCTGTTTCAAAAATAACCTCTACAGGAGGCAGTTTTCGTGGTGGTGTTAAGATAACCGTTCAGCCATCTACATTTTCTAATCTGCTATCCTTGCCTGTGGCGCAACAGGCCATAGAAAGCGGAGGCTCTATACCTTGGCTTAAATGGTTATTGACCGCTGGTGATGCCATTATTATTGGTGATTTTGGTGTTGATTATGAAGTGGGTACTGGTAGAACGGGCGGAGCTACAATGAAAAAATCAGAAAAGCCATTTAAGGTTAACCCTTTGTATTCTGGTGATGAAGTAGATAATTTTGTTACCAGAGCGATTGATCCGACATTGAGAGAAATTTCTGCAATAGTAAGAAAGGAGCTTTCATAATGGTAGGTGGACCACACACAAAACTATCAAACCTAACAAATGCACAAGATGCAACGCTTTCCAATATATTGTTGGATAATTTTATAGCATTTTACGATTGGGGCTTTCTTGATCGTGGGTCTTTTTATAATATAAAAATTCCACAATCTGGTATTTATGGCGGAGATAGACACAAGCTTAGAACCGCAGATGATCCCAACTATACAGATGGTCAAGTCTGGGAAGGTTATCGTCAAAACTGGGTCTGGGAAAGTGGAGTAGACGGAACAACGCAACAGCCTGTAACTATATCCGGGGTTTTTGTTGACGGATCATTTTACGCCACGGGTAATGTGAGCAAGCCATTTTATATAGATTATCCAAACGGCAGGGTTGTGTTTGATACCGCCTTAGCTACGACTAGTACTGTACAATTGGAATATAGTCACAAATGGGTGCAGGTTATTCCAGCGGAGGGAGTTTCTTGGTTCCGGCAAATACAGCAAAGATCATTCAGAAGTGATGAAGGTTTTCAGGTTTCTGCGTCTGGCGGCTGGGCGCAACTTGGCGAAAACAGAGTACAGCTTCCGGCTCTAGCTATAGAAGTTATTCCTGCTAGAAGTATGGAGGGCTTTCAGCTAGGCGGTGGTCAATGGGTTAATAATGATGTGATTTTTCATGTTATAACAGAAAACCATTGGGAATGTAATAATATAATGGATGCTACGCTTTATCAAAACGATAGAACTATACATCTTTTTAATCCTACAACGGTAGGGCTTTCTGGTGCTTATCCGTATAATTATAGAAATGAATTAAATGAAAATGCTATTCCTAGCGGTCTATATCCTAAGCTTATTGATAATTTTTTCTATAGAAAATGCTGGATCAATACCTCAAGAGCGCAAGATGTAACACAAATAACTCCAGACCTATATATTGGTAGTACTCGCTGTAAAACGCAAGTAAAGGCCATTTAATTGAAATTTTGTGTATATACAATTAGCCTTTACCAGAGGATAATAATAATTTAAGGGAGACTATTATGGCTCGTAACCAAAGAATATTCTATGCCTGCCAAGCTGTTTGCATTATGGGCAGGGGTGACACCCCAACTGCTGCCGGTGTTGTAAAAGGTTTGCAGAGTGTGGGAATGAGTTCGACATTTACCCTAGATCAAGTTTTTGAGATGGGACAAATTGAGATTTATGAAAATATTGAAGAAGTGGCCGATATCGAGGTAACTCTTGAGAAGGCTATCGACGGAAATAAATTGATTTATGACTTGGCTTCAAACGGAAAGTGTAAAACTGACGTTGTTGCAGCAACGAAAGAAAGATCTGACGTTTATCTTGCGATCTTTGATGACGGCCTATCACACGCTACGGGTGTTCCAAGAAGCGTTTGCTTTAACTCTGGAATGTTCACTAGTTCTGTAGCCTACAACTACAGTATTGATGGAACCGCTACTGAATCCGTTACTCTTGTGGGTAATGAAAGATTCTGGAACGATATAGCCGCCAAGAGAGGTGCTAACAACGCAGCAGTAAGTATTACGCCTACTGGAAACTGGCGAGCTAACGAAGGCAACCTTGCTAGAACCGCTATTAGTAATGTTTTTGACGGTACTCACTCTTCTACTAGCGCTCCCGGTTCTGGTGTTGTTCGCAGGACTGATGTTAATATCACTGCGTCTACTCTTCCCGGAATTCTTCGCTCTCAAGGTGGCGATGACTCCAGTAGTGAAGCTGGTCAAAGTGATAACCTGCACATTCAAAGTATTGCTGTTAGCACAGACTTTGGTCAGGAAAACATTCAAGAACTTGGTAGATTTGGACCCTATACTAGATACGCTACTTTCCCCGTTGAGGTTACTTGTGATTTTGAGATCATATCAACTTCGGGTGGTTTGGTTAGTGTTTCTGGATCGCATCCAAACCTTTCCAACAATGAGATTATCATTAAAGATAATGCTGGTACTGTGATTGATTTGGGTACACAGAATAAGCTTTCAAGTGTTAGTTACTCTGGTGGTGACACTGGTGGAGGAAACGCTACGGTTAGTTACTCCTTTAGTAACTTTAATGTTCTGAAAGTTAATGGTGGATCTTAATCTGCGATAGCCTAAGTATTGGGATAATTCTTGGGCAAGTAGATAACGGGAATTTGGGATGGATAATATTTTAAACGAGAAAACTTTATGTCGTATATTGCAGGGTCGTCTACGCTGTTCGCTGGGCGATCCTGCTTTATATATTTATGAACCAACTAAAGAAATACTTGAAGAATCTTTTGACGTTTATGATAAATCTTACAAAGAGGCATATTTTAAAGGTGTATATCTAAAGGATGAGCTTGTTCCTATATTATTAGAGAACCAGCTTTGGACACCTTTTGATGATCGTGAAGCGGATAAGATTGAAAAACAAATAGAAGATCATAAAGTTAAGGCTTTTGAATTTTTTTACAAGACTAGGGATTTGGCAAATATAAAGATGGTGTTGAGAAGTTTAGAAAAAGAGTTGCTTAAATACAAAAGTAAAAAGCATACACTAGATCACATTTCTTGTGAGGGTGTCGCTTCATTTGCTAGATCAATATGGATAATATCTAAAACAGTTTACAGCTTAGACAAGACGCCTTATGATTGGTCTAGGCATTCTATCTCTTCTTTGATGGATTATTATAATTCTAATCAAATATCTTCAGAACAATTTAGGTCCGTGGCGCGAACTGAGCCTTGGCGATCCATGTGGAGCATAGGTAAAAAACAGGGAAATTCATTTGGCAAAGCGGCGTGTGAACTGACCAAAGATCAAATTTCTTTGTCAAGCTACTCATCTATGTACGATAATGTATATGAAAGTCAAGAGTCTCCTGACGAAAAGGTTATAGAAGATGATGATTGTCTTGACGGCTGGTTTATAAGTCAGCGTAGAGAATACGATAGACAGAAAAAGAAAAGACAATCAGAAGACTTGATTAAGAATCCAAAGATAGCAAATTCTCAAGAAATATTCCTAATGGCAAAAGACCAAGAAGAAGCTAACAAGATATTTGAAATTAACGATCCTATGGTTAGAAGTGTAATTCAAGATAGACAAAATACAATAAAAAGCGCAGATAAGCAAATTAGATTCCAAGAGCTTAACGACATCAAGCAAGATATCGCTATGGATCGTGTACAAGCTGCTAGAAGCAAAATAAAAGGAATGAGATAATGGAAGATTATAATAAATTTTTGAAAGACTCAATAGACTATAAAAAATCTAGAGAAGACCGTTACAAAGAAGTTTCTAAAGATGCTCTGTTTAAAGCATCTAAAAAGAAAATACAAACCACTATGATAGGAGCGCTTTCTACTATAGAAGAACACTTTGGTTTTTTGTGGGGTTTTGAACTACCAGAAGAACAACTTACACCAGAACAAAAACATATCAAGTCAATATTTGAAGATGTTCGTGCTAAAATACTTGATCGCGGAAATACTCAAATTAGAAGCCTTGAATCTGAATTTGTGAATTACGAAATTAGTAAAAAGAAATACTTTATTAACTTGCCGCTGGCAAAATCAAAAGGAGAAGAAGATGGAAAATGATAAGCAAAGAACTGTAAAGGGTGAGGATCACGATGGCAACGAGGTTGAGGTCGTTGTTAAGCGTCCTACCGCCCAGTGCTATAATAAATCTCAAATAGCTTATAATAAGTCGTTTAGGGAGGCTCTTGATTCTGGCGCTCTACTTCGTCAAAAACTTACGGATTATATGAAAGAGCAGGGTATTTGGGATGAGAAAAAAGAAAAGCAGTACGAAACGCTTGTTGAGCAAATCAACGGAATGGAGGAAGCTTTGAAAAAGGGTGGCATTAGATTGTCTGACGCTAAAGAAATTGCTCTTAACTTAAAAGTTAAAAGAGATGAATTTAGAGATCTTCTTAGTGAAAAGAATGCTCTTGATAATAACTCTGCTGAAGGTCAGGCTGATAATGCTAGATTTGTTTCCTTGGTATCTACTTGTATTTATGACGCTTCTGGAAATAATCCGAAATTTGCAGATGTAAAAGCTTATGAGGCTCAGGCAGATCAGCCTTGGGCTTCTCAGGCCGCTAGTGAGCTTGCTAACATGCTATACAATCTTGATCCAAACTATGACAAAAATCTTGAGGAAAATAAATTCCTTAAAGAGTTTAATTTTGTTGATGAAGAGCTTCGCCTTATTAACGACGAAGGTCATCTTACAGATGCCGATGGGCGTCTGATTAACGATGAGGGCCGTTTTATAGCCTATCGTACCGAAGAGGGTAAAAAAGAAAAAGATCCTGAGCAGGTTTATTTTGTGAATCGCGAAGGAGAAGAGGTTGTTCTTGTCACCAATAAAGAAGGTGAAGAAGAATGGGTCAAGCTTTCCTTGAAAGAAAGAAAACCTTTCCTAGACGAAGAAGATAAGCCTATTGCAGAAAAATCAGAGGAAAAGCCAAAGCCAAAAGCTAGGCGTAAAACAACTGCTAAAAAAACAGATGCTAAATCGACATAAGTGTGTATAAATACTAGGGAATGCTTCTAGCGGAGGAATCTTTACAGGTTCCTCCGTCTTTTATATAGCGGAGAAAAGATGGCACAACAATTTAATTTAACTGCACAGATTAACTTGCAGTCACCAAAGAATGTTGGGAGGGTTGTTTCTGATATACAGAGACAGCTAAAGGGTAGCGGGTTAAATACTGTAAATATAAAAGTAAAAGCCGACCCTAGATCAATGGCTCAAACCAATAAACAGCTTCAAGGTGTTAGTAAAAACTCTAGAGCCGCAGCTAAAGATATTAATACTCTTAATAGAAGTCTTCAAGAGGCGACTAGAAGGTTTAGTGTTATCACATTGGCAACTGGTACGCTTCTTTCTTTTGTTACAGGTATTAAAAATTCCACCAAAGCAGCTATTGAGTTTGAGCGTGAACTTATAAAAATATCTCAAGTTACGGGTAAAAGCGTACAGCAATTACAAGGATTGACAAAAGAGGTAACTAGGCTTTCTACTGCCTTTGGTGTATCGTCTGCTGATTTGCTAAATGTTTCTCGTACTTTGGCTCAGGCTGGATTTAGTGCTGAAAAAACAAGAAAAGCTCTTGATATTCTTGCCAAAACTACTCTCGCGGCTACGTTTGATAATATCCAAGATACTACCGAAGGCGCTATTGCGCTTCTCCGTCAGTTTGGAGATGAGGCTAAACGTTCAGGCGGTGATATAGCATTTCTAGAAAAGAGTTTGAGCGCTATCAATAGTGTATCTAAAAAGTTCGCTGTTGAGTCTGGAGACTTGATTACAGTTATTCGTAGAGTTGGTGGTGTGTTCTCTAGTGCGGGCGGTAGTATAAATGAATTAATTGCATTATTCACTAGTGTTCGTGCCACTACCAGAGAAAGTGCTGAGACTATCGCTACTGGTCTTCGTACAATCTTTACACGTATCCAGCGTACAGATACTATAGATCAACTAAAAGCTTTAAATATTCAGCTTCAAGATAGTAAGGGGCAATTTGTTGGTGCTTTTGAGGCGGTAAAAAGATTATCCCAAGGTTTAGCAGCTTTAGATCCTAAAGATTTTAGATTTAGTGAAATAGTTGAGTCTCTTGGTGGATTTAGGCAAATTGGTAAAGTTATTCCTTTAATTCAACAATTTGCCGTAGCTCAAGAAGCTCTTAGTGTCGCGCAAGGCGCTAGCGGTTCTGTAGCCAAGGATGCCGCAACCGCTCAACAAGGGCTAGGAGTACAGATACAAAAGGTCAAGGAAGAATTTACAGCTTTGATACGTCAATTTAGTGATAGCGGCCCTTTTAACACGATAGCTACTGGCGCACTGAAAATAGCAAGCGCCATGATAAAGGTTGCTGAAGCTGTTGAGCCTTTGCTTCCGCTTTTGACTACTATGTTTGGGTTAAAGCTTGGAAGAGCTTTAGCTCCGGGTCTTGGTCAGTTAGCCGGTATTGGTCGTGGTAGTCGCGGGGGCGGTGGGGGATTTAGTAAATTCGCTAGAGGTGGTATGGTTCCGGGTCAGGGCAATCGTGATACCGTTCCGGCAATGCTTACTCCCGGTGAATTTGTAATAAAGAAGAGCAGCGTAAAGAGTTTGGGCGCTGGAACTCTTGCGCAGATGAATGAAAATAGATTTAATTTAGGGAAAGAAATTAAAGCGAATCTAGTTGACAAAACAGCCGCTAGGACTGGGCAATCATACACTAAAAAAGAATTGGGCAATATACAAGTTCTAGACGACTTAGGCGCTGCTGCTCTTGGTGCTGAAGTTGAAAAATATGCAGGCGCTTTCTTGAGGCCAGAAGGAGCAAATCGTGTTTCTAAAGGTACTATAGACGCTAAAGTTATGCAAAACGCTTTTAAAAGAAGTCCTAAAGTTGTAGCTGCAAAAAAACGAACCGGAGCATCAAAATTAATAGATAATGAGCTTAAAGAAATAGGTGCTGCCGCTTCTTCGGGTGGCAGGTACGGATTTGCTTTACATGCAGGATCTTTATCGAAAACCAAATCTGACCAACTGGAAGAAACTATACTGGGAGGTGTTGGAAAAGCGATAAAGACTGGGGCAAATCAGGTTCATGGAACTTTAGGCAGATCTTCTAAATTAGATGCTGGAACATTGGCTGGCATTATGACAAGTGCTAACATTGATAATGTTGTTGGTAACATATTTGAAGGCGTCATAACCGCTTTGGGATCACAAAATCCATATGGGGATAGAGACTCCAATGCTGACTTTGATTATGCTAGTGGTCTACAGGGAGAAAGAGCTAGAATATTCGGACTTTCTTCTGTGGCTGATGTTCCTACCGATGCAAAATCTACCTTTAATGGCGCAAACTTAAAAAGTTTTTTGAAAAAGGTTAAAAACTACGAAACTGCAAAAAGCGTAGAAGACGTTTTGAAAGCGGTTACTCCCGCCTTAGATGCTATGCAGTCCCAAAAATCTCAGCCTACTGATGCACAACAGGCTAGAACTCAAAAGGGTCAAGCTAGATTAGCTAAAATGCGAGAAAGGGCGGGTTATGCCAAGGGCGGTTCTGTTTCTGACACTGTTCCTGCAATGTTGACTCCGGGCGAATTTGTATTCAATAAAGGCGCAGCACAAAGCATTGGTTACGGCAATCTAAAAAGAATGAACGAGCAAGGTGTTCAGGGGTATGCCGCTGGTGGAGTTGTTACTACCGGCAGAAATAATTATGGTATACCCGCTGCTAGCGCGCAGATTTCTAGTGGTGGTAGCGCTACAGATCTTATAAAAGACGCAGAAGATGAAGCTGAAGCCAGAAAGAACAGTACTCAAGAAATAAAGAAAGGTACTGGTGAAACCAAGAAGAGTTCAGAATCTGTAAAAAAACAAACCGGATCATTTTCAAAACTTAAAGGTAGTGTTGATAAGTTTCGTGATAACTTATCAAAAAGTTCTGAAAGGGTCCGAAGCATGGCAGGCGCGGCCCAAAGTTTTGTTTTTATCGGCGCTAGTATAGGCGCTGTCACAAGTCAAATGAGTGGGCTTGAAGATTCTACCAAAAGGGCTATAAATGAAACAGCAGGATTTGCCGCTGGTGTGGTTGGTATAGGGGCAACTTTAGTTGATACTTTTTATAGTATGGCCGCTTCTAACGCGATACAAGAACAGTCTAGCAAGCGGGTTACTCAGGCTAATCTTGAGCAGGCTGCTAGTGGCGGTGGGGATGATGATGGTGGTGATGTAGATGAAGCTGCGGAAGGTATGGGTAAATTTGGAAAAATTATGACAGGGCTAGCAGCCGGTCTAGCTGTGGGCGTAACCGCTCTTCAGTTTTTCTCTGCAAAAAACAAAGCGGTTGCTGATGAGCTACAGAAAGATGTAAAATCTGCTTTAGAAGGTATAAAAACTGGGGTTGCTGCAAATGCTGATGAGATAAAAGCTTCCGCTGCGTCCGAGATAGAGGCTAGAACGCTTTCGGCTAATCAGGTGAGCTATAGTGCTTTAGGGACTGTTGCCGCTTTTGCTGCCGCTGGTGCGACTATTGGAACTTTTGTTCCCGTTATTGGAAACGTTGTAGGCGGTATAGTGGGTGGTTTAATAGGTTTTGGCGTTGCTATGTTTGGTGCTTCGGCGGCTACTGATGCAGCTATAGCAGCTAGACAAAAAGAGATACAGGCAATTTATGATACTATAGATTCTATTATAGCTCTAAATCAAGCTCAAAGAGATTTAGAAACTGGTATAGCTGATATTGATGCGGCTAAGGGGCTTGAGCCTGCCGAGGTTGTAAAAAAGAGACTAGAAGTTCAAAAGAGTGGAGTTGGGGCTGGTGCGGAGTTTCAGATTGCTCAGGGTCAGTTAAACGAACTAGCGAAAGGTACTGGGAAAAGTGCCGGTCAGCTTACGGAGGAAGACTTTGAAGACGACGCAGTAAAATTAGGCAAATTTAACGCTAGCTCGCAGGCGGCGGCTTCCGCTATGGATGTTTTAAATAAAAGGCTTCAAATCACAAGTGAAACATTTTCTCTTGCTATGCAGAATGCAGACCCCACTAAAACATTTGAAGAACTTTCAACGCAGGCAGGCCCATATAAAGACGCCCTAGACGCTCAGATCGCAGCAATAAATGAGCGTACACAGGTAGAAATCTTTAATGCAAAACAAGCATTAGAAAACGCTAAAGGTACTGCAAACGAAACAGCCGCCAAAGAAGCTTTAGCTAAGGCTGAAGAGCGAGGAAAAACATCTATAGACAATTTAAGAGAAGGCGCTGAAGCATCTCATAAAATTCTTTATGCCCAAGCAGAAGCCGCAAGAATAGCTAGAGACGCAAGTATAGCTTTAGCTAAATCTTTAATTGAGAATGGTAAATTCTTTGATGGTCTTAATAAACAATTACAGTCCCTTCAAAGACAGTCTATGGCTATAGACAACTTTGCCGCTGCTCTTGATGGTGCTGCTTTTAAGTTCCAAGAGATTAATATAGATGAAATTGATAATCTAACTAATGTTAGAGATTTGTCTACATTTGCACAACAGTTAGGAGATGCAGCCAAGGGTGCTGGTCCTGAAGCTCAAAAGTACGTTGATCAATTAACTGCTAATGCGGCGGCGTTCAAGAAAGCGCAAGAGGGTGGTCTATTAGGATTAGAGCAAAAGCTAACTGATGATGCTGGCTCTGGGCAGACAGAAAAAATACTTAAAGATCTTGGATTCAGCGCAGAGTCTCTAGGGGGCGGCGAGCTAGGTAAAGTTGTATTTGAAAAAATGCAGTCAGAACTTAAAAAAGCTTTAGAAGATGGTGTTGTGGATGCTAGCGAGCTTGAAGCTATACTTGGCCCAGCGGAAGAAGCTAACGCCCAAGCTGTCGATGCTGCAAAGAAATTGGTAGAAATCAGGCAGCAGGAAATCGCTAATCTACAAAAAACAATTGATGTTCAGAATAAGTTAAGAGAAAAGGAAATACAGGCAAGAGAAGCGCAAGTCGATGCTATTAGAAAGGGTGTGGGTTTTACCGAAAAGGCTTACGCCACATTGTCGAAGTCTATTGATCCAAATGCAGATTTTACTCCCCAAAGAGGTGTAGAAACAAGACTTCAAAATATTAATGCTCAAAATAGACTTGACACTTTGGGTAAGGGGTTGCAGGCCGGTGATGTTGGTGGTGTTACTCAGGCAAGAAGAGATGCACAACAAAGACAAGAAGAAATAAGAAAAGAAATTGAAGCAGGCGGTTTAAGTATAGAAAAAACAAAAGCTTTGATAGCAGAGCAAGACAAACTTAGAACTATTATAAATACTACCGGGGATGAATTAAAAAGATTGTCCGATAGAACTTCTGAAGCTGCGGATATTCAAGGTGCTATGGAGCAAAATCTTCGGGCTATAGAAAAAGAAAGAAGGGCAAGAGAGCAGGTCACAGGCGTTATTGAAGAGTTTGTTGTTGGTGGGCAGGACGCTAGAAAAGGTTTAGTGGAAGCTGCTGCTGGTGTTAGACAGGCTTTTTCAAGCGGTACTTTGCAAATGCAAAGCCCTGAACAAAGAAGCGCAACTGTCGGACTTCTTGACAAGTTAAGTGACACTATGGTTGCGGGTGGCATGACAGGAAGACAAATTAAACAAGAGCTTGTTTTTCAAGATGCTGTAAGACTTGGATTAGATCCCAAGCTTGCAGAAGCTATCGCTACTGGAACATCTACAGAAGAAAAGCTTATAGAGGCCAATAGAAACCTAGCTAAAAAAATGGAGATACTATCTGTATCTATGTTGATAGCTGCGCAAGGTTTAGCGCCCGCTATTCCTTTTGCCAATGGCGGCATGGTTCAATATCGCGCCGGTGGAGGTAGTATATTTAAACCAAGAGGCACAGACACTGTACCGGCTATGCTCAGTCCGGGCGAGTTTGTTATTAGAAAATCTGCTGTTGACAGTATTGGTGCTGACGCTTTGGCTGCTATAAATGAGGGTGGTGTAAGCGCTGTTTATGCTTCTACTGGTATGTATATGGGTGGGCGTGGTGGAATCGGTATGCCTACTCAGGCGTACTCGAAAAAAGAAAAAGATGAAGAGGAGGCTTATAACAGAAATCTAAAAAAACAGACCGATGATCCCAGATCTCAATATGCGGGCGGTGTTCTGGGAGATCCTTTTATCGAACGCGCTGCTGCGGTGGCTTCAAATATTGGCAGTGGAGGCGCAGCGTCTTTAAGTCTTTCGGGAGTAGACATTGGGGCGGGTTCTACAACTACTGGTGGAGCAAAACCTCTCAATAGAACAAGAAACTTAGATGCTGAAGCTGAACGTAGAGATGCTGAAGCTGAACGTAGATTAGCTAGTGAATTCGGAAACGTTGATACTTTCGGCTTGCAGCAAAATTTTCCTTTAGATGGATTCGAGACTCTTGAAGAAGAGTTCATTAAAGAAAAAAGGGCTGAAGCAAAAGCTCAACGACCTATTGATTTAAGTATGGCTATTAAGCAAGGGTACAAGCCTAGTTTTAAGGGGACGAGTCAGCAAACAACCGATGATCCTATTCTTAACCCTACGCTAAAACCAAAAAACGCAGATGAGGCACTTAGCGAACGCGTGAGCGGCCCAAAAGAATTTTTAGATACAAAAGCTCAACAAGCAAGAGATGCGGCTGATTATCGCAAAATCCAACAATATAACAAAGATAAAGATCAGTTCTCTGCGATGGAGCTGGACGTGATTAGTAGGATGGGGACAGACAAGCAGAAGTTGGACGCAGGACTAATAACTCAAGAAGAAATTGATAATCGAAAGCCTGACTCAACTTCAGAGTTTCAGCAATATTCACAAACTGCTGGATTAGACACCCGCGTTTCTACAGAGGTAACGGTAACGGGAACGGATTTTAGTCCGATTGATAGTGTTCAATCAGAACAGAGTGTGGCAGAGCGGAGGAAAAATCAACAACAGGCCGAGGAAAAGGAAAGGAAAAGTCTACAACAGGCTCAGACAAACTATTATAAAAAACAAGCCGCCAAGGAGCGGGCTGGTATAAGTAATATAAGTGATGAATATGAGGGTAGAACTCTTGAGTCATTTGGTCCTAGTCGCGGACAGTTGACTCAGACAGATACGGACGTTCAAAGTAATCTTCCTATAAATCAGCGGGTTGCAAAGGATGCAATTAGAGATGGCAGAAGCTCGTTCCCATCTGCACCAGTAACCCCGTCAGCAGGAGAAGGAAAACGAGAACTTATTGGCATAGATTCTAAGGGTAAGAAAATATATGCTAATGAACCACAGGAAAGCTTTAATATTCCCGGCTATGTTAGAAATATAGAAACTGGACTATATGAAAAAGTTGAAACTGGCGTTGATACAGGGTTACGAACTCAGCTTCCGGGAAGTGGCGAGCTTGGCGTTCAGTCTGCATCAGGAAAACCCTTGTATGCAAGTGAAACTATTAATAATACCACGGACGCTGCTTCGCGATACATTATTGATGGCACCCTTCCGCAACCAAGAATCGCTGGACAAAGAGGGGGTACAGATCCGTTTGCAACAGACGCTGGCCCCCAAAAATACCCTGATGCCAAGAGTGGAAAAGTTTTAACTGCTCAAGGTGCTGCCGTTAGCGCTAAAGAAGCACAAAGAAGATCGAAACGAGAAGAGGCTAAAGCTAAACGAGCGGAAACAGAAGCTAACAAACAAAAGGTTGGGGCCGCCGCGCCCGTTGCTCCGGGAACTGCTGCTGGCGATGAAATGAAAAAACAAGCTGGTGAAAGTTTAGAAGAATTTACAGCAAGAAAGACAAGAGAAAACGAGTTCATGAAATCTCTAGGGATGGAGCCGGGAAGACCAACAAGTATAACTACAGGATTTACCGAATCTGGAGAGGCACTAACGGTAGAAGATTATGATTTAGATGCCGGGGGCGGTATTCTTGATATGAACCCTTACTCTTCGGCTTTAGCCGGTCCCGAAGCGGCTAAAAAGGCCGCATTAAAACAAAGAAGAGACAAAAGAAGAGCGGATATTCGGAAAAGAAGAGGCATCTTACCCAGAGGTCAAAGAGGAACACCAGCGCAATTAGCTAGACGGCAGCAAGAAGAGGGCGCGGAGCTTGATTCAAATAATGCTATCAATAAAGCTAGATACGAAAGAATTTTAAGAACTCAAGGCCCAGCAGCAGCGCAAAGATTCGCAAATTATTCTGGTTATGAGCCTCCAAAGACTAGATTTACTAGAGGGCGAGGAAGATCTCAACAAGCAGGCGCGTCTAACACAGACCAATTACTACAACAACTTTTACGACAAATGGTCAATAGGGGAAGTAGGCAAAGACCAGAGGGATTTGCCGCTGGGGGCAGTGCCGCCGGAAGCGATGTTATTCCTGCCATGCTAACCCCCGGCGAGTTTGTGATGAGCGCTGGAGCAGTTAGGCAGCATGGCGTAGGCACTATGCGAGCATTGAATCGTGGTCAAGTTCCCGGATTCAATCGCGGCGGCATGGTGGGTGGCGTTGCTTATAGGGCTAATGGTAGCAATGGTGCTGAATTTGGTGGCAGTGGTATATCAATAAATACAGCAAATTTAGATGAATCATTTAGTAATTTTGTGGGCAATTTTTCTTCAGAGTTAGATAAAATAACTGGAGTCTTTTCGCCAATGGCGCAGGCTCTTCAAGATTTAGCTAAAGTATTTGGAGGTTCCGAGGGTATAAAGATGAATCACGTACACAGTGTAACCGTAACTGCCGGAAGCGCTGAAAGCAAATTGGACGCTCAAACAATTGATCAAATCGGAAAGCTGGCGGCGGATTATGTAAAACCGTTATTGCCAGATGGAAACGACTTTAATGTGGCATAGGATATAAAATGCAAGATTATTTTAATGGTAATAAATTACAACAAGGCTCTTCTTTATTTATGAAGTCCGATTCGGACGGAGTTAAAGATGGTCAGAATCGCGCTATGCCTTTGGGGATTAAAAGTGCTGCGGAAGGAATACAACATTTTACTAACTGGGAAAATATTGCTAACTCCATAGAATCTAAAAGTTTTGCCAGATTTGATGACGTTCAACCAACTTCATTAAGTTTTAGTACTATGGAGCAAAAGCCAAAAGCTGGTGGTATTTATTTTGACGATTTTATACATGGTTCTACAGATATTGCGGAAGGCAGGAGAACTGTTGAATTTACAGATACTTGGACTCCTAATGATATAAAAATATTAGATGATATAGCGTTTGTTGCGCAAGAAGAATATACAGATGTACATAGAAAAGATATTCCTCTTTTACAAAATGGCGTTTCCGTTGAACAGCTTATTCAAAATATTAATATTGAGGTAACAACTCCCGGAGCCGGAGGAAGTGTTCCAGCAGGAGATACCGACGACGGAATGGGGGTCTCTAGTTGGACTATATCTGGAACTTGGTCCGCGAACTTTGAAGGCTCTAGTCCTACCGGGAGTATTACGTTAACTTACACTCCTTCAACTTCTACTTGGTCTTTCTCTGCTACTGTTCCTAATGATGGCGGCTGGGGTGGTAACATAACGGGAACAAAAGTTCAAGATGCGTGTTCTTGTACTGGCGGGGGATGTGCTAATACTACCGTTAGTATACCTGTTTCTGGTACTCATTACTGTTCTTTTTCTGGGGGCAGCTCTTCTTATAGTGGTATTTTCAATCTAGCTTATACTCCATCTTCTAGTTCTGGTAAAAATTGTTCGGATGATATTTCTAGCATAGGGTCGTACACATTAAACTACTTGGCGGGCGGCGGTTGCAGCTTGGGCTTTAGTGCGAGCGGTACTACCTATAATGGATATGTACCAAGTGGCGGTGGTGGTGGTGATATTGATCCCGGTCCTGATACTATGATTACTCGTATATCTAGAATTGGAACGCTTGGATTTAGAACAGACTCTTTAGATAAAACAAACGAAAAAGTTTATTCTTTTGATAGTTTTCAGCTAGACCCTCCTAAAAAACACACTTTTACTTCTGATTTTGATTCGTACTCAAATTCTATTTTAAAGATTGGCTTTACGCAGCAAGTTAATGGTCAGATAGTCAATCAACAATTGCCCAAAGTTGCATATTTCATATTTGGTGGAGTTGTTAAAGATGACACTGGACTTTATGTAAACTCTGGTGATATACCTTACAATAATCTAGACAGGGCAAATAACCCACTTCCAAGGTCTATTCTAAGTAACTGCGCATCTAAAAAGTTTAGAGACTGGAAACAGAGTGGCTTTAGCGTTATGACGCCGCAGAATCCCAAATTGGTTGATACGTTTTCCGCTAATCAGAAAGATTTGACAGACCTAGACGATCTTGTTGTTGGTTACTTTTACGTTGTCGTAAAAGATAGTACAGAACAATTGGATGACGGAAGGCTTATTAACACTGGAGATACGGTAGGTATTCAACTTTCTGTGCAGAGTAACTGGGGTCAATCTCCTGAGTTTGAGGGCAATTTTGACGATTTGTCCGCTTTTGTCTCTAATGGCTTAAAAAATTACATAGCGGCTCACAAGATGACTGAGTGTACTTTAATGAAGTTTCAGCCAGTTCGCAAGTGTGGTAAGGTAGATATATACACAAGAAAAACAGGCATAATATCCGCTGTTGTAAATAATTCTATCACTTCCTCAAATCATAATTTGAATAATAATGATATTATTAAAATTTCTTCTGCCATATTTGATGGAGCGCAAAATGGTATTGCTGATATTCATCCCTTAAATGGTAATAAGTTTGTAAAAAAAATAGATGATGACACCTTTGAGGTTTACGATGACCAGTACTTTAAAGACGCCACATCTACGGAAAATTTAAAAACTACAGAAGGTATTGTTTGGACTTGCGTTTCTAATAATTTTGGATCTCTTGGTCAGTCTTGGGACTACTATGGTAGCATGTTTTCTCCTACTGGTAGAAATGGATATTCTCACCCAGATCCTTCGTCTAGCCTTGGTAATGCAAACTTTTTAGCCGCAAAAGATTCGTTTTTTACAACCAAGAGAATAAAAAGTGGAGTATCTGAAAATACGCCTGCTACCGATAGAAAGTCTATAGAATTGCCCTTTGGAGAACTTGGATTATATTTTTCAGATCTTGGGTTTTCCGCTGGCCCTATAGGGTACTGGATGAACACTAAGTTTGCTAAAGAGCTAGAAGAAAATATACCTGTTGTTTTCTCAGACGTTTACAGTACTCCCCTAGACGATCCAAGAAGGGGTCCGCAGGATTTCTTTCCATACCATTGTCAAGACGATCTTTCTAATTTTGTTGACCCTAATCCTGCTCTCGAAGGTTCAGACATAAAGTCTCCATATCCGGGGATGAGGTTTGGGTCCAGTATGGATTTGAAATTTTCTCATTATTCTGGAAATAGCAGAGTTTACACTTTAGCAGTGGGAGAACGGGGTTCCGATGTTTCTGTAGATCTGTTTGGAGTGGTGCCTTCGGAGCAGCTTTTTGAAAAACCTAATATGGAATGGAGCGATGAGCAACAAGAGCTTTATCAGACATTTAGAAAAAAAATAACTCCTTATTATTTACCCTACGGCAGAACGCACCTTATATCTATAACTTTAGATCAGTATGGAAGAATTAGCGATTTATCTCACGAAGACACCGTTTTTGGTGGCGGAGGCTCTATCTCTAAAAGTGATGTTAGAAGAGATACTATAGACTCCAGCGATCTGGCGGGTATTGAGTATAATCCTTGGCTTGATTTTGAGTGGACTTCTAGATACAACTATAGAGCTAGATCTCCCGGATTAACCACGGGACTAGGCGCGAATATCATTAGTTTTGGTGACACTTTTAGCAGTATATCTAGTTTTAACGAGCGTGTTACAGACAATCAAAAAATAGACACTTCCACCAATCCTAATGTTCGTCGCAACTCTAGATACTGGCTAAGAAGTGCAGTTATGCACTGGAAGGGTCAAAATATCTACGATAGATATTCTCGTCAAGACTTGGATACCGGGGAATTCAGAGAAGTACTAAAAAGAAATATAAAATCAGATAGAAGATGTAAATTAACCGATTCTTTAGGTAATCGCAGTAGATTTGGTATTGGGGAAAATATAGAGACTATAGATAGGTTTGGGTCGCCGGAAGACGATTTATATGGAGAGGGTGTCCAATATTGGGCTATTTTTCCTTGGGTGGATAGTTTTGGTAAAGCTGTTTCAATACACAATAGCTCATCTCTATCTTTAGGAAGTTTATCTCCTTCTTTGTATCCAGAGTCTAATCCAAAAACCGTCATTCTTTCCGCCTCAAGGGTGAGATCTAATATAGATATTAGCAATAGTCTTGAACAGCCCGTTCTCGCCAAGGATGCAAATTTGTCGGACGCCGAAACGGTAAGTCAGATAGGACAAATAACCGCTCATTTTCTTTATAAAAATAGTTCTAATGTTTACAAAAATGTTGACTATATACCTTTCAACTCTGCTGGCTCTGTGGGCGGCAGATTCTCTTCTGGAGAAAAGATATTAACTACTAACGGAATATCATACAGTAGTCTCGGTACGGGGACGGCTGGCGGAAAGGGTATGTCAGAAGTTATTTCTGCGGCGGAACTTTCATGTTCTAAAATTTTATGGAAAGATGACTACATAGTTTGGAGCGAGCAAGACATATCTAATGGAAATTCTATAGTTCATTTCTTTACATTTTCTGGTAAATTCAATCCTGCTAAAACAATATCTAAAGCGTTTAAAAATCCAAGGAGAGAAAAATATACTGGAGAGGGTTTTGGTTTAGATTTTAAATATGAAGATCGTTTATTTTTAACTAATTCACTAGATAACGAAGATGAAGGTGGAGATCTCATAGCTACCTTGGGTGGTATTGATGGTCATTTTATAGATCAAATTTTTGTTTATGAAATATTTAGAAACAAATCGTCGTTTGATTTTTCTCAGAAAATACTTACTGCTATAGATGAGTCTAGAGAAGATTATTATTCTGAGTATTTTAAAAGTGCTGATTATCTTATGCCAGATATGATACCTATTAAAAATGCTTTTAATTATGACAATAACTCGCTTCATACTTCGGCTTGGGATATAGATTTAAGTAATCGTTATGACTTAGCTGGAAAAAAAATAGTTGTTAAAGATGCTATAGAATACTCTCTTTTTGATAGGGATTATTCTCAGTCTGAAGCGTTTTCCATTTCTGATAATTATGAAGATAGGGTTCCTATTTATCTAGGTATTAGCGAAGACGCTTCTATTCAAAGGTTAAAGTCTAGTACAACAATTAATTACAATTACATTCCTCAATCTACTACGGAATATGATTGTGCAAGTTCTGGTGGAGAAATATCTACATACAGAACAAATAAAACTCCATTCTTTTTTCTAAAGCTTCCTTTAGACAGCCTAGACATGGTGAATGATATCACTATAAATTTTGATATACTACAGGAAGATTTATTTAGCTCTTTTAACACCTTGAATCAAAATGAAGAAACAAATAACATTGTACCAAGAATTGTTTTGTACGGTAAAGATCCAAGATCTACGATTATAGAAAATGGACCCGCCACAAGGGGAAGTAGTTCATCTATATATCCTCGCTATGAAAATGGCTTATGGAGCAGGCCGAGGTGGGACGCTGGACCGCATTCAGAGTATTATTCAGATATGTATCCGGGATACTATAGGGGCGGCGCACAAGATTTGTTTTTCTACGGCAGGCTTCCCGGTTCATTGATAAAAACTGGAAAGGTTGATTTTCCAGAAAGGGCGACGTTGCCGTATCTATATGGGGGCAATATAAATCTTGGAGAATATTATGATTTGACCGCTGGATCAAGGGGTGGTGGTGACGCTGGTGATCCTGCTTGGATAGCCCCAGATGTTTATCAGCACTTCACCCCAAATGAAATAGCGCACATATTGCCATATGCCAAGATATTTTCTCCGACTTTGAACCCTGATGGTTATTCTGTAAATATATCTGCTCAAGATGTTAGAGATTTTGTTATTGATGGTAGTTTGGTTAAAGATGTTAACAGGCCAACCTCTGTTGCCGGAAACTTTAACGACTCTTCAAACCTTTATTCTGGTGCTAGCGATATAAATTATACGCTTGCTATAGGTTTTGTTTTGACAAACGTAAACTCTTTTGACATAACGACAGCAGAAACTTTGCATCAAGAGCCTTCTTTAAATTTACAAACTGGGCCTATCAGACATATAGGAGTGACGGATTCTACCAATAGCAATTTTCCAAATGCTAGATATGCATACACTCCTGATGTTAATTTTTATGAGTTCACGCTCAATGGGGCAGAGGTCGTTAGAGAGGGTTTGGGGTTAAGTCAGCTTGAGTACGAGCTTAGGGCCAAGGTTAGAAACCTAGATGTTTCTATTTCCAAGAAGAGATTATTAAGCAGAAGATATAGAAATTCATTTCATAAAATTGCTGTTTTTAATTACAATAAAGCGGAAAGAGATGAAGTTAGAAAATTTTATATAGATAGCGCAGATGCAAAAGTTTATTCTGATTTTGGTTTTAGTAATTTAGTTCCTGTTCCAGAGTCTATTCGTCGTCCTTATAGTGAAGCAGAAGGTCGTAAAACAAGTCTTGTAAAATCAAATCCTATAGTCGCGATAAGTAGGTCTTCTGCCTCTTCGGATTCTGACTTAGTTAAAGATGGTTCGTTTTCTAGCTCTTTACAGATTCTAAATACAGATAGTATATATTATTCGGACGCTCGCGGGACTTCTTCAAATATTTATTTAAATGAAGATACAGGTTTTCTAGAGTATGTGACTCCCCCTACGGGATACGTTATAGGAAAAAGCGAGTTTGCTACAAATACGCTTCTGGGAGGCTTTGATATTCAGTCTCCAGAGTATTTGAGCTTATTTATGAACACAAACCCCACTGAAACTAATGCTATAACGTTAACCGCAAATTCGCATGAAATTTCCAACAGCGGAGGGGTTCTTGTGACGGCTGGGTTAACTTCCCGTACAAGCGTATCGCCACTTTGGATTGGTGTTAATGAGTTTAATTTTGAGTCTCCTCTTTTCTTGAGGGCGCTTATAGGGCGAAATAATGCTCCGTTGTTTACTTTTGAGGTAGCTCCTTCTGCAATATCTCCTTTATTTACAGATGCTCCTGATGCGTCTGGAGGAGTTTCTTTAGTTGTCGCTCCTCCTGTAACTAAAACCGCTAGCTTATATACCATTGGACCTATTCAAGCTACCGGGATTACACCTTTAAATATTCAGTCTCACGCTTTAGATAGTAAAGCTTCGCCTTTAAGTATTTCCGGTGTGTTTTTCTCCACTGGCCTATTTCCTCTTTATACAGAGGCAAGCGTTCCAGATAGCGGGTTTATCGGTTTAGCAATGAATCCGATTTATAGCGGTGCTACTCCGCTTTTCATTGTTAAACATCTTGAGTCTAGTGGAAAAATGCCTCTCACGTTTAACGCTAAGGCTTCTGGCGTTCAGGGAATCAGCTTGTTTACAGGAAATCAATTTGATCTCATTAATAATGATGTTGACCTGTTTATAAAGCCCCAAGAGTTTGCTTCTGGTCAGACCCCCTTGAGGACGAAAGGAGAAATAAATACAGCTAACTCAAATAGAAACGGCGTTACTTCTGTTTCTCCTACGGTTTCTGATCAACTGTTTGATAAAGGCGGAATATTTGGTCAGGGTAGAGAGAGTGCCATAATCAAGAATCTATCTGGAAAAATTTATCAATCAAACTCAGTTGTTGCCAATGTGGTAAATGAAGATATTTATTCTAGAAATAGAATGGATTATGACTCCGCAGACAGGAGTAAGCTTTGGTTTATGTCTTCTTCTCTTCGTTCTAGTTTTATATCTGAAGGAGTGGAATATAAAGATCCAGCTTTTACTTTGTCAAAACTCGGAAGCAATAGTTTAGTTAAAGCTTTTTATGAAAATAATAATAAAGAGTCTGATATTGAAACCCCTAACTATACTATAAAACAAGAAGCTTATGATGTTAACGATGATTATTTAATCAAGACCTCTATTGCTGGTGATGTTATAGAGCTTAGTTTTTATGACTTAGATGATGATGGCAATGTTAGTCAAATAGGAGAAAGGAATCATGGTGGTATAATTAGAATGGCACCTTCTAGGTCTTCTTTAGATTCTCAACAGCTTTCTTTAGGCGTGCTAGATCCCTTCTATTCTATAAGAGAAGATATTTACAATAAAGTAAAAACTATTCATGGAAAAAGTTTTGAAAAATCACAAATATTAAATACTGGCAAGGTTTCTGTCAATGACGTTAAAATATCTAGCAATAACAAATGCGCTGTTTCGCTGAGGGTTAGGGTTGAGTATTCAAAAGACTTTGAAACTTCAGCTAGTACCTTTAATGTTATAATTGTTTTCAATATTAATAACTATAAAGGTGTTTCTCAAGGTTTTAATAGCGCATCTGATTACGGTTGGATAATCTTAGAAGAAAGCGGCGAAGATGCAGAAAAAGAAAATTCTGGCTATAGTCTAGCGTTTGATAATCAAGATGTTTACTTTGATAGAAGGGGTGTTTCTAGCGGATCTTTAGGAGAAGTTTACAGGCTTTTAAGTGAAGGTGGCTATAAAAATTATGAAAGTGTTGTAAAGTTTTCTCAACTATCAGATGCTTCTTACTATAATTCTAATGCAGCATATATTCAATCATCAGAAAGGAGGGTTGGTTTTGCAACCTCTATAAAGATTTTTGATGAATATGAAACAAGTAATAAAATAATGCTGATTAACGCTCCATTGCTTGATCCGTATGTTTTTAACACTTTGACGGATTCGCACTCGCCAAATGCAATGGGCGCAGTTTATATTTATAAAAGGTCTGCTAGTAGCGATTCTTGGTCTTACCACGGAGCGGTTTACTCTAAAGGGTTTACATCTGCTAATATTATTTCTAATCTAGGATCTTATAGGGGTGGTGCAATTTCTGCTTCTGAATGCGCATTGTTTGGTTATGATTTTGATTATAATGAAGGAGTGTTGGTAGTTTCTGAGCCGGGAGGCGATGGATCTAATATTATTAATTCGGGAAAAGTTTATGCATTTGATATATCTTCTACGCCGTCTTTGTTGAAAACATACTCTGCCTCAAGTGTATCTCTGCCTAATGGGACTACAGTTTCTGCCGGTGACAATTTTGGTTCTAATGTAGTTTTATTAGGAAAAGAGGATGTAATTTCTTGGTCTGATGCGACCCTTTCTCAAGATACTGACTTGGGATTCAGGAAGTATCAAAATGATAGTACTATTTATAATTTAAGGGATAATTCTGTTTTTGGGTTGAGTTATGAAAACAGAGACGGTGTATTAACTTTTAGTTCTGAAGCAGTTAAATCAGAAATAAATCCTTACAATGCTGATGGATTACAGTTATTTTCAGAAGATAATATATATCGGTGGTCTAGGATAGCTTCTATTAAAAAGCTTAAAGCTAAATCTAGAGACAGACTTTTAGTTGTTAGAGAGTTTTTCTTAAAATTAAACTCTGGAAGTTCTTCTGATGTTGCAAATAAATCTATTAGAATTCAAAAGCTTTCTGTTATAGATTTAAACAGGTCTTCAAATGGAACTTTGTTTATTAGTGGGCCAATTGGAATTAATAGTTCCGCCTCTCTTTATAATCTTGCAAACGGACCAAGCGGAGAAATGCCCCTATTTATGGGCGCTCCTGTTGTGTCTAGGTCTGGTGATGCGCCGCTATTCGTAAGTAATCTACTTTCTAATCAAAACCTTCCTTTGTATACAGAGAGGGTTAATAACCCATACGCACCTTTAAGGATTGGGGGAGTTTCTATAGACTCAAGCTCGCGGGTTGGATTAGTATTAAAAAATCAAGAAGTTAGTTTTTCTGCTCCATTGATTACAAAGCCTAGTGCCGCAGTTAAAAATAACAACGTTTCTACCTTTGTTGAAGGTTCGATAGGAATAGGCAACTCTAACGACAGAACGTTATTTATAGGAAAAGATATTTACTCAGATGGGTCGGCTTCTCTTTTTGTTCAATCTCCTGTGTCGTTTACGCCGGGGGCGGATTTAGGTCAAAACGATGTAAGCCTTTCTGTTTCTGGAATGTTTGAAAGTTCTTCTTTCAGCGAAACTAATTTATATTTAAATGCTCCTATTGTCGGTAGCGTTACTTCTGTTAATCCTTTGATGATTAAGACGGAAATTCCTTTTACTGGTGGTTTTGGAGGGTTGATCGAAAGCGGCTTAGTATCCTTGACGTTGAACGGAAATAATGACGCTGGAGTATTTAGCAAATTTAATCAAACCGCTTTGTTAAGTATTAAAAGTGAGTATATTGAAAGTGGTGTCTCGCCGCTCTTTATACAAAAATCATTTGGAAATTCAGCTAACTTGTTTATAGATAGTCGTATAGCTTCTGGGGTTTCTGATCTATATGTAGACGGGGCTAACATTTCAAACAGTGGAATAAGTTTAACGCTAAAGACTTTAGAGAATAGTAATTTTAATATGTTTACAAGAGGATTTTTGGACTAATGATACTTTACACATCGAACCAATCTGCAACTACTAGATTATCAATTGGTGGCACAAGCTCTTTATCTGCTGGCACAAGTGGAATTGTTGGTCCAATGCCAAGATATTCTATAGGTAGAGAAAATTTATCTACTGGTGATGGCACTTTTATGGGTACAAAATTTACCATAAATGTAACCGGCACGGCTCTTATAAATTCTGTAGATGATAATCAAGATATAACTATAAAGGGCCAAAGACAAAGCCGCGTTATGGGAGAGGCTATAACCTCTTTACAGATATTAAGAGAACAATTTCCCAATCAAGGTACTGGCAAGCTAGAAATAAGTGCCTATGGCGGTTTGTCTAATGTTATTGTTTTTAATGATGCCAAACTTGTTAGTGTTGATTTGCCAGAACAAACAGAAGAAAGCGCTGGAGTTCAAACTTTAGAATATTCGTTTAGTTTTGAGGCATATGAAGAAGATTCTAATAACACCAATACCGGTTCTAGCGGTAGGCCAGTTAAGCCTGCTTACAAACTGTCTTCTGTAGATGAAAGTTGGGAGCTTACTGAAGCTGATGGCTTGTTTTATCAGTCAGACGCGCCTAATGAAGCAAATAACAACCTTCATAAAACATACACTCTCACACACACCGTTTCCGCTACGGGTTTAAAAAAATACTCTGTTCCCGGAACTCTTGCTACTGACGGAGAGGCATTTAGACAGGCTGTTCAGTGGGTTAGTGGTAGGCTTGTTACTGATCCTACAATAGATATAACAGAAGATTTAATGGGAGACACTACATTTTTTAGTAGTAAATTTCTCCCTATAGAAATGAATAAGCCCGGAGCTACGGACGAGCTTGGTTTTAACCTAAAATCAGGAGCGCTCTCTTATAAGGGGTATAATCATACCAGATCTGTTTCTTCTGATCAGAACGTAGGAAGTTATAGTGTAACTGATACTTGGGTTGTGTCTCAAGAAAATTTTGAGTCTACCCATAGTTTAGAGTTTACTTTTGAGGGGTCGGCAAGCGCTGAGGGCGCTACTTTGACTGCTAATGCAACGTTTCAAGGTTTATCTACTGTAACTTCAGACAGCACTAAAATAGATAAATATGCTGGAGCTTTAAAAACCTTTGGTATAGTTAAGCCACTCATTCCTAATTTAGCCAAAAGGGTTTATCAAGATTCTGGAGGAAATTTTGCTCTTAATACAGATCTTAAACTTAGTGAAAGTGTAGGACATAACAAGGTTGCCGGAAGCATTACTTATAGTGTGTCATTTAATGATTATGACCGTCCGAAAATAACTGACGCCGTGTCGGAAGCTGTTTCAATTAACTATAATAATGATAAGGGTGAGCAAAAACTTATAGCTGTTTTACAAGTTATAGGAAGGGCAAATGGGCCAATAATCCAAGATATACAAACTACACAAATTAGCAGTAGAACTATAACGGTAGACGCTGTGATGAAAAGGGGTTCTGGCAAGCCTGACGGAGAGGCGGCGATAAGCGCATATAGGCCAACGGGTGCTAACACTTTTTTAACTGCTTCTACAGAGTCTTGGAATCCTAACACTAGGGCTTATAATAAATCAGAAACTTGGGAATTTAATCAAGGTTAAGGAGAATAAAATTGGCTTCTATTAAATGGGAACCTAATGTTGGTCAGATAGTTTACGGAGAAGTTGTTGAGGAATCAATATTTTCTGCTCGCGCTATTTATCAAGACGCTGATGGTGATGATTATTCTCCTGATGGGACTTATACATATACATACTCTGGCGGCACTCTTGCGGCTGGAACAAAACTTGATTCTGGAGTCTATACTTTAACTGTTACGTTTGATCCAACGGACGCTAGTTTGGGATCTAATATAACTGGTACAGCTTCTTTAACGGTAGAAAAAGCTACTCCTGTGGTGGTTTGGAATAATCCGCCCAGTATAAAGTATACATATGATGGATCTTCTGGACCCAAGTTGTCTGTTGAGCAACTTAGCGCAACGGCAGATGTTGCGGGTGAGTTTACTTATAGTCCAGCGATTGATACAGAACTAAGCGCTGGTTTACAAACGGTCACTGCTATTTTTGTTCCTACGGACATTGATAACTACAAGTCTTTGCCGCAGGATGGCGATATACTACAGATTGAATTTGAAGTTTTGAGGGGTGATATTCAAATTGACTGGGGAATTTTTGAAAACGGAGTTTTTCAAGAAACAAGAACGCCTGATGGCACAGTAGAAACGCCCTATGTTTTAGATTTTCCAGATGCTAAAGCGCAAAGTTTAGGAAATGATATTCCCGGCTCTTTTAGTTATAGTCCCGATAAAGGGGCAGAGCTTACAGAGTCTACAAATATAACTGCGGTTTTTACTCCTGTTAACGCGGCTAATTGGAATACCGCAGAAGTTACACTGCCTTTTACAGTTTTTAAAAGGGTTAGCGGTCCAGACATAGCTCCTACTATGTTTGGATGTTATGTACAAAGCGTTAGTGCGTCTGTTGGCTGGGGTGGAACCAGCAGCACCTGTAGTCTAAGATTGATAGAAGATCCCGGAAACGGTTATGTTTGGACCCCTCCTGACGTTGGTGCCGCTTGTTATTTTAAGTATAGGGGTTTTGAGTTTGGTGGGATTTTTGTAAGATGGTCTTATTCTGATTCTACCAGCGGAAGGTACTATGATATAATATTAGAGTCTCCCGCTAAATTGCTTGATGGCGTTCAAGTTATAATGGACAGCTTTGAAGGTACAGAATACAATTACGATGAAGGGAATGAATACAATAGATTTAGACCTTCTAGTGTTAATCCCAACATAACAACAGAAGTAAATAATGTATATAATGCTTTAGGACACTTTGAAAATCATACTTTTGAATTTGAAGGTAAAAAGGGTATTTTTGGAGCCGCTCAAACAAATAGCGCAGGCTTTTTAGCAAATAAACTTTTAGAAACTATAGAGATTTTATCTTGCCCGGAAGAAAATCCAACTGCTGCATTTGCTCATAAATGCGCTTTTGGAAGTCAAGAATTTTTTAAAATAGATTTGAGCGAGATAAAAAATATAGCTCCTGATTTTTATAGAGTCCAAGGCGTAACACAAAGTGTAAATGGTGTAATATCTGATGTTACTGAGTTGGTTCAAAACGATTATTTTGTAACGCTTGAGCCAGATTCTGCTGTTGGTAGGTTTTTACCGCCAGTAAAAGGTGCGGAAGGAGATGACGGAGGCGGCTTGATAGAAAACCCTAACATTAAAATAAAAGCTATAAGTAAAGGCGCTCAACCTTCTGCTGGTGTTATTAGGTCTTTAGTTAATGATTTTAAAGAAAGGGAACTGTTAATATCTTCATCTATCGGTCAAGAGTTGACAGATGATACAACTCAAAAAATTGTCTTAGGAGGTCCGGGAAGTAGACTTGTAACAAGAGATTTAGCAAACGCATTTCCTATTTGGGCCAAGTTGCAAGATAGTAGTTACGTTTTTGACTTTGGTCCCAGCGGATCTGCTAAAACCACTAGTGAAAGTTATCAAGATAGAAATAAAGTTCCTGTGTGGGTAGATCCATTTTCACCTATATCGCAATACGCTGCTAGTATTTTTGAGTTAAGAATGGCAAGAGGAGGAAGAAACTCTTGGCAAACTTTTAAGGTTTTTGAATCTGTTGCAAATGGTGAATACAACGATCCTCAAAAAGCTCCTTGGTGTGTAGACATGGATATTGATGAGGCTACGTTAAATGTTCTAAAGGCTGGTACTAGGGGCGCTTTACACTTAGCCTCTACCTCTAAAATTTCTGCTCAAAAATCTTTTAACACAGATTTTCAAAACAATTTTAACGAATCCGTGGAGGAATATGTAGACAAGCTTTTTGCGGCTGTTCAAAATACCGCAAATAATTTTTACGGAAAAATGTTTGCCTTACCCATGCCTACGGAGCCGGGGGGTATTGATAATAATATTAGATTTATAACAGAAGATCAAAAATATGAGACTAGCTGGGAAGCTGTAGACTCAGCTTTTGATCCGGGGGGTGCTGGGTTTAGGTTTAATGACATCGCAATGTTTGATTCCAATGGAAGAACAAAAACCTATGTAGAATGGAGATATACTTCAGAAAGAGATTTTAGTAAACTGGGTAGCAACTATGCTGGATATAGCGGAAGATTGCATAATCAAAATTTTGATAAAGAAGACACTTTGCAAACTGGGGGACAGGGCGTTGCTAGCAATGGCTGTTCTATAGAAAAGAGTGCTATATTCTATAGAGATCGAAGTGGAGATTTTATGGCAACACCTTTTGTTGTTATGAATGCTGGACAGCAGATATTAGAATATGATAGTAAAACCACCACAGACTTTGGACTTACTGTTCTTGCTGATTATTTCTTTGGCATAAAAATTCCTCCGCAGAATTATATCGGTCCCGGAAAAGCTAATACAAAAATAGCAGTTCCTCCTAGAGTTATTACTCCAAGATCCTTTGGTATAGCCCAACAAAGCAATAGATATGTTTGGGGTCCGTGGATAGGTGGTAGCCTTAAAGGGAAGGCGGAAGTAATACAGGACGAAAGTTTAGTTCCAGAGAGTTTTGGTACTGTTTCTGGAATGAATCAGGCCGGTGAAGCTTTGGCTAACGTGGGGAATGCTGAAATGAGCGGAAGTGAAACTGGTTACGTGGAAATTGCAGAATTTCCAGCTTACAATATTGCAGAAAGATTTGCTGGTAGTGGACCCTATGTTTCCGATATGTCTTTCACTATTGATATTAGCGGATTTAAAACTACTTATAAGTTTAACACTTGGACGCCTCAGTTTGGTAAACTGGCAAAATATAACATAGATAGAATAGCTAGGATAAATAAAGCTAGCCTAGAGCTTGCACAAAGAGAGAGGGCTAAAATACAAAAAAGAGCGCTTTTACCTCCACCGCCTCCGTTAACTGCTGAGGATCTTCTTAATAGACTAAATAGACAAGATATTAGTCTTAGTTTAGGTCAAATATTTCCGCCACAAGGAGATTTGGATGGTACTTGGTCTATTTCTGATATTAGTACTAGTGATATAGGTGGTACAGCAGAAAACGGTGGTATATATGATCGGGTTGCGGGAGCTTCTAGAGATAACAATTTTGTTCCAGTTCATATAAGCAAGGACAAATCTAAAAATCAAAACATGCCATCTTTAGAAAAGCCTCAAGTAGAAGGAGAAGAAGATGGAGAGGGTATACTTCCAAATAGCAAAACTTCTGATCCCTTCTTTTCTACAGAGGTTAATGAAGACGATGGCACTAAGACCTTTGAAAGAAATACTTCTGATGGTTTGATTGTAGATACACCTAATGGTCCTCCTGATGATTTTTCTCCCGACAAAATGACAGAAGCAGAAAAGAAAAGTGTGACTGCGGTTAGAACTGTTGCTGATAGTCTTCCTAAAATTGCGGCTGGATGGGGGCATGACATAGCTTTTAATCCGGTTCCTAACGATGGTGAAGATTTAAGAAAGTTTGATCCTAAATTCCAAAACGATCCTGCGCTTAGAAAAGCGGGTCCAGTTAGACTGTTGTGGGATGAGGAAAGAAAAATTTGGGTGGGTGGTCCAGAGATTATTTGTGGTATTTTAGATTCAGAAATAACAGCGCCCCCCAGTCCTTTAGAGCCAACTACTTTTACTATAAAGGTTTTAAGAAAAACAAAAAGCGCTAAGGGAAGCGGGGCTTTAAGTGAGTCTGGAGAAACGATTACATGCTATAATAGAGATACAAGCTTGTCTCAGCAGGCAGGCTCAAACACACTAGCTATGGTTATAAGGGTTAATTACGAATGGATGCCTCTTTGGATAGGTTGTCCGGGAGAATAAAGGAAAAAAATGGGAAGACCTTGCAAATGTTGTGAAAGTGAAGATTGTACTTTGTCTGATTTGGTTAATTTTAAACTTTTAACTGACGAAGGCGCTATACAAAGAAACAAAGAAAACATAGAGTTAAGAAAATCTCAGGGGAGATTTGTGGACCCCTTTGAGGAGTTTACTAACGAAGGTGGAATTGGACCGTCAATTCCAGTAGGGGCTAATGAATTACAGTGGGATATTCTTAGAGGAAGTGCTAATTTAAGCAATTTAGGCGCGTATTCATTTAATAGAAATTATACTGATTTAATTTTATCATACACGGAAGAAGATTTTGTAGCTCTTCATAAAACCCCCATGAGTGTTTCAAGAGAAATCAACAGAATAAGATTGGGGCTTAATTTTGATGTTAATTATCACCAACAAAAGGTAGCGATTAGGCAGCAAGACGGTGCTATCATAAAAGGCGCGGAGGTAGGCTTGAAGCATATAATGGGCGATATAATGTTTTTTGCAAAAGAAACAGGAAGGAATGACTCTGTTAAGGGGTGGTCTTTAAGAATTGAATCCACCGTTGCTACCAATCTTCATTATGGTCAACCCCCATCGAGGCAGGAACAAGATTTTAATCTCGATGGTTCCATTGATGATTTTGATTTTTTTGCCTCGTTGGGAAAATTTGCTCAGGGTTATGATGTTGATTTTATACTGCTGGATGAGAATGGTTCACCCGTTATGTCTAAAAGGATGTATTATGTGGATTTACCACATGTCCGTAGTGGTTCTTTAAACGGCTCTAGGTTATTTGCCGATTGTGATGGTTTTGAATTAGATTTGAATGGTCCAAGAGGTGAGGCAGATACAAATAATGATGGCACAATTAACGAATCAGATGAAACCGAGACTTTGAATTCATTAACAACGCGATCTAACATTAGCGCCGTTCATATAGAAACCAGATGTGACTCTGATACTGTTGAATTTTGGTTGAATCAAAATGCTGAATTTTTATTGTTTACTTACGATATACCCCAGCACAGAAGGCTCGGAAATCGCTGGGGCGTGAGAAAGACTGACTTTGGAGACGAAAGGCCCGGTGCTGATCCCTTTGGCGGTGGTGGTGGTATGATTGCAGGAAGCGATATTGCTGGTGGTGTTTTTTATCCTTCGACAAGAGGGATTGTGGTGGGAATGGGGGAATCTGCCGCGACAGATGGAGAGAAGGCGTTTTCTATTAATGCTGCAACTTGGTTTAATAGCTCAAATTTAGTAGAGTGTGATAGTTGTTATCAAACGTTATTTTTTGAAAATGGTTTTGGTGGAATACCACAAACTATAATGAAAATTGTTATAGAAGATTATCCTACGGAGGCTTATAGCTTTTTTAGCGGCGGTAATAATTACCAATTTCTAGATTGGGATTCTGGATTTTATACTTATACGGATAGTGAGACTTTTAAAAATCTTGGAGTTTCCTTCACGGCTTTAGGTTCTAGAAGAAGTATTACAGATTTTACTCCCGGAGGCAGTGTTAATGGAACTTATTATGTCGGTCCAGATTTTGTGGGCTGTCCTGATGAAGATTCTGAACAAAGGTTTTGTGGACTTCCTAATATTCTTTTGAAATTGACAGGCGGAAGCTTTACTACTTTCAGGATGGGTGGTAGTCAATTCAGCGCTCCAGACATTAACGCTAAAGAAGAACAGCTTTTTGAGGGGGTTGACAATATAATATTTAAAACAAATCATGATTTTTATACTAGTTCGGATATCAGACAAGAACAAAAAACAATAGATTATCAGACAGCTTCTTACAATTTCTTTTCTCAGACTGTAGATATTCGAGATAGGACTGTTGCTTACGATAGAAATGTTGTTTATGTTGATAACGATAATGATATAATCATTAGAAGCAAAGGAAGTCCTACTAATATAACGATTGAAAACCCGGACAGATCAGGGCGGCGGCAGGGTTTTAGAAATATACCATTTTCAAATTTAGCTAATCCTAGAGTTATAGATGGAAAGCTTACTTATTTTAAGAGTAGTTTGCGTGAAAGCTTAAATCTTGATGGTTCGGTTTCACTGCTGCCAAAAGAAAATTTTGCACCTCTTGAAATAGCTAAAATTACAGTTACTATGGTAAACGATTATGGAGATTGATAATGAAAACTATGGGAGTTGGAACAGAATTATCAAAAATCATAGGAAAATGGATCTCAAAGCCAAAAAACTGTGATTGTAATATTTACGCTGGAACCCTAAATGAGTGGGGTCCAGATAGGTGCGAAGAAAAAATAGATGAAATAGTGGATAAGTTGATGGAGCAGGAAAAATATCTGTCTCCATCTTTAAAGCTATTTCCAGATTTGATAAAAAGGGCTACATTAAAGACTATGATTAAAAAAGCCATCAAAAATACAAGAGACAAAAAAACTTAATTTTATTACTTATTGTGTATCTTATGATAGACAAACCTTAATCAAGGAGAACAAAACATGGCGACTATAGATTTTCAGGTAAATTACAGCAACGCAATGGTTCCGGGGACGGAAACCTTGTCGGGTTCTGGTCTTGGCTTTTTTGGAGCTAGCGCCGGATCTTCTGTGCAAATTGGTGCTTACCAAGACAGTACATTTGTTTCAAACGGTGACGGAAGCTCTACTAGCGGGCAAACTAATAATGTTAAATACTTATCAAGTATATTCCCTAGCGGTCAGTGTACTGTAGATAGTGCGGGTGCAGACTTTAACGTGGGGCTTAGTGGTGTTGTCAGCTATCAAAGCACCTTGGGTATTAGATTTGGTCACACTACTGCTGTTAAAACCCAAAACGCTCAATTAAGAATTTACGACAGAACGAATATTAATTATCCTGCTAGCGGCGTTAATACTAAGGTTGCAGAAGTTGTCAACTGGAACGGCTCAAATCCATATTCTCAAGGTTCCGATGGCGTTTCTTCCGCTCATATTGGAAGTGGTGACGCTTTCTGGTGGGGCGAGCCTTGGCCCTCAGAATTGGTTGGAAGTCAAAACTTCTACGAAAACAGTCTTGGTACAAAGTTTTACAATGGTTTGGATACTTCAAGTGTTGTAAATGGTGACTCTAGAATTGGTAACGGTGTTGCAACTGGTGATGACGAAACTGTGGGCGGAACTGGTGTTATTGTTCCGTTGTTAGACTCTCCCGGAAGCGGTCAAAAGGGTCTTCAGGAAATTGCAGGCACGCCTCCCGGAAGTCCAAATGGTACAAACTATGGACTTGTTTGGCCTAAGTGGTCGCAGTACATCAACTCAAGTTCGCAAAGCACTTGGGCGCCTGCTGTTGGTAGTTTCGACGGAGACTCTACTAATGGTAAGAAATATACCTTTGGCGGAACCGGTCTTCATACTCACCACACTTGGTGCGTTGCGCTTTCGGCTAGCCCGCTTGCAATTGGTTCCAAAGAACAGTTCGGCCTCTATGTCTCTTTAGAATATCTATAAGGTTTGTCACTTTGTACCTAGAGACAAAAGAAAACCCCGCCAATCACGGCGGGGTTGTTTTTTAGGATGATAAGTTGAATTATGATCTAGCCATAATGATACATTGAATCCTAAATTATTCTACTTGTTTGGTTTTGGGATTCCATTTTGTCCAACCTTTGTCTGGAAGCCAGTTACCATCCGCGTCTTTTCTTCTTGGGAACAAGCCGCCACCTTTCTTATTGGCTCCAAACGCTAGTTTAGCCCCACAATCCATGCATCTAATTTCATAGTATTCGTTGCCATCGTTTTCACGTACAACAAATCTTAGGTTTTCAGATCCGCACTTACCGCATTTGGTTTCACCAAATACTTCTTGGAATACAGAAAGTTGATTAAACACTTCCTTGGGGGTATCGCATTCAAATTCTACACTAAGGTTTCCCAATTTGTAATTTAGCTTCATGATTCTCTCCAGTTTGAGTTATATCCTACTATCTTAGCAGGAGTCGGTTTACTTTTATTTTGATATTCATTTAGCATAGCAAGCATTTTAGATGCTGTCTTTTTGCTAACTTCCTGTATGCTTTTGTAAGTCTTTTCTCCTGAATTAATAAACTCAAAAACATCAATATCCAACTGTCTACATTTACCATCAATAAAATTGATTTGTGGTACACTAATTGGATCTTCTTCGTTCCATTCTCCTGTAGTGGGTTTAGACGCGATAGATTGTCGCACGATAGCTACTACGTCTTTGTTTCTTGGAATTTCTTCTGCGGCCACACAGCGCACTTTGAGAGCTTTTCTTAAACATCTACCTTCCGCTTTGGTACTGGCTGTAGCAGCGGGATGGGCGCAAAATAGATCGTCTGAGTTGCCATGCCAGCAGTCTGCCGCATCTCCATAAGTCCTTAGCTGTCCTGAGTTCATCCAGTCAATAACAACCTCAAACACAACAGTAGCTCTACCGGGACCGTTGGGATCATCAGACGCTATAACGTGAACTGGTCGGCTCACTAGTATGTCTCCCAGTAGTTCCTCTGCGACTCTGCGTAATCCTGTAGTTAGAGGGTTTCCATTATACATTTCTGAATCGTGAAACTTACTCATCACATAATCATGCCATTCCGCAGATCCGTATGCGGGCATAGTCATATCTGGTTCAGTATCCTTTTCCTTCTCAAGAACCTCTTTATCAAACAGGTCTGTGCTTAAAACTTCACTCATTTCCTATCTCCAATTCAATGAAACGTTTATTCTTAGGTGGAAACTTGTCCTGTATTTTTCCAACCTGTTCCGAGATTAAATCCCACAATCTTCTTTCTACAGCGCGAGACATATTCTTGCAAAGATATCTAACTCTAACAACACAAAACCCTTTAGAAATTAGGAGTCCATTCTTAATAGAATCAAACTTAATAACTTCTTGTAGCTTCTTTTCTCCAAACACCGGAAGAAAGTGTTGTGGCCCATCTATCTCTATTATAGTATTTAATTCAGGCAAAAACAAGTCAATTTCAAAATTACCTTCAACAAGATCTTTCTTATGCAGAACGACATCATAGCCCATTTCGTTAAGCTTTCTCTCTAAAAACTTCTCCGCTTTAGAGCCTTCTATAGCTGCAATTCTAAGGGCGCGGCCTGCCTTCTCCATCATCTCTCTTTTTTTATCTGTTGGAATTTTATCCCATCTTTCTTTTGCTTGCTTAGAAAACTTTTCTCTATCTTCATCAGAAGTGTTCTTCCAGCTAAGTTCCTTGCCTCTGCTGATCTTGTTCTTGTCTTCCTCTGACCTTTTTTCGCCCTTGGTAGGATGTTTGCTACGTCCTGTTTTAATAGCGTTAGCTTGCGCCTCAGAGCGTGTCCTCATGGTTATCCCATTCTTTTTTAGTATCCTTTCTATCTTTTTTGGATACGTGCCTAATTCTTTTGCTATGGAATAAGTGCTACTGTTTTCTTGGTATTTTTTTAATACATACCCTTCATCTATTTTAGGCATCTTGTTTCTCCAATAGTGTTAGTAATTGTTCGTTGTTCCAGTCCTCTACGATTCCAATAGGTTTTTTGTTACAGAAGTTCTCTATAATCTGAGCATGTGATTTACTTCTGGCTATGATCTTTAATCTTTTATCTAATAAGATCTTGCATACTTGAGAATAATTCATAGATCTAACTAGCCATTCCATATCCCATAAGTATAGATATTTTTTAGAATTGTTATGAGACTTCAACAAGGTGTCTGCTTCCGCTATGCTAGTAGATATGGCTATCCCAAAGTAATCAGAGAAGAACGAAACGCTAGAACAAGAAAAAAGGGGTTTCGTTACGGGCATTCCTATATTGCATAAAAAAGCAGAACAAGAGAAGTTAGGATTTTTAGACAGTTCGTTAAAATTTTTAATAAAGTAAAAAGATTTTTGTGACGGTCCTAAATCATTTAATACCGCTGTAATATTAATCATTAAATTTCCTTATGTTATCTACTATATGGTCTATGTTTTGTTTAGTTAGTTTTTCATGAAAAGGTATACTTACCGTTTGAATTTCTTCTAATTCTGATTTAGGCATCTCTTTGTATTCTGTTATATTCTTTAGAAGATTACTTTTATGAAAGGCTTTATAGTGTATGCCACATTGTATTCCCACCTGTTTCATTTCTTTTATAAACTTAGAGTTATCTTTTACTCTTATTCTATAGAGATGATTGCTCTTATTATTATAACCTAAAGACTCATTAAAAACAAGCCTAATCTCTTCTAAAATACTATTTTTTTTATCTAGCTTTTTTAGATTCTCATGTGCAATTTTTGCTTGTATAGAGTTTCCATGCATCTTATATCCTAGCATTATTTGCTCTCTTTCCCAAGCGTTTTTAGACGCTTTTGTGCCATTTAAAACCATAGCTTTAAAAGTATCTATTAAATATTTATTATTAGACACAACCATGCCACCATCACAGCTTCCCACGGGTTTTGTTGGATAAAAACTAAATATCATAACATCCGTGTCGGAGCTTGAAAATTCTGTATATTGATTTCTAGAAACTCTTTGAGCAGAATCCCAAATTCCGGGGTGTATCTGATACATATCGCCAACCCAATCAACATCGTCGTAAAACTGTATTTTATTTCCAGAGTTTATAATCACATTTGGAACAACTGGCGGCATGATGCTTGGTATTTTTACAGTCGTATTTCTTTTTCTTAAAGAAAGGTAAAGAAGGCTAGAGGCGCTATTTGCAAAACATGCATATTTTGCTCCAACATACTCTGCAAATTCCTGCTCAAATTCTTCAACTATTTCTCCATGAAGAATATTGCCAAGCTCGCTAGTGTCGATTTCATAGTTATTTATGTTAAATAGCTGTATCATTAAAGAATGTTTCCGATTTTATGTTTTTGTCATCAATAAATAAGTCGTAAGCCGGTTTTCCCATTTTTAAGTCATGATACTTTACTCCCCAAATATCGAATTGTTTTTGAGTTACTTGATACCAATCAATTCCGGTCATAGTTCCGCGAGCCGTCCAATATACAATAGTATTACCTTCATCAAAAAGCTTATTAATTTTTTCAATTCTTTCTTTTATGGGGCGCGCTTTTGTGTAATCTCTATCTTCAGGACTCTCGCAAATTGTTTCATCTATATCTACGTAAATTAGCATTTTAAGATCTCTAAAGCTTGTGGAGTTGGTTCAAATTCATTACTAAAAGAAATTTCTTCCTTGTCTTCAATTAAACAAAAGCTAGCATCTACTAGCCCCTTTTGGTGCAGCTTGATTATCAAGCCTATCTCGCCCTGATGATCGTGTCCACCATAAAGATTTGTATGATGATTGTAGCTATGCTTCATAAGGTCATCTTCCTGCAAAGAAAACCCCACCATAAAAGGCTTTACACCGCCAAATATGCACTGCGCAACGTAAGATAGTCCGCACTTCAAAAGTCCTCTGCTTGGATTAAGGTTATGCTCTATGCCGCAGAAGTGGATGATGTAAGACATAAGCCTTGAATTATTGTGTTCATAGTGTACAAATTTAGATTGAGACTTTGTAAAGAAATCATGAAACCTCTTAACGTGGTTCTTGTCTGTTTTCTCTTTGTACTCTCTATAAAGCTCATTTACTCCTGCTTTTCTTTGGTAGTGATCATAAACATGATTATTGCAGACCTGAATTGTAGAATCCCTTTTGCCGTATCCCATGTCTGGTAAAAGCATATTACTTCTTACGATAACTTCAAAGCTATCTACAAGTTCATCAAAGTTTCTATTGTTATATTTTTTAGAGCCGCAAATTATCAAAGACACGGATAGCCTCTTTAAAATATTCTTTAATTGTATCTTCTAGACCGTTTTGGAAATTAGTTTTTTCAAAGTCAACAAACTGCATCATCTTATTGTTTGTTATGCTGTATCTTGAGTCGTGTCCTAATCTGTCTGCGACATATTCTACATGGTCTTTTGTATGTAAATTAAAGTATCGTAGTATGCTTTCAATAACTTCCATATTGGTTTTTTCATCTCTAAAGGTTATATTATAAACATCTCTATCAAAATTCGCACCCTGCAATATGTTGTATATAATTTTAACTGAGTCTTTAACATAAATCCAGTCTCTTACGTTTAGACCATCTCCATATACGGGAATCTTAGATTCGTTTTTTACGGCCTCTAATATAGTAGGTATAAACTTTTCTGAGTTTTGTCTTGGTCCATAGTTATTGCTCATCCTCACCATAACATAGTCAATATCAAATGTATTTGAGTAAGCGCAGACTATATGCTCCGCAGCAGCTTTTGTTGCAGAGTAAAAGTTTTGTGGCGACAGCTTATCTTCTTCGTCAAAAGACCCATTCGCAATCGGCCCATAAACCTCATCCGTAGATATGTGACAGATAGGAATTTTTAAATCTTTGCAGACTTCCATCAGGGATTTTGTGCCTGTTATGTTAGAGTCTATGAAGCAGTTATCTCCCAGTATAGAGTTATCTACATGAGACTCTGCCGCGAAGTGTATGATGCAAGCAACATTATTTTCTTTTGCGATTCTTTTTACGGTTGAGGTTTGACATATATCCGCTTGATAAAACTTAAAGTTGTTATGAGACTTTAAAGCGGATGGATTTGCTGCGTAGGTCATTTTATCAACGCCTACTACTTTACAGCCTTTCTTTAAGAAAAGTTCTAGCGCATGTCCACCAATAAAACCGGCACATCCCGTCATAAGGATTTTACTCTTTTTCATAAATTAATCCATTTGTATAGTGATAAGATTCCATAGTTCCAGCATCCATCCAGAAATCTTCTAGAATACCATGCTCGCATTCATGATTTCTTAACATGTAGTTATTGACACTTGTTATTTCATACTCGCCTCTTGGCGACTTTTTTATTTTTTTTAAGGCGTCAAACACCTTGTTGCTATACATGTAGATTCCCATGCATCCGAAATTACTTTTAGGTTTTTTAGGTTTTTCTTCTATTTTTGTAAGCTTGTTCTGCTTTGTAAAAGTTCCAACCCCATACCTTTCTGGATCTTGAACTTCTTTAAAAAATAACTTTGCATCGCAACTAAAGTTCTCAACATCTTTAGACAGATCTCTTTCAAAAATATTATCCCCCAATATAACTAGACAGCTATCGTTATGAACAAAGTTCTTACAGAGTTTAAGCGCCCCAGCGATGCCGTCAGGCTTGTCTTGAACCTTAAAGGTGAACTGACAGTCATATTCACTTCCGCTGCCTAAAAAGGCTATCATGTCACCCACATGTCCAGTTCCGCTAATAATCATTATATCATCTATACCAGCATTTGTCATACTAATGATAGGATAATGAACCATAGGAAAAGACCCTATGGGTAGTAGATGTTTATTTGTAACTTTTGTTAGCGGATATAGACGACTACCAGTGCCTCCAGCCAGTATTATACCTTTCATTTTTCTGCCTTTTCTATATTCAAATCTGTCATAATTTGTAGCATTTGATCTATTTTATTATAGTTATATCCTAAATCAAAAGCCTGAGAAATTCTAGTATCTAGCAAATCTTTTAGGTCTGGCAGCTTGAAGTGGTAACATTCTCTAAATATTTTCAAGCCTTCTTCTATGGGAATTTGATCATGATAAGATATTGCTGCGCCAATCATTTCTGTAAGTTTATTAAATTCTTCCAGCCATAGTTTTGGATCATGACTAGATTCTATCCAAGTTCTCTGGTCTGGAAAGTGATCTCCTAAGCTTCCAGACTGCGTTTGTATTCTTTCGCTATATTCATGATGCATCCAAGAAAAGTTACCCCTGTAGCTATTACCAAAAACTGTGTTAAGATAGGATGTTGCTTGCTCCACTACTCTAAAATATTGCGGATTTGCAATTTCTATAATTTTCCACATGGCTTGTATATATTTTGTTCTTGCTACATTATGCCAATTACTATGGAATCTTTTGGTTTGTTCTACCACTCTTTCCGCAGC
>Ga0070746_10000086_pt1 | contig 43607 bp, 49 predicted proteins | sample VirMetDEL_Mar_21_FD_77016 | JGI IMG/M metagenome (GOLD analysis project Ga0070746, IMG submission 77016) | Aqueous microbial communities from the Delaware River and Bay under freshwater to marine salinity gradient to study organic matter... | ecosystem: Environmental > Aquatic > Marine >...
AGAGAATCATCTATCGAGTCTGGTGCTGGATCTAAAGATGTTGAAAGAGAAGTAGATAGAGTTTCTAAAATTAGAACATCTCAAGAAGTTAGTTTCTATATTAGAGAACAGCTTACTATATTGAGAGAAGGTAATTATTATAGAGCTTATGTTATGTTACGACTCAAAGGTGATGAAGCAAGAAAATTATCTAACGATAAAGATGATAAATCTCGTGATGATAAATTTAAAGAGTTAGAAGAGTTAGATGAAGCTAACGTAATTATTGAACATGAAATATACCAAGGAGACGCATAATGGAAGGAATGACCGTACCTGCTGTTGATTTTAAAATCAGAGTTAGAGATGAACAATTAGCAATGCAGGATGAACCAAATCCATACAAGTGGAGTACACTAACTGCAGAACAAATATTTAACGATAAGAAAGTATTATTGTTCTCATTACCAGGTGCTTTCACTCCAACTTGTTCAACTTATCAATTACCTAATTTTGAGAAGTTGTATAACGAGTTTAAAGAGAAACATGACATAGATGAAATATATTGTGTTTCAGTAAATGATGCTTTTGTTATGGGTGCTTGGAAACAACATCAGAATATTGAGAACATTAAAATGATTCCAGATGGTACTGGAGAGTTTACTAGATTAATGGGTATGTTAGTTAAGAAAGACAACTTAGGTTTTGGTTATCGCTCTTGGAGATATGCTTGTGTTGTTGATAACTGGGTTATATCAGATTTTTATGAAGAACCTGGTAGAGTAGATAACTGTGAAGATGATCCATACGGTGAAACTGACCCAACTCATATTATAAATAATCTCAATTCGAATTTTCCTGCTGCATGGCCTTTTCCAACAAGCGAGTCAGTAAAAAATGAAACAGATTAAAGATTTTATAATAGAACATTCATTACTTTGTGTAGTATTAGGATTGATTATTCTTTTGCCTTTCTATATTTTACCATTAAAGAAAGCAATTGCTACAGAAAAGGCATATGATATATTTAACAGACATAATTGTCTTTCATGTCATCATTTCACAGAAACTAAAATAGGTCCAGCATTCAATGATGTTGTTGACTATTATATAGATTCTGATGATTGGGATTATCCAATAACTGTTCAAGTATTAGGAAATAAATTAAGAGATGGTGGTGTTGGAAGATGGGGTAATATACCAATGCCTCCAATGAGTCTTCATAGAAATGAATCTGAATATATCATTAAATGGATATTCGATAAAAAATGGGAAGAATAAAGGTTCCTGTTTACCTTTGTGACGCAAAAGCAGACATTATCAACAACATAGGAGATATACATGAAGTATCTTGAAGCGGCCAAGAATTGGCTGAAAGAGATCTTAGATCTCGGTGTAGTTGTCATTGCAGTGGCAGTTGTACTCCAAGTTTTATTTGGAGAAGCTGTTCCATTTGTAGGTGGCGACGTAGTTGCTAATTTACTAAGTTTAGTTGGTGCCCTTGGGTCTAACGGTTTAGTTGGTTTAGTAGCTATAGCTGTTTTGTTCTGGGCCTTTAATAAAGGTAAGTAGTGTTTATCAATGATAAACGTGGTAATGAGTTTTTGCGTTCGTTCTCTAAAAGAAAAACGAACGCTTTGTTATTTAAGGAGGTAACAGAAATGTCATCAATTCAAAATGTAACACAAGGTATTAATGCTGATATATTGACAAATATGAAAGCATCAAAAAAGATTTTAAATAAAGTTGCAGAAGATAGACAGAATGCAGCAACTGAATCAAAAGAATATTTTAAAGAAGTAATTAACCAATCAACTGAAATCAAAGAAAATGTCGCTAAAGGCATTAATGTGGATGTAACTGTTTGATATTGAAGAGTAAAAATATTATTTACTCTGTTGACCATTTGAATAATTAATGTATAATTAAATTTTGAATTGGAGATTTTTATGAAAAAAATTATGTTAACAATTTCGTTATTAGTTTTTACTTCCAATAGTTTTGCATGGGGTATAGCTGAACGAAATGCTTTGGCAGGTTTTCTAACTGGTGTTGTTGTAACAAAAGTTTTTAAACCTAAAACAAGAACTTATTATGATAATCAACCTACCAGAACATTCAGTAGATATGAAAATGATTGTTCTAATAATCCATATTATGGCAATCCTGGTGCTGCAAGAGCATGGGAAAGAGGTTGTTTAGAAAGAGCTAGAGATCATCAATGGATACTTGAGCAAGAGGCTTACAATCAAGGTAGAAATAAAACTAGCTGGTAATATGAGTGATAATATTAATGAAGCAGATGATAAAATAGACTCCGACTTGAGTAAGCACGGAGTCTATTATCTTTCTGGTGAATTAGATGAACATAACACTGGTGACTGTATCAAATGGATCCTACATTCAAATATGTTTCCAAAACTAGAATACTTAACAATTATAGTTAATAGTTTTGGTGGACAACTGTTTGATGCATTTGGTCTTATAGACTTTATGAAGATGAGTAAAATTCCAGTTCGTACAATAGGGACAGGTAATGTTATGAGTGCTGCTTTGTTAATACTTGCTTCAGGTCAGAAAGGTCATAGACATATTACGCAATCTACAACAGTAATGAGCCATCAATTTTCTAGTGGTACTGAAGGTAAGCAACATGAACTTTTAGCTTCACTTAAAGATATAAAGATGATTCAAAAGAAGATGGAACAGAATTTAGTTGAAGCTACAGGGCTTGAACTTAAAGTAGTAAGAAAGAAACTTCTACCACCTAGTGATGTTTGGTTGAGTGTAGAAGAAACATTACAATATAAACTATGCGACAATATTATTGAGGAAATTATATAATGATTACAGTGACTTTAAAAAATGGTAAAAAGATTATCGAAAAGAAATCTTATGATGAACTTAGAGATAAGGAAAGTCATAAGTTGGCTATTGATAGAGCATTAGTGGATTTTGATGTAATATCAATGAGGAAATCATCATTTCAAACACTTACACTGTCTCAAGACGGAAGAGTGATTAAGCGAGTTTGATAAATATTTAACCACAACAATAGGACCCCAATATGTCAATAAGAAAAGTACTTATAGGTATTATCTGCGTGTTAGGTTTAGCAACATTCTTAAATTTTCAATCCACAAAAGCTGATTATCAAGAAAAAAGATTAGAGATGTTATCTTTTGTTGAAGAGACCAATACATTTGAACATAATCAGATCCAATGTATGGCTCTCAATCTCTATCACGAAGCTAGAAATGAATCACTTGCTGGTCAGATGGCTGTCAATCATGTAGTACTTAACAGAAGAGATAGTGAATTATTTCCTAATACAGTCTGTGATGTAGTACTCGAATCTAGAGAGTATCATAGAGATGGTACACCTGTAAAGAATAGATGTCAGTTTAGTTGGTACTGTGATGGAATACCAGATACAGTTAAGAATAGAAAAGTGTATGAAGAGATCGTTGAACTCTCGCGTAATATGTACTATAATTATAATCAAATGGTAGATGTTACAGAAGGTTCTTTATTCTATCACGCAATCTATATTAAGCCACCAAGATGGGCTCAAGAAAAGTATAAGGTAGTTACAATTGACAATCACATTTTTTATGAAAAGATTTAATGATACAAGTATTTGATACACAAACATTTTCTGCAAAGATAGAAGAGTTTGTTAAAGCTAAAAGATGTGACTATATTGATGCTATATGTCATTTCTGTAAAGAGAATGGTATTGAAGTCGAGACAGGTGCAAAATTAATTAACAAAATAATAAAAGATAAGGTTCAAGCAGAAGCATCAGAACGAAATCTACTAAAGCAAAAAAGCGCTAAGTTACCATTTTGATCTACGAAGGTTTTAGTGCTTTCAAGATTTACCTTGCTGTAAGAAATCATTTCAATACTGATTATGATTATGTAAAGTACAAAGGTAAACTGAATATATCAGATGAATCATTTTTAAAAAGAAAAGACAAATTCTTTTTTGGTAAGCTAGAGAGGAAATATAAGAAAGATGAATTACTTTATTTCTTCATTGCTAACTTTTTAGAAGATTCAAAGAATTGGTCTGGATCGTTAGTTACCAATCAATCAGAACAAGTTTTCGTTGAGTATAAAAAGAGAATACAAAGTTTAAAGTACAATTTTTGTAATGACTGTGATAAAATAAAAGATAATATGAGCTTTGATAATTTAGACTTCAATTCTCTTTTTGTCTCAAAGGATACTCACCCATCATTGTTACAATACTACATGGGTAAAGATATAATGATCGAAACGATTGTTATCATGGATAAGATACTTAACTTTTTTAGCAAATGGAATAAAATGTTGGAGGAAGATTTTATTTGGAGTGATGTTAAGAAGGTGTTGATCAAGTATAGTCCATTCTTAAGTATTGACTTAACTGAATACAGGAAAATACTGAAAGAAAAATTCGTTGACTAATGTCTATCTTTACTATATAATATTACTTTTATTATGTTTATATTATGTACGGAGTGATATTGGATAATTTGTTTACAACTACTATAAGGAAATATAATGTCAAGTTCATTCGCTGATCTTAAGAGATCAAGAAAAACATCACTAAAGAGTCTAATTAGTGAATCCAATAAGTTAGATACACCATCTAACAAACCACAAGAAGATACTCGTTTCTGGAAACCAGATGTTGATAAAGCTGGTAACGGTTATGCTGTTATTAGATTTCTTCCTCCAGTTAAAGAAGAGAGTATGCCTTGGATTAGAATTTATAATCATGGCTTTCAAGGACCAGGTGGTTGGTATATTGAAGATTCTCTGACTTCAATTAACAAGAAGGATCCAGTCTCAGAACATAACTCTATGTTATGGAATTCTGGTATTGAGTCTAATAAAGATCTTGTTAGAAAACAAAAGAGAAGATTAACATATACTTCAAACATATATGTTGTTAAAGATCCTACAAGACCTGAAAATGAAGGTAAAGTCTTTTTATACAAGTATGGTAAGAAGATTTGGGATAAGTTAAATTCAGCTATGAATCCTGAGTTTGAAGCTGATACACCATTCAACCCATTCGATTTCTGGGAAGGTGCTAACTTTAAATTAAAGATTCGTCAAGTTGCGGGATATCGTAATTATGATTCTTCTGAGTTTGAAACTCCAGGACCATTACTGGATAATGATGATGAGTTAGAAGTTATTTGGGATAAGCAACATTCACTTGATGAATTTATGAAACCAGAGAACTTTAAGTCGTATGATGAACTTAAAGCAAAACTAGACAGAGTACTTGGTTTAGCCTCCTCCAATAATGCAAATCCCAATGCAGCTAAATCAGCAGAAGAAGTAGCAGCACCTTCTCAACCTAAGTCTACACCATCTCCTAAGATGGCAACTGCTAGTGCAGAAGATGATGACGATATGTCATTCTTTGAAAAACTTGCAGAAGAGTAATTAGAAGTACAGGGGTAGGTAGAAATATCTACCCTTTCTTTTTAAGGATAAAAATATAGATCTCTATTATCTCTATCGGATCCATCTGGTGAACTGTTATTATCTGATCCACCATTTCCACCATTAAAATTATTATTTGTGATTATTCTATTATCATCAGCTTTTACATAATTTAAATTACTATTTTGATAAGCAAAATCTTGTAGTGCTTCTGATGTAGATTCTCTCTGTCTATCAGTTAAATTAGATACATCAAAAAGACCACCTAATCTAAATGCTTCTGATTCTTGGATTCTTCTTTCTGTTAATCCAGACAATACTTTACCTCCAGCCTTATTGTATTGAAGCATCTTTTCAGCAATTTGTGCTTTAGTTCTTTTTACGTTACCTTTATCACCAAATAATAAATTTGCTAATCCACCTGTTTGTCCTTTTTTACCAACACCTAGATTATACGCAAAAGAAGTAAGTGCATCTATTTAAGCATCATTGAAATTGTAACCTCCTTTTGTAGTCATTTCAATTACTTGGCCTCTAACATTTGCCAGTTCTTCAAGCAATCTTTCGGTAGCTATCTCTTCTGTTACAGGAGCTGCACCTCTTGTACTTTTTAAACCATAACCTTGACTATATTGTCCATAATCATAAAATGATTCAGCTTGAAATCCCTCTTTACCTTTAACATAATTAACCAGATTACTCAAATCGTAATTAGGAGTCATTTTTTCTGGTAAACCAGCCACAGCTAAATCACTATCTATGTCTGGTGTTGGTCCACCTGGACCTCCTGGAAAGAGAATTTTATCATAAATGAAATTACCAAGACGTTTTATATCTTTTACTAATCCTGAAAATCCTTTTGAATCACCCGTTGTTGTTAAACTACCATCAGGATCTACAAATCCTTCACCATAAGTTTGATTTGTATTTTCTCTAACTCTTTCTAGTCTTTTTTTTTCTTCAGCATCTGTAGTGAGAGGGGTTTGTTCAGAATCAGCTTTATCTAATTGAAAGTCCACACCTGCTTTTTTTAATCCAAAGTTAACAAGACTAACAATTGAATTGTAAGTAGCTTCGACACTTTTTGTAATTGAATTTCCAACTGCAATTTGTGCATTTCTTAATTTAGCATCCATAGTAGTAGCTTCAGATTTTTGATATTCTACTATTGCATCTAATGCTGTAATTGCAACACCAAGTATACCACCTTTTCTTAAAAAGCCCATTATCTTACCTTTATTTTTTTTAGATTCTTTTTCACCTTCTTTAGCTGCTTTTGCTTTATCGTCTAAATCTTTATTGAGCTTTTTATTACTTTTTTGAATTTTATCTATTGCCAAATAGCTAAGTCCCATTGAACCTAATACACCAGTTAACAAACTTCCAAAGTTAGTACCTTCATCAGAAAGTATTTCCATTTGGTCAATTTCTTCTTTAAACTTTTGTTTAAGATAAGGAAAAAGTCCTTCATCACCTTCTAAACCTAAAAGACCTTTTATAGCATTACCTATTTCATCTCTAAACAAATAAGCTAGACCACCAGCTCCTGCTAATAATCCTAATGAACCAAGACCCAAACCTCCACCTGTACCAGCTGGTCTTGTACCACCATCAGGTGTAGATATACTTGTAATTTTTTTTAATCGTTCAGCTTCTAATGCATTTTCTTCAGCAAGTCTGGATCTACCTCGTTCTGATTTAACAAGAAAGCTACTTAGTGAATTAAATGAAGCACCTAGTTTTCTAAGTTCTTTAAGTTGTTCTTGTTGTAATTTAATTGTTGGACTAGGCATTCCTGGCTCTTTCTTCCTGTTCTTTTATGTATTCATATAACATAGTAACATATATGTCCCTTTCAAATGGAATCATATTTTCAAGCTCAGTCAAGGAGTATTTATGGTGTTGCATCAGTGAGAAATTTGTTTGATACATATACTCAAGCGTAGTATGACTGAGCCCTAGAGAAAAAAACTTTTGAGTCCTTCTAAAAGTAGTTCGTCATCCGTTCCACAGGTATTACATTTGTATTTCAAAGTATGACTTAATTTAGGCATTGTCTGAAAGAACTTGATGAGTTTTTGAAATTGTTGTGAATTCAAACCTTCTAAAAATTCATTTAGTTCTTTTTCAGATGCTTGATCATAAACTGTTTCTTGATCGAAAATACATTCTATACAATCTATTACAACTTGGAAAATTGTTTCAATATTATTATCTGCAAACTTTTTACCTATCTCTTGTAATTTTCTATAATCAGGATATTTTAACATTACACCAATTTCATCTGTAATCATTATTTTATTTGTATGATTATCATTGAATTTCACATTTACTTCATCAATGTTTAATTTGTATTCTATTGGTTTGCAAGTTTCTACACAGGAATGTGTTTTAAGATTCAATTCAATTATCTCACCAACTGATTTACTTCTAATTTTAAGAAATAGATATTCTATATCATAATACGATAATTTTTTAATGTCTATATCTTCTCTTATGCAAACATTTAAAATATTTTCTATAGCATCATTCATACTGGCTTCATCTTCACCAGTTAATGCCATAAGAAGTATTTTTTCTTCTTTCACTAAGAAGGGTCTAAAGTGAATTTCTTCTTTAGTTGAAGGAATGGTCGTAATAAAATAAGGTACCGATATTGATGGTAAATTCATTTCAACTCCTAATAATTAATTAATATTATAAAACTTTTATATTTGGGATATTTCCTTGAACAAATTTGTTAGCTATATCACCAGTAGCAGCATTCTTAGACTTAGCAGCAATTTTGTTACCAAGTTTGTAACTTGCTTGCTGAACACCAAAGTTTGCAAGTGAAGTTACATTTAGTTGTGGTGATCCTATATTTTCTTCAGTGAAGTATCTATATGCAAATTGTACTGTAAGTCTATGTACATCTGCAGAAGCCCAATTGGCAGCTAATGGACTTACACTAACAGGAAAAGCTTCTTCAAGTACCATTCTAAAAGTAGGTATATTGTCTTCTCCATATTGATTTATTGTAACTCTTCCAATATAATCTTGATAGTAACCAACTAATGCTCCATCAGCTGTATTACCTGACTTTTTATGATTACCAATTATTAAATCTTGCCAATCAGTCATTAATGTTCTTTCTGCCATTTCTTTACCAACTAGTATTGTCATTGCAACATCAGAGTAAAGTGAATCATAACCATTTTTTCTAAGTAAACCATAACCATGTGGTTTAGTATTAAATGTCTGTACTGTTCTACCAGGAAATTCAAATGAATCAATTCTATATCTTTGTTCAAATTGAGCTCTTGATCCACCAAGACTTGTAAACAATCCTATTGAGTTTGGAAATGTAATGTATGCATCAAAGTTCTTTTGCTTTGCAAAACTTCTTGCAAATCTACCTGTTGTAATCGACCTAAATGCTGATATGTTCATTGAAACTTCCTAACGCTTTCTCTATAAATTCTTGTCTTGTTTGCTTTCACAAATCTTTGTAATGGTAAAAATAAAGCAACATCCCATTGGTTTACATCTATGTTAATAAATCTTGATCTAACTCTTTCATTCAGATATTGTTTAAAACAAGGTTTTGCATATCTAAATTTAGAAGCAGACTTCAACACTTCATATGATAATCTTAATCTTGTTGACTCATTATAATTTTTATTGTTCAACAATTCATATAAGTTATCCATTAATATAGCTCTATAATTCAATGGTAGATAATGTAAATTGATTCCTAAAAAACCTCTACTATTTTGTTCCACTACAAATATTAATGGAAATCTATCATAGTAAGGTAGACTAGCTTTTGTTTTTGGATCATAATTAAACAATACCATATTTCCAGGAATACTAATACTTGATGTAGAAGATTCACTACTTTGATTTATTACCCTACTCGGAGTAACATTTGTTGCTTCAGCTTGTTCTCTAAACCAAGTCCTTGCTTGTGTAGTTTGAGCTGGAACATAACCAGCATCTCTACCTCTTGTTATTAATTTTGAAAATACGTAAGCTACCATTTAATCTATTTATGACTAAATGCCAAGTTCTTTTTCAGTTATAAGTTGAAACTTCCATTTTCTATCACCACAAAAATTCATTGCAGCTTTCCATTTTGCTTCATTAGTAAGATATGTTGTAACTTCATTGATGTATTTTTTTGTCTTTCTTTTTTGTACAATTGGTGGTTGTGTTTGTTTAAATGGTTTTACTTCAATTAATATACTTTCAAAATTTTTATGTTTATTGAGTACTTTAATTTTAAAGTCAGGAAAGTATCTATGAATTTTACCATCAACTGGTGATTTGTATGGAATAAAGAACTCTTCAGACTGCCATTCCACAATATTTGGTGTACGATCGAAGTAAATCATGCATCTTCGCTCCCAAGAACTCCTATAAATAATGTTAGTAGGATCCCCTTTATATTTTTTAGGATTGATAGGGATAAATTTACCTTTCATAATCATAGGAATATTTATATGTTAAATGCAGGAGCTAGTATACCAAAGTCAACGTCATCTGGGTTTGATGGTAAGCTAGTAGGAAATGGTGGTAATGTAAAATCCCCAGTAAAACAACAATCAGCTGATCCAAAATTTGCTGCTGTACAGCAGGGTTATGATGCAGGTGGAAAAATTTACTTTCCTTCTGATTTAACTACTAAGGGTGGTTATATCTTCATAAGAATATCTAAAGACTATAAGTTCAAAAGAGATGAAGTTAGTAAAAAAGACACACAAGCAACAATATTCTTACCATTACCTAATAACTTAGCTACAGCTTACAATGCTCAATATAACACAGAAGGTTTAGGTCCAATAGGTAATTTTGTTGCTGGTGAAGCTGATGAAATAAGAAATGTTGGAATTAGATCATATGTTGAAAATCTTAAAAACGCTTCAAGTGGAAACGTTGAAGGGTTTTTAAAAAATAAAATTAAAAATATGGGTTTTGGTGCTTTGAATCTAATAGCAGGAGCAGGACCAGAACAAGCTGCAGCTGTTGGTCTTTTACTACGTAATGCATCAGGAGGTATATTAGGTGCAGCTGCAGGTTCAGCAATTAAAGGAGGTTTAGCTGGTATAGGTGTTGCTAGAAATCCTCATCTTGCAACATTATTCCAAGGTACTAATTTTAGAACACATGAATTTAGTTATAAGTTTACAGCAAGAGATGAAAAGGAAAGTTTAGATCTTGAACAAATAATAAGAACATTTAAATATCATATGCTTCCTTCTTATACAGGAGGTGATGCTGGACACTTTTTTAATTATCCAGAGCAATTTGATATATCGATAGTTTTTCCAGGTGAAGATGCTGGTACATTTTCATTTGATATTGGTGCTTCCGTATTAAAGAATTTTACTGTAAATTATGCTGGAGAGGGAGCTCCTTATTTCTTTAAGAATGGTGCACCAGCAAGTGTACAAATACAACTTACATTTGAAGAGACAAAACTTACAACTAAAGAAAATGTTAAATCACCAATAAGTGGAACAGGAAGGTAGCAATGGCATTCTATTTCGAATATTTTCCAACAGTTCAATATGACATTAAAAAGAATGGTAATTTTAATCTGTTGACAAATATAATGTTAAGATTTAAAATACAAAATAAGCTAAAAGAAAAAAGAGCAGTATATTACGATTTTCAAATTAGAGATGGTCAGAGAGCTGATGAAATAGCTTTCAAATATTATGATGATGAGAGATTAGATTGGATAATTTATATTACAAATAATATTGTTGATCCTCAATTTGATTGGCCAATGGATCATAGAACATTCACCAATTTTGTTAAAAATAAGTATACTACAATAGAATCAGCTAAATCAACTATTCATCACTATGAAAAAATTTTGACAGCACAAACAGTTTTAGCAGATGGCACTAATATTCCTGAAAGATATGTTGAAATAGATGAGACAACATATAACTTAACTTCAACATCAAGTAGAAGAGTCATTTATAATTATGACTTTGAAGATAGAGTAAATGAAAAAAAAAGAAACATTAAAATTCTACAATCACAATATGTTGATAGCGTAATACAAGAAGTAGAAAATATATTTAAGTAATGTCCAGAAAAATACACTCACCCTATAGTATCGATTTTGATATTGAAATGTCTAACTTTGAAGGTGACAAAGTAATTAATCTAAAAAGAATATTATTAGAATTTCAATATAATGAAGATTTCTATTTGCCATTTACATCATTAAAAATTGTAGTTAATGATACAGAAGGTATAATAGAAAGATTTCCTATAGTAGGTGATGAATTAATAGCTATTACCTTTAATACAAGAACATTGGATGATTCAATTCTTCGATTGTTTAAAGTTAACAAAGTAAGTAAAAGAACTGTAGTTGAGGAAAGAAATCATGTATTTGCTATTGAAGCATTCTCATATGAATTTTTTGAAAATCAAATAGTAAACATAGAAAAATCATTTACTGGTAAACTTGGATCAGAAATAGTTGAAACAGTTTTTAATGATAAATTTAAAAAATATGGTAAAGAAATTGATATTGAACCTACTAGCAATCTCTTAACAATTAATTCAAATACTCAATCACCAATAAGTTTCATAGATCAAGTTTCAAGATATTCATATTCATGGGCATATGATGATTCTGTGTTTAAATTTTATGAAGACAGAAATGGATATAATTTTAAATCAATTAATAGTTTATTGAAGGGTCCAGTTGTAGAGAATTACATTATAGGTAATCCCAATGTAGATTTTAAATCTAAAGAAGGTAAAGAACCTTTTCAACCATATCAATCGGTTTATGGATATACATTTAATGATTTATTTGATACTATCAAAAACTTAAAGGATGGAATGCTTGATAGTAGTGTAGACATTGTAGATCCAATTACAAAAACATATGTAGAAAAAAGTTTTGGTTATTATGATAATTTTGATAAATTAACTCATTTGAGCAACAATAAAATATTAAGTGATAATACTATCTTTAAAAATTTAAATGGATCTGCTTCAAGTAGATATATGTCGGCAAGATACAAAGAATCAGGAAAATATAAAGATGTTGTTCCATATATGTCAGAAAGAATTACAGCTGATAATGATCCTCATTTATTTTTTGAAAATGAAAGATACAAGTTTCTCTTAGAGTCAAATGCTCTCAAAGGTTTACTACTCAATTATACAATGGACATTACAGTACCAGGAAACAGTTCGTTAAAAGTAGGAGACATTATTAATTTGTTCATACCTCAAAATTCACAATCTGATGAATTTAGAAACAAATTTCTTTTACATTTTGGACAAACAAATCCAAAATTTATTATAACAGCTTTAAAACATATGTATCAAACAGGTGCAGATCAATATGTAACTATATTACATTTATGCAAAGAAAGTTTTGATAGAAACATACAATCAGATTCAGCAACTAAAGAAGAAGGAGATTTTCCTTATGTTTGATAATATAGGTGATCAATTTATTTGGTGGTACGGTGTTGTTGAGAATAGAAATGACCCACTTAAGTTAGGAAGATTACAAGTAAGAATATATACTTGGCACTCGTCCGATAAAACTTTAACACCAACAAGTTCGCTTCCATGGGCTATGCCAATTCAAGGAATAAATTCTTCAGCTATGGGTAACATAGGTAAATCACCAACAGGAATAGTAGAAGGTACATGGGTTGTAGGATTCTTTATTGATGGAAATGAAGCACAACAACCAATCATTATGGGTACTACTGCTGGTATTCCATTAAAAGAAGCTAATACTGAAAAAGGATTTAGTGATCCAAATGGAGTTTATCCAAAAAGAATTAATGAGCCAGATGTTAACAGATTAGCTAGAAATGATACTGACTTTAAACATGAAGTATTAGATAAAAAAGAGAATTCTAGAACAAAAGTTGTAAGAACATCAAGAGGTACAACTTGGGATGAGCCTTCATCTACATATGCTGCTGAATATCCAAAAAATCATGTAATGGAAACAGAATCTGGTCATATTAAAGAATATGATGATACAGAAGGAAAAACAAGAATACATGAATATCATAATTCAGGTACATTCTATGAAATAGATAATGATGGAAACAAAGTGACAAGAGTAGTTGGTGACAACTATGAAATAATTGCTGGTACTAATTATGTCAATGTTAAAGGTTCAGTAAATTTAAACATTGATAGTAATTGTAACACCTTCATTAAAGGTGATTGGAATATTAAAGTAGATGGTAAAAAAACAGAAACTGTAGCAGGTGATGTTGTAGAAAAATATCTGTCAGACCATGATGTTGATGTTACCGGTAATCAGACACAAGATGCTAAAACAATTAATTTAAATAGTGGTACTAATGGAGCTGCTAGAATAAACGATAATACAATAGATAATGACTCAGAATCAAATGGTCCAGATTCAGGAACAATTGTATCAGGATCAAGAACAGTAAAAATTGGAGGTTAATATGACTACACATGAAACTTTGGTTTCCTTATTTGAAACTTACAAACTTGAAAACGAAAAATTTAACACAGGTAATTCATCTGCTGGTACAAGAGCAAGAAAAGCATTGTCCGAGATTAGTAAATTACAAAAACTACGTAGAAAAGAAATACAGGACGAGAAAAATAACAATAAGGTTAATAATATAAGTTTAGATATCTAAAATAATAATAAATAGTAGTTATGGCCAACTATACACAAAATAATTCATTAAGTTTAAAAGATGTAGTTTATAGTGATTTAGACATAGATTTTAAAGTTCATCCTATAACTGGTAAGTTAAAGGTGTTAAAAAACGCTGAAGCTGTAAAAAGAGCATTAAAAAATTTAATCTTAACTAAAAAATTTGAAAGACCTTATGAGCCATTGTTTGGAACTAATGTTGTGTATAGTTTATTTGAAAATTTTGATGCATTTACAGCTTCATTTCTAAAAAAAGAAATACAAACATCAATTGAAAATTTTGAACCTAGAGCTATTTTAAGTGATGTAAACATAAGAGCTGACGAAGACAATAATGCACTTGTTATTAATATAATATTTTTTATTAGGAATCAAAATGAACCAGTTGAACTAACAATTACTACGGAAAGAATACGCTAATGGCTGCTAATAACGTAATTAAACTTACAGATATCAATTACGATACAATTAAAGAGAATCTTAAAACATTTTTAAGCAATCAAACAGAATTAGAAGATTATGATTATGATTCTTCAACAATGCAAACATTGCTTAGTTTACTGTCTTATAATACCTATTTAAATAATTTTTATCTTAATATGGTAGGTAATGAAATGTTTCTTGATTCTGCACAAATTAGAAATAATGTTGTATCAAGAGCTAAAATGTTAGGATATACACCTAGATCAGCCAGAGGTGCAACAGCAAGTGTTCAATTAGTAATGACTACTTCTGGTACTCCCGATAGTGTTACAATACCAAGAAATTTAAAATTTAATACGACTATTGAAGGTATATCATACAATTATGTTACAACTGAACAGATAATTGTAAATGCTAATCCTTCAGGAGTTTATAGTACTAATTTAAACATTAAAGAAGGAGATCCACTTACTCATAGATTTACTGTTGATAATAATAATCCAGTAAAATATATTATACCAAATGATAATGTCGATACTACAACCTTTAAAGTTGATATTATTACTTCCTCATCAAATTCATCAACAAGAACATTTAACCAAGCAACATCTTTAGCTTCATTAACTTCTAATTCATATGTGTACTTTTTAGAAGAATCTAGTGATACAAGATATGAATTAATTTTTGGTGATGATATATTAGGTAAAAAATTAGATAACGGAAATATTGTTAGTGTACAATATAATGTATGTAATGGATCAGAAACAAATGGTGCGAATACATTTACATTAACTGATAGCATAACTGATGTTACAAGTACTACTATCAATCTTTTATCAAGAGCAAGTGGAGGGGGAGAGCAAGAATCAAAAGAATCTATACAATTCAATGCTCCAAAAGAATATTCTGCTCAAGATAGGGCTATAACAACTAATGATTATAAATCATTAGTCCTTTCAAACTTTTCTGATATACAGACTGTTAGTGTATGGGGAGGAGAAGAGAACACACCAAGAACATATGGTAAAGTTTACATTGCTGTTAAACCAAAATCAGGTACAGTTGCTTCAGATATATTAAAAGATCAAATAACAAGTTTTTTAGAAAAAAGAAATTCAATAACTATAGAGCCTAACATAGTTGATCCAACTTATCTTTATATAAGACCAGAAATCAATGTTAAGTATAATCCAGATTCAACTTCGTTAACACCATCAGAAATTTTAACTAAAGTTTCTAATAAATTAATTAATTTTGAAACTAATAAGTTAGGTTTGTTCGCAAGAGAATTTTTTGGTTCTGAACTTGTAGATGATTTAAGAGACGTTGATGAATCTATACTTAGTGTATTATTAGATATTAAATTAGAAAAAAGATTTGAACCAGTTAAAAATCAAACAAAAACATACACAATTAATTTTAACAAAAGAGTTTTAGATATACACAAAGGTGATCCGTTAAACATTAGTGAAACTCTTATTCCTGGAAGAGGAGTAACAGTTTCATCTTCATCTTTTACTTACGAAGGAAAAACAAGTTTTTTTGATGATGATGGATTTGGAAATATAAGAGTGTATAATAATACTGGCGCAAATGAATCCAGAACTTACACAAATAGAAATGCTGGAACAATTAACTATGCTACTGGAATTATTATTTTAACAATAAGTATTGAAGATTTTACAGGAAGCGGAGTAGGAGTTTATGTAGTGCCAGCGGATGAAGATGTATTACCTACAAGAAATCAATTGTTATTATTTTCAGGAAATGTAATAAGAGTATTTAACAACAATACTCAACAATTAGCAGCTTCAACAAATACAGTAGGTACAGCAGGAGTTACAACAGAAATAGTAGAATCAGCAATAGTTAGTGTAGTGTATTAATGGCAACTAATAAAAAAACTTCTCTATTAATAGATAATATTTTACCAGACTTTGTTCTAGAGGATGGTCCAAAATATGCAGCATTTATTAAAGCATATTATAAGTTTTTGGAACAAGATGGAAAGTATACTGAAAGATCTAAAAACCTTTCTGAATATGCAGATGTAGATACAACATTGACTTCTTTTTTAACTCATTTTGAAAAAGAATTATCAAATTATCTACCAACAACTACTTCAATTAACAAAGCATTTTTATTAAAAAATGTAAAAGACATTTATCAAAGAAAAGGATCTGAAGAATCTTATAAAATTTTATTCAGACTTTTGTTTAATGATGAAGTTGTATTTGATTATCCTGGTGAAAGAATATTAAGAGTTTCAGATGGTAGATGGGAACAAAGACAGACAATAAAAATATCACCTCCTTTTACTGGTAATCCATCTGCTCTATATGGAACAATAAATGGTTTAACTTCAGGTGCAAAAGCAAGAGTTTTAAATTCAGTTGAAACAAGAGAACTGGGTGCTCAAATTTTTGAATTGAGTTTAAACAATATTGAAGGTGTATTTCAAGATGGTGAATTAATTGAAGGAGAAGTAAGTGGTATTAAAGGAAAAATTACTTCATTAACTGGTGGAATAAGAGAAGTTACAATTTTATCTGGACAAGGTGGAGCAGGACATAGAGCAGGTGACAAAGTAAGATTCATAGCTGATTTAGGATCAGGAGCAAACGGTACTGTATTAACAACTACCAGTGAATCTGTAGATTTTGGAATTGTATTTGGTGGTAATGGATATACAACAAATGCAACAGTAACTGTCAGTGGTGGTACAGGATCAGGAGCATCATTTAGAGTAACTGAAATAAGTAATTCACAAACAATTACTGTATTTGATGATATAATAAGTGACTTAGCAACTGCAAACTTAAATGTTGGTGCAACATTTAACACTTATAATGTAGCTACTATTTCTGCAAATCTAGCAGCTGCTAATATAGGTTCTACAATTGTTTCAGCATTAGGTACTTCAGGATTTGAAGTTGGTACAATATCTGCTATAACAATAGATTCTAGAGGTACAGGATATACAGCATTACCAACAGCTACAGTTACACAAAACAGCAATCCAGATATAGCATCACAGGAAGTAATAGCAGGTGATGGTACAATTTATGGAAAAAATGCTCGAATTTCTGTTCAAAGATATCCAGGTGCAATAGGTACAGTAAGAGTAGATAGTGCTGGTGCAGATTATTATCGACTTAATAACGTAACAGTACAAAATATAACAAGAGAAACATTTGATGAACTTGGTCAGCCTGATCCAGATTCAAATCCAACTGATGATGCAACAGGTCGACCAAGTATTACTGCTATTAGTAATGAAACTGGAAGATATACAGATACTAAAGGATTTATTTCTTGGGATAATAAAATACAAGATAATTATTTTTATCAAGAATTTTCATATGTTGTACAATCAAAGCAACAGCTAGATGATTATAAACAAACTGTATTAAATTCAATACATCCAGCAGGTACTAAGTTATTTGGTGAGGTAGAAATTACTTCAAATGTTGATGGTGTTATTACTGCTGAAACATTTAAGATTGATGTATTAATAACTGAACAAGAAAAAATAATCCCAGCTGGAATAACTGTTGTCGGATCAATAGCAGACTCACTAGATATACCAACAGTACTATCGTTTAGTAGTAATAGAAGATTTAATGAGCAGAGAATTGATATGATATCAATAGATTTAATATCACAACATACTACAACTGTTCCTAAGACAATTAATCAACTATTAGTTTCAAACAATATACCAACAGGTTTTGTAGGAACATCTGGATCACAAACAGAAGGTTACCCATATATTACTGTTACATAATGGTTTTTAAATAGATAAATAAATAGAAAATTAAATAGAATTCTGGAGTAAATTAATGGCTCAACTTGTAACGACAAATTTCAAATTGCACAATGCTAAACAATTCTTCGAAGCATTTGATGAAGCTGCAAAAGATTTCATATATTTCTTTATATCAAGAGCAGCTGCTTGGCCTGGTGGAACACCTGCTATACCAACCGAATCAGTAAAAAATATAGAGTATAAATCATGGTTAGGTATGATTGCAGCAAAAAGAGTTAATGCTAGTGATGTTTCTCATGTAGCTAAAAGATACAATTGGACGTCAGGTACAGTATACAAAGAATTTGATGATACAAGTACTACCCTAAAGACTGATACATTTTTTGTTATGACTGAAGATTACAATGTGTATAAGTGTTTGTATAATAATTATGGTGCTTCTTCAACTGTAAAACCAACAGGTACATCAACATCTAACTTAGTTACAAGTGATGGATATATTTGGAAGTATATGTATACAGTAAGTTCTGCTGATGCATTGAAGTTTTTAACTACAAATTTTATACCTGTAAAAAATATTGCAACAGATGATAGTTCAGCACAGTTTCAGGTTCAGCAAGCAGCAGCTAATGGATCAATTCAAGTTATTGATGTTACAAATAAAGGTAAGGGTTATTTGTATATTTCAAACACCTTTGCTTCAGTTACAAATACAACTGTAATGGAATTAGGTACAGAATCAAGTGGTTCTGATGATGCATATAATAGTTCAACACTTTACATAGTATCAGGTCCAGGAGCAGGAGAGATAAGAGATATTCAAGATTATGTAGCATCAACAAATACGGTTACAGTTAATACTGCTTTCTCAATAGTACCTACTACTTCAAGTGTTTATCATATTGGACCAAAAGTTAGAATAGTTGGTGATGGTTCAGGTGCTTTAGCTTATGCTAATGTTCATTTAACAGATAATGGTGCAACAGGAAATGGTTCAATTCAAAGAGTTGAGATGATAAATGTTGGATCTGATTATTCACAGGTCAATGTTGCTATTTCAGATTCTGCTTCATCAAATGCTGTTGCAGTTGGTAGATTATCACCTCCAGGAGGTCATGGATCAGATCCTGTAAGAGAATTGTATGGTCATAATGTAATGATGAACATTAGATTGGAAGGTACAGTATCTAATAATTTCCCAACTAATAATGATTTCAGAGTAATTGGTTTAATCAAAAATCCATATGAAGATGGTGGTACACAAATAGCTAATAATACAGCTTATGATACTACAACAAGATTAACAGTAAGTAGTATATCAGGAGGTCCATTTACTCAAGATGAGTATATTAATGGTGGAACTTCAGGTGCTAAAGGAATTATGGTAACATTTGCTAATACTAATGATGCTGCAACAAGTGGTGTAATTAAATTAACAAATGTAGAGGGAACATTCTCTGCAACAGAAACTTTAACTGGTAATAGTTCAAGTGCAACAGCAACTTTAGGTTCTATTTCAAGATCAGAATTAAAACATAATAAAGGTGAAGTTGTTTATATAGAAAATAGAAACGCTCTTTCAAGAACAGTAGATCAAGTAGAAGATATAAAAATTATAGTACAATTTTAACGGATAAGATATGGCAATAGCAAATACAGTAATAGATAATTTCAATGTTACACCTTACTATGATGACTTTGATGAAACTAGTAATTTTCATAGAATATTATTTAAACCAGGTCTAGCAGTTCAAGCTAGAGAGTTAACTCAACTACAAACAATATTACAAAATCAAATTGAAAAATTTGGTGATCATGTATTTAAAGAAGGTACAATAGTACAAGGTTGTGAATTTACATATGAAAATACAATTGCATTTGTTAAAGTAAGAGATAATGATGCTGGTGGTAACTTAGTTACAATGAGTACATTTGCTAATGCAACATTAACAGGTAATACATCAAATGTAAGAGCCAAGGTTATTAGAGCTATAGATGGGGCTGAATCAACTGCTCCTGATTTTAATACACTTCTAGTTAAATATATTACTACAGGAAATAGTAATAAAAAAGTTTTTGATAATAATGAAATCTTACAATTTAGAGCAGGTGATGGTGGTGGAAGTGAATCTTGTAATACAATTGCAACTGGAGCTACTGGTAATGGATCTATATTATATGTTTCAAATGGTGTAATATATTCAAGAGGTAAATTTGTTAGAGCAGACGAACAAAGTATAGTATTAGAAAAATATTCTACTACTCCATCATATAAAGTAGGATTTAGATTAAGAGAAACAACTGTAGATTCTGATGAAGATACAACATTGCTTGACAATGCAGATGGATCATTCAACTATAATGCACCAGGTGCTGATAGATTAAAAGTTAAAGCATTTTTAGATAAAAGAACATTAACAGAAACTTCAAACTCAGAAAATTTTTCAACATTAATTGAAGTAGAAAATGGTGAGATAAGAAGATTACAACAAGATACGGTATATGATAAATTAGGAAGAGAATTTGCTAATAGGACTTATGAAGAGTCTGGTAACTATATGTTGAAGCAAATTAATGTAAATGTAAAAGAACATTTAGATAATGGAGAAAATTTAGGAAGATTTTCTGCAGGTGGTTCACCAGCTGGTGATATCAATAAATTAGCAATTGGTATAGAACCAGGTGTTGCATTTATTCAAGGATATAGAAATGAACATAAATCAACTGAAACTATATCAATAAACAAAGCAACAACCACTGCTCAAGAAACTAGTTTAAATGTTACAACAAATTATGGTAATTATGTTTTTGTAAGAGATGTTGTTGGTTCTTTTGATCCTACAACTTATGCTACAGTAGAAATAAGAGATGCTTATCATACAGGTTATGATGGAGGTTCAGCTTCAACAGCATTAAGTGGAGCTACTGTTCCTGGTAATTTGATAGGAAGAGCAAAAGTAAGATTTTTAGATTATAGTAGTGGTAACATAGGTACCGGTGGTGGTCAATATAGATTGTATTTGTTTGATATAGATGTTTTTGTAACAGGTAAATCATTTGCTGATGCTAAATCCTTTTATCAAAATAATTCAGGTGTAGGAGATGCTTTTGCTAACATAGTTGTTGAAAACGGTTTTGCAGTATTGAAAGAAAACAACTTCAATAGAATGATTTATAAAACTGGTTTAAGTGCTACTAAGCAATTAACAAATGCATCAAATGCTAAAAATGCAAGTTTTGTTTATAGAGATAAAGCATCATTAACTTTTGTATCAGGTGGTACTGCTTCTTTATCAATACCAACAGGTCATACAGGTGGTTCAGAAGAATTTCCATATGGAGTAAGTACTCTAAACAATACACAAAAACAAGACTTTATTGTTACAAGTACAAAAACAGTTTATTCAGCAGCAGGTTTAGGCAGTGATACATTTACAACTGCTGGTAGTTCTAACACAGTATCTCAAGCTAGTGGATCAACAGATTTAACTACTAAATTTAATGTTGGGGATTTTATATTCTTAACAGGTGCTACTCCATTAATAAACAGAATAACAGCAGTAGCTGCAAGTTCATTAACAGTTGCTGGGCAACCTACAGCAGTTTCAGGTGTAGTAGCAAGAAAGGCGTTTCCAGAAGGATTCATTTTTGATTTGACAGAAAATGGAACTGATGCAGGTGGTAGATCGGTTGTTGTTAATTCAACTACACAAGCTGATATAGACTTAGATGAAACCTTTGTTGATAGTAGTGGATCAGCTGATACAATGTCTGCAGTAGTTTATTATAATAATAAAAGAGAAAGTGCAGTACCTGCTACTAAAACAGTAAGAAAGGGCAGATTTGTTAAACTTAATTTATCTACTCATAATGAAGGTGTTAATGGACCATGGGAACTGGGTATACCAGATGTATTTAAGATAGAAGCTGTATACTTAGGTAAGACATATTCAACTAGTAATAGAGATGTTACAGACCAGTTTGATCTTAATGTAAATTCTAATGAAAGTGTTTACGCTCATTCTAAATTAGTACTTAAGAATAATGCTGTGATTACATTAGAATCATCAGATCTTTTATTAGTTAAACTTTCATACTTTTTCCAAGATACTTCAGCTGGTATAGGATTCTTCAGTATCGATTCATATAGTATAGATGATAAAGAAAGAACATCAAATACAACAAGTATAGCAACAGCTCAGATACCAATTTTCAATGAATTTAATTTAAGAAATTCGATAGACTTTAGACCAAGACATGCACTAACTGCAACAGACACAATTTCAGTAGGATCAGCATCTATTAACCCTGCTATATCAAATACTGTAACTGTTGATTCAGATGGATCATTTGTACCTGTTGCTGATGAAAACTTTATAACAGATGCTCAATATTATCTTCCAAGAAAAGACAGAGTTGTTATTGGTAAGGATGGTAAGAAAAAAGTTATCGAAGGTGTTCCAGCAATTTATCCAAGAACACCAAATGAACCAGGTGAAGCATTAACTGTTGCTACAATGGATATTGCACCTTATCCTTCACTATCACCTGAAAACGGAGCTTTATTTGAAAGAGATGATCTAGCAGTAAAAGTTACTCCAGTATTCCAAAAACGATACACAATGAATGATATTCAATCATTAGAAGATAGACTAAACAATCTTGAATATTATTCTTCATTAAACTTATTAGAAAAAGATGCACAGGATTTCTTTATTTCTAATTCATCAGGTAATAACAGATTTAAAAATGGTATTTTTGTAGATGCTTTCCATGGTCATAACAATGCTAATCTTGAAGATTCAAGTTATAATATTTCAATTGATTCAGAAATGGGTGAATTGAGACCTAGATTTGATATTGAAAATATTGATTTGACATTTTCTACTGGAACAAATATAAGAAGAAAAGGTAGACAGGTAAGATTAGATCTAGATAATATTAGTACTACACTTAGTGTTGATGATGATGTTTACTTAGGATCTAGCTTTGGTAGTGGTACTGCAACAGGAACAATTAGAGCTATAATGTCACCCACTTCAACAACAAGAAGAGTTTATGTTCATTTAGAAACTGGTACATTTACTGTTGGTGGTGAACTAAAAGTAAATGGTAGAAGTGACACAGCTAACATTACAGCTGTTGAATATCCATCAGATGGTGATCTCATTACACTACCTTATACACATAAAGCATATTCTGAACAACCATTTGCTAGTAAAGTAATTAATCCTGTAGGACAAATAAGTTTTAACTGGAAAGGTGAGTTGGATTTAATTCCTGAATCTGATCATTGGAAAGATACAACTTCATTACCAGCTATTAATACTCCAACAGTAGATTTGAGACAAAACTTAAGACATCTTCAAACACAAGTTGGAACAAGTTGGAATGATTGGAGAACAACAAGAACTACAACACAAACAAGAAGAATAACTAATCCAATTTCTTCAAGGGTAAATATGAATCCCTTAGTAACTAGAATAGAAACTGCAAGGGATCAGGTCAGAACTGGTATAAGAAGAACAGTTGAGCCATTTACTACAAGACAATCTCTTGGAAATTTTATTACTAATGTTGATGTAATACCTTTTATTAGATCAAGAAGTGTAAGTTTTAGTGCTACAGGTATGAGACCTAATACGAAAGTATATGCTTTCTTTGATGAAACTCCAGTTTCTGCTCATGTAGCTCCTGCTGATAGTAGTTTTGCTAATACAGCAGTAGTTGGTAGTCAATTGACAACAGATAGTAGTGGTAATGTTTTTGGAAACTTCATTATACCTAACAATTCAACACTTAAATTTAGATCTGGTGAAAAAACATTTAGATTAGCAGATATTGAAAATATTGATACAGAAGCAGGTACAGAAACAACTTCAGCTGAGGCAGTATATCATGCTACTGGCTTAGCAATACAATCAAGAGGAATAACACAATCAACTAGAAGCTTCAGATTAGTTACTAGAAGTATTTCACAAACAAGAAGAACAGTTACTCGTAGACCATTGACACCAAGAGTTAATCGAGGTTGGATGTCTGGTGATCCAGTTGCTCAAACATTTAAGATAGGTGATTTTGAGGATTCTTCAAAAAATATTGAAAATTCATTTGGTGCAGGAGCTGATGGAGCATTCATTTCATGTATTGATTTATTCTTCCAAGAGAAAAGTTCAACAGCTGGGATATCAGTTGAAATTAGAGAAGTTGAAAATGGATTCATAACTGATGAAAGAGTACCATTTGGTTTCAAAAGACTAACTACTGCACAAGTAAATACATCAACAGATGCATCTGCAGTTACACCTTTTTATTTTGATTCACCAGTTTATTTAAGAGGTGATAAAGAGTATGCATTTGTAGTCAAACCAGATAATGATAATCCAGATTTCAGATTATGGATTGCTAAACTTGGTGGTACAGATGTTAAGTCACAAGCATTAATTGATAAGCAACCAGCAGTTGGTATTATGATGGTTTCAGCTAATGACAGAACATATGAAGCTAGGCAAAAAGAAGATATCAAATATAAAATATGGAGAGCTGAATTTGAACAAGTTACAGGTGAAGCTAACTTTACTAACGAAGATGATGAATATATTACTATTACACAAATAGAAAACAACTATAGTGTAGGTGAAAAGGTCATAGGTGAAAGTATCTTCCAAGCAAATGGATTCTTAAGTAATACAGCTGGTCGTCCTGTTACAGTAGGTGATACAGTTGCATTTGGTGCTAATACTGGTAAGGTAAGAAAGATTGTTCAAGAAGTAAATGAAGATAGTTGTAAGTTTCAAATTGATATGAAAGGAACTGCTGCTAATGGTGCTAATTTAACATTTACTACTCCAGCAGGAAGTACTTACACAGGTAATTTAGTATCGACAACAGCTAACTCAACACATGGATTTGTTCAATTTATGGATCCAAGAGGATTTGTAATCTTGAATGGAAGTTCTGGAAACTTTACTTCTAATACAACTAACTTGAATGGATTTTATAGAGGTCAAGTTTCAAATGCTACATCTCAAGCTATATCATTAAGAGATTTCAAATATAATTTATTGAATCCACAAATAAGTGAAATAAGTTATGTTGATACAAATTGTGTTTGGTCTGCTCAAACAACTTCTAATGCTTATTCGCTAGATGCTACTTATGATAACATTGAAAATTTAGAAAACAATGAGTTTTTAGAAGAAGAAAAAATAATTGCTTCGAGAACAAATGAAGTATCAAATATGAGTAGCGCAAAAAGTTTAAAACTTAGAGCAAGATTATCAACAAGTAGTACTAGATTATCACCTGTTATTGATTTAAAAAATTCTAAATCAGTATTCGCAGTTAAAAATATTATTAATAATGATGTTAGTAAAGAATACAATGATAAGGGTGGTGCTGCTAATGCAAGATATATTACTAAAGAGATTATACTAGCAGATGGTCAAGATGCAGAAGATTTGAAAGTATATGTTGGAGCATATAAACCTCAAGGTACTGAAGTTCATGTTTATGCGAGAGTTAAGAATGCAGAAGATGGAAATCCATTCTCAGAAAAACATTATACAAAAATGAGTAATGTATTTGGATCTAATAACTTCTCAGAAATTAATAATACTGATGACTTTGTTGAATTGCAATATGCAATGCCAACATCAAATGCAACTGCTTTAGGAGCATTCCAAAACAGTGCTAATAATAATGTTGTTAGATATAGAAATGCTAACAGTGCTATATTTGATACATTTAAATCATTCTCAATTAAAATTGTTCTTACTTCTTCTACTGGATCTAATTTGGTTCCAAGAGTAAAAGATTTGAGAGCTATAGCATTACAGCAATAATATGAGTTATAAAATAATTAAAGAAGACAACAACTTAGTTAGAGATGAAAATACTAATGCTGTCTTAAATACAAATATGAATGGATTAGAGGCATATAAACTTCAAAGAGATAAACAAAGAAAAGTAGACAATGTGGTATCTGATGTTGAAAATCTTAAAAACGATTTGAAAGATATTAAAAATATGCTTGAAAAAATATTAACTAAATAATATAAAACAGAGAAAATTATGGCATTATACTTAAACGGAACATTATTAGCTAACGTAGAGCTTACTAATACATTTAATGTTTGGAGACAACGTACTAATGAAATTATAGAAGCTGCAGCTGGTCTTGGAGCTAACAATGTTTATACTGCTAATAACACCTTCAATGGTGATATAACTACTTTTGCAAATACGGTAACATTTTCCAACACAGTTAATTTTACTGGACCAAGTTCTTTAACTTTAAGTGGTGCTAATACAGTTGTTGGTGGAAATGTTACAATGACTACCGCAAAACTTATTGGTAATAAAACTGTTGGTGGTGTAATGACAATCAATCATTTGGTTGCAAATACAATAACAGCTAACGGTGCTAATGCAACTGGTGCTGGACAAATCCTACTTTCAAATTCAATAGGTGGTATGTATTGGGGTACAGGAGATTTTGGTACTGATACTACAGTAAGTGATGATACATCAACTAATGCAACAAGATATATTTTGTTTTATGATCAAACATCTGGTGATGTTACAGGTGTTAATGTAGCATCAACTAAGTTGACATTCAATCCTTCATCAGGTAAACTTACTACAACATCATATGAAGGAGAGATAACAACAGCTTCACAACAAAATATTACAAGTTTAGGAACACAGACACAGTTTAAGATAAATGGTGGTTTTTATGCTGGTTCTCCACTATCTACTGGTTCATCAGGTCAAGTTTTAACAAGCACAGGATCAAATGTTGAATGGAGTGATGTCTTGCCTTCAGGTACAGTTATGTTATTTGTACAAACAGCTGCTCCAACAGGTTGGACAAAAAGTACAACGCATAATAATAAAGCATTGAGAGTAGTAGATGGAACAGTAACTACAGGTGGTTCACAACCATTTAGTGGTGCTTTTACAAGTCAAGCAGTTTCAGGAACAAATAGTTCAACAGCAGCACCAATAAGTCCTGCATCTGTAAACATACCAGCTCATACTCACACAGCCCCAGGTTCCGGAGTCTCTTCTCTTCCTGGTCAAAGTGTAAGTGTAACTAATTTTAAATTAAACTATACTAATCCAGGAGGAGCTAACTTTTTAACATATTACAACCCACAACCTGCTTATCCTTTCAAGGGTGCTTGGCATACTGGTATAATTGATGGAGATGGAACTCAAGGTATGGTTGGAACTACAGGTTCCGGTACTGGTACTCACACACACAGTTCACCAGCTCACACTCATACCTTTACTGGTACAGCTATTGATTTAGCAGTTGAATATGTTGATGTTATTATTGCAACAAAAGATTGATAAAATTTAAAATGAGGATATATTATGGAATTAAAAAAAGGTGAATACTGTCCATTAATAAAAAAAGATTGTATCCAATTAAAATGTTCTTGGTTTACTCATGTAAGAGGAACAGATCCTAATACAGGAAAAGATGTTGATCATTATGATTGTGCTATGACTTGGTTACCAATGTTACTTGTAGAAAATAGTAAAGAACAAAGACAAACGGGTGCTGCAGTTGAAAGTTTTAGAAATGAAATGGTCAAAGCTAATAATATAAATATAGATATGATAAAAGATAAAATAAATAACAGTACATTAACAAATCATAATCATAAAATTAAATAGAGGTGCAAATGTCATATTCGTATATATTAATTAATAATTATCAAAAAGGAATTATAATAAATGATAGTGAAATTTGGGTTGGTATGAGTGGATTTACCGAAGCACTTCCAACTGAAACCCGTGGTATTTTAGCAGCATTCGAATGGAGAAATGGTAGTGGTAAAGAATTTATAGTAAATAATTTGGATGATAATGTCCCTATAGAAGATAGTCCATTTACATTATCAAGTTATTCAAAATACCAGCCATTAATTGATCTTTATCTAGCTGCTAAAGCTGACTATGATAAAAAATTTGCAGCGATATAAGAAGCACAGAATGGAGATTAATTTATAATCTCCTATCTACAAAAAATGTTGAAATTATTTTAGATTTTGCAGTATAATATATTTTTATATTTTTTTTATTATGGAACTAGATAAATTTATTTTTTACAAAGAAAATGCTCTTCCTCTTGATTTGTGTAATGAAATAATCAATGAATATTCAGAAGCTGATGAATTAGAGCCATCAAAAATTGTGGATGATGAAAAAAACAATCCTAGTGGATTTGTTTACAAAAATCAAAGAGATTGTTTACTTTTGAATATGTCTAAAGATACTATTGTTAACAAATCTTTACATAGAAAAGATTTAGATACAAAATTATTTAATCATGTTGGTAATGGATTAAGAGACTATCATAATTTTCTTCCAACATGTTTTAGTCATTTTATAGAAAATACACATACACAGGATACAGGCTACGAATTTTTAAAGTATCGAGGTATGGGAAAATTTATTGAACATACAGATTATTACTCACAAAGTAATAGAGTAATATCACTTTCTATTAATTTAAATAACAATTTTTCTGGAGGTGAGTTTGTTTTTTTTGCTGGAGAAAAATATAGAAAGGTAATTAAACAAAAAGCAGGTTCTATGACTTTCTTTCCATCTAATTTTATGTTCCCTCATCAAATAATGCCTGTATATGATGGAATACGATATGCAATAGTATCTTGGTTTGTATGATAATTTTTAAAAATTTTAGGGAAAAGTATGCTTAAAGAATTAGCACATGATGAAATATTTTTTTTAGGTCCAAGAGCTCACGTTAGAAGAATTAAAAATAATGATAGAAATGGTTATTTGACAGAACAAGGTCATTTTCTTAACATTAATCATAATTCTATGAAACCCGTACTAATTAATAATTTTTTTAGTGAAGATGTTTTTAATAAAATTATAGATTATGCTAACAATTTACCAAAAAAAATTAGTAGTAAAAATTGGATGAAAAGTGATATGTTTGGTTATTTTTATTTGCAGAGGGATGCTTTTTTTACAACTTTGCATAAACAACTAACTGAAAAAGCAAGTACAATTTTTAATGAAAAAGTAAAGCCATCATATCATCAATTTACATTATATAGTAATCATGGTGTGTGTCCTCTTCATGTGGATAGACCTCAATGTAAATATACAATAGATGTGTTATTAGATCAAGAAAAACCAATGAAACCTTGGCCATTATGGATTGATGATGTTTCGTTTAATATGAAAATTAATGATGCTGTATGTTACTCAGGTACTGATAGTATTCATTGTAGAGAGCGAATTAATCAAAAGTATGCTAATTTAATCTTTTTTCACTATGTTCCAGAAAATTTTGAAGGTTCACTTGATTAGATAAATAAATAAGTAAAACACATCAATATAAGAAAATATGGCTACAGAACACGGATTTTCAAAACACACATTCTATTTTGCAAACAACAAACCGATTGCAAATGTCAGTTCAAGTGACTTAGTAGAAACATGGAGAATATACACTAATCAATTATTATCTAATGTTGCAACAGCTAATCTTCACACAGTAAAAACATCAAACATAGCACCATCTAATGCAACATCAGATTTCTTTGTTTTTTCAGCAAATGGTTCAATTCGTATACCAAGGGGTACTACTGGAGAAAGAACATTAAGTGAAATAGGTTCCTTTAGATATAACACAACTACTGGTGGTTTTGAGGGTTATGGTGCCTCTGGATGGGGTTCTATTGGTGGAGGTGGTGGAGGAGGTAGCGGTGATGTATCCAATAGTTATCTAACTTCTACATTTACACCTAATGCAACTTTTCAATCAGCTTTATCAAATACTAACTCATTTATTAAGAGTCAGTTAGCAAATACTAACTCATTTATTAAGAGTCAGTTAGCTAATACCAACTTAGCTATCATTGATAGAATTGCAGTTGCTAATGTAATTGTAAATGATCTTACATTACAGGGTTCTGTATTTCAAGCCAATAATATAGTTACTGCTGGACTAGCAGTAAAAAATGATAATCAAAAATATACTGTTACTGTAGGAACAAAAACTGCAATCCATCCATTCCAAGGTGGAAGTTCATCAGCATATTTCCTTAATGGTGAAGAAGCACCTCACTTAATTTTAGTACCAGGTGTTGTTTATATGTTTGATCAAAGTGATGGTACAAATTCAACTCATCCATTGAGATTTTACAAAGATGCTAACAAACAAGCAACATTTACAGATGGAGTTACAACTAATGGTACAGCTGGTTCTGCAGGAGCATGGACAAAAATTGTTCCAACATCTAATACGATTACAGAATTATATTATCAATGTTCTTCGCACGATTACATGGGTGCTGGTGTTAGTGTAACAAGTGGTGCATCATCCAAATATGTTCAGACAGGTAATTTAATATCAACACTTGCAGCCTTAACTGATATAGATGCAAATGTTCCACCAGCAACTGGTAATTCACATTACTTGACTTACAATGTAGCTAATACTACATATTATTTTACACAAGATTTATCAAAAGCAAATTCAGTTACTGCTAACACAATAGAAGCAAGAGCACCATTTATTGAACATGGAACAAAACTTATGTTTAATTATGAAGTTGGATCCAATAACAATATTTTAAGTGGTGGTCCAGTTTCAATTTATACTGGTGTTACATTAACAATTGGTGCTAACTCAACCTGGACAATTGCATAATATATGAGTAGAATTAAAATAGCCCCTAATGATTCAGGGACTGGAATATTTACAATCGAAAGTCCAAATTCGAATACCAATAGGACTATTACTCTACCTGACAATGCTGGTAACTTTTTAACCACAGGATCAGCTGGTGCTGTAGTTCAAGTGGTTAATGCCACATACAATACACAAGCATCATCAACATCAACCTCATATGCAGATACAGGTTTAACAGCTTCAATTACACCAAGTTCCGCATCAAATAAAGTTTTGGTGTTGTTTTCTCAAGCTGGCTGCCATAAAGCTGGAGGTAATACACATGGTAGACTAAAACTATTGAGAGGTTCTTCTGATTTATATGAGCCAGATAATTATTATGGTTGGACAAATGACACAGGTAATGCTGGTGTTGCAACTATATCAGGTTGTTATTTGGATTCTCCATCTTCATCTTCTTCAGTAACTTACAAAACTCAATTTAATAATGGAGATGGTGCTGGAACAACTTATGTTCAAATATTGTCAGGAACTTCAACAATTACTTTATTGGAGGTGGTCGCATGATAGATAAAACACAAGCAATACTTTCATTAAGACCAAATGCTGAATGGGTGTTAAGAGGTAATGAATTAGAATGGGTGGATACAAAACAAACTAAACCAACAGAAGAAGAGATTCAAGCTGAGATAAAAAGACTTGAACAGCAGTATAATTTAAATCAATATTCAAGAGATAGAGCAGCTACTTATCCATCACAACCAGATCAATTGGATTTATTATTCCATAAAGGAATTACAGGTTGGAGAGATGAAATACTTAAGATTAAAAACGAACATCAAAAACCTGGTGCTCCTAAAACACATATTGGATTAGATAGTGTAATAATGTCTGCACTTTCAGATGGTTCAACACCTACATATGAAGTGGGTACAGTGTTAGAGGCTATTGATGAATTTATTGATAATCATACAATTAAATGTAAAGTTTGTGAATCAAATGCTTCAAAAGTAGTATTAGGAGTTTTTTCACATGCTATTGATGGAAAGGTTTATATAGCCAATAGAGGTAACTTTCCAGTAAGAATTAGAAGTGATCAAACACTAACAACTGGTTGTTTACTATCTGCTGTTACAACAGGTGATGCTATAAAGCAAGAAGGTACAGCAATTCAATCAACAACAATTGGTAGAGTTTTGTCTACTACAAAATTAGAAACATATAGTGATGGTAGTTATACTGTCCTATGTAATTTAACTTGTGGATAATAAATGAGTACATTACAAGTAAATGCAATAGAAAATAGACAAGGTGAAAGATTTGATCTTGGTGGTGGAAATAAAAATCTACTAATCAATGGTGGAATGAATGTTTGGCAACGTGGTACTTCGAATACTACATTTACAGGTGGAGGTTATAAAACAGTTGATAGATGGAAAACTGAATTATCAAGTTTAGGTACATGGACACAAACACAATCAACTGATGTTCCATCAGCACAAGGTTTCACTTACAGTCTAAAAATGGACTGCACTACAGCAGATGCTTCACCATCAGCTGGTGATTTTTTAAATATACAGCAAAGGATAGAGGGTCAAAATTTACAACATATATTGAAAGGAACTTCGAGTGCTAAAAAACTAACTTTATCGTTTTGGGTAAAGTCTAATAAAACTGGTACTTACAATGTTCAATTTCAAGAGGATACAAATAATAGAAATGTATCTGCATCCTATACAATTAGTTCATCTCTTACTTGGGAAAAGAAAACAATCACCTTTCCAGCTGATACAACAGGAACAATTGATAATGATAACACATCTGGTTTGAATTTAATATTCTGGCTAGGTGCTGGATCAAGTTACACTGGTTCACCTTTACAAGATACATGGGCTAGTTCATCAGGTAATTCTAATGATGCAACAGGCAATGTAAACTTAGCAGATTCAACATCCAATGAATGGTACATTACTGGAGTCCAACTCGAGGTAGGTAGTCAAGCTACACCCTTTGAATTTGAGCCATATGATAAAATTTTAACAAGGTGTCAAAGATACTATATTAGATATCAAGGTGATGCAGCTGACGATAGATTCATTGCTATGGCATTGCTTAACACTACTTCTGAAGCTAGAGTAGGTATTACCTTTCCAACGACAATGAGAGATATTCCTACAGTTGGAGAGAATCATTTGGAAATTTTAAGAGGTGGTTCATCTCTTACAGATGTAAGTTATGATGCATTAGTTGATCCCGCAACAAATGGATGTTTTCTTGAAGTTGTTGCAGATAGTGGAACACCTTTTACAGTAGGACAAGTTGCTGCGTTAAGATTAGATAACGCAACAGACGCATATTTGGAGGTAATAGCAGAGTTATGATAGAAAGTGTACAAAAAGTAATTATAGATGGAGATGAAAATAAGTTTTGTTTTAAAATGGTAAAAGATGGAAACAAATATCTTGTGCCAAACGCACCAGGTAATACTGACTATCAAGAAATTATGAGACAAGTAGCAGAAGGTACATTAACAATAGTGGATGCGGAATAAATATAAGTTATGAGTGTAATTAAAGTATCAGGAAATACAAGCGGAACAGGAATCTTTCATTTGAGAGCACCAAACTCTTCGACTGATAGATTTGTAACCTTACCAGATGTAACAGGTAACTTTGTTACTACTGGAGATTCTGGTACTGTTGCTGCAGCTATGTTAGATGGCGACCAGACTGGTTCACAACCAATTTTTGCAGCAAGAGCATGGATTCGTTTCAATGGCTCAGGAACTATTGCTATTAATGATAGTGGTAATGTTGCATCTATAACTGATTTAGGAACTGGTTATTATAGAGTTACCTACACAACAGCTATGTCTAGCACAGATTATTGTGTTGTAGGTTCAGTAAGGTATCAAGGTTGGTATGGTGATTTTAGATTACAATCAGTTGCTACTGATAAAGTTGAATTTTATACAGGTAGAGGTGAAACTTTAAGTGCGATTGACCAGTCTGGTATTAATGTGCTTGTTTTTGAATAGGAAAAGACTATGAGTAATAAAAGAATTTTATATCAAACAGAAGAAGGTGGAGTTGCAGTTATTATTCCAGCAGATAATTGTGGTTTAACAGTAGAAGAAATTGCAGCTAAAGATGTCCCACCTGGAAGACCATATAAGATAGTTGATGTTAGTGAAGTACCAACAGATAGAACATTTCGTAACGCATGGGAGTATCAACAATGAGTATAGTTGTGAATTTAACTAAAGCAAAAACTATCGCACATGAAAAAAGAAGATTAAAGAGAGCAGAAGAGTTTAAACCACATGATGATATTATTGCAAAGCAAATTCCTGGTGCAGATGCAACAGCAGCAGAAACTGCAAGAGCTGAAATAAGAACAAGATATGCAACTCTTCAAACAAATATAGACAATGCTTCAACTGTTGATGCATTAAAAACAATATATGATGATGCAAACTTAGGAACATAAATGAGTACACTTAAAGTAGACGCAATAGGAAAATTTGATACTACAGCAAATGCTATAACATTTGATAGTAACAATAATGCTTCGTTTACTGGATCAGTAGATGCTACTAATCCTATGATGAATAAAAATCTACTCATCAATGGTGGAATGAATGTTTGGCAAAGAGATGATTCGGCAACTGTAAGCACAGATGCTTATCATACAGCAGATAGGTGGAAAGATAGAGTAAGTGGATTAGGTGTTTTTACTGTATCTCGTTCTACTGATGTTCCATCAGGGCAAGGATTTGGTTATTCTATGAAATGGGATTGCACCACAGCAGATGCAAGTCCAGCAGCAGCTGATTTTGCTATATTAGAACAAAGAATGGAAGGTCAAAATCTGCAACACCTTCTTTATGGAAATTCAGGTGCTAAAAAATTAACGGCTAGTTTTTGGGTTAAGGGCAATAAGACAGGAGTTTACACTTGTGGTCTTTATTCTGCTGATAATGGTGGTAGGCATATAATGAGTTCATTTACTATTAGTGCGTCAGACACTTGGGAAAAAAAGATAATTACTTTAGATGGAGATACTGTATCTGCTTTGGACAATGATGAAGAAGAAAGTTTAAAGTTTTGGATAATTTTAGGTGCTGGGAGTAATTTTAGTAGTGGCACTCAAGCAACAACTTGGGCTGCTTATGATCAAGCAAATGTATTAGCTGATAGTTCAGTAAATTTAGCAGATTCAACAAGTAATGAATTTTATATAACAGGGTGTCAATTAGAAGTTGGTAGTCAAGCAAACAATTTCGAGTTCGAGCCATTTGAATCTATTATAAGAAAGTGTCATAGATATTGTCGACAATGGGATAGACGAGGCCCAACAAAAAATCAAGTATATACAAGAGCAGTTTATTTTGGTGGTGTAGGACAATTAGCAGATACTACTTCTGTTATTCTTACATTTACAGGAACGAATATGCGAGATGCACCTGATGTTGAATATAGTGCTACTAGTGATTTTACATTTAGTGGAACAAGTGGTTCAGAAACTTCGTCAGCTTTAGCTGTTTATCAAGATGGAACTCATGGTGCATTAGGTGGGCAAGATGTAACCATAGATATAACTGTATCTACTGGAACAGATGAAGTTTGTGGTAGAGTTTTTATTAATGATGACACAAATGGTTATTTAAGATTAAATGCTGAATTATAGGAGTTAATATGGAAATTGCAGCAACAATAGAAAATCCAAAATATATTAAAGACAGTTTAACTAATAATAATTTAGGTATTCAATGTGTTTACAATGGGCAACTATGCACTATAACTATTAATAATAAAAGCAAAAGATATCAAGAAATTATGAGACAAGTAGCGGAAGGTACACTAACAATAGCACTAGCTGACTAATATCTTATAAATACTCCTATAAGAATTTAGGAGTTTATATGGCTAATCCTGCAACAAGAGATCAATTTAAAGAATTTTGCTTAAGAGATTTAGGTAAGCCTGTAGTAGACATTAATGTAGATGATGAGCAAATTGAAGATAGAATAGATGAAGCTATTACTTACTATAGAGATTACCATTTTGATGGCACTGAGCATGTTTTTCACAAACATGAAGTAACACAAACCGATATTGACAATAAGTACATTACTGTACCAGATGCTATCATTGGTGTTATTAGATCATTTGCTATTGGCGACACTTATAGTGTTAATAATCTTTTCAATGTTAGATATCAAATACATCTTAATGATATTTACAATTCACTACTATCAACCGTTGTACCATATTATATGGCAATGCAGCATGTAAACTTCTTAGAAGAAATCTTTATTGGTCAGCAGCCAATGAGATACAACAGACATATCAATAGAGTACATATTGATACAGACTGGGATGAAAAAATTAATGTAGGTGAATTTATTCTTCTTGAAGCATATCAGATTATAAATCCAGACACATATACAGATATGTGGAATGATAGATGGTTAAAAAGATATACTACTTCATTAATTAAAAGACAATGGGGTACTAATTTAAAAAAATTTGAAGGTATGCAAATGCCAGGTGGCTTAACATTCAACGGTCAAAAAATATATGATGAAGCAGTAGAAGAAATTGGTAGACTAGAACAAGAAATGATATCCAGCTACTCATTACCAGTAATGGATATGATGGGATAATATTGTGCCAACAAATGCTTACTTTAATAATTTTTCATACGGCAGAGAACAAGATTTAGTAGAAGACCTTACAATTGAAGCTATAAAAATTTATGGCCACAATGTAAAATATCTACCAGCTAATAATGCCAATATTGATCACACCTTTGGTGAAGATCCTGTGAGACAGTTTCAAGAGTCTGTAGACATTGAAATGTATATAAAGAATGTTGAAGGATTTGAAGGTGAAGGTGATCTCATGTCTAAGTTTGGTTTACAAATTAGAGACTCAGTTACATTCACTGTTGCAAGAAAAAGATTTGATCAATCATTAACATCTCCAAAATTAATTACAGAGGTAGGATATAATCTTCTTTTTGAAACTGCTAACACAGGTGCTCCTTCAAGACAATTCCTAACTGGATCCAAAGATACAGAATCATGGATGTTAGAAGGTGATGATTATCTCAATCAAATTAATAGACCACAAGAAGGTGATTTAATATACTTTCCAATGGTTGGTAAAATATTTGAAATTAAGTTTGTTGAGCATGAATCATTATTCTATCAGACTGGTAGATTACAAACATATGATTTGAGATGTGAATTGTTTGAATATAGTAGTGAAAGAATATCTACAGGTAATACAGAAATTGATGCTATTGAATCTAACTTTAGTTTGGATACATTAGTGTATCAATTTACATTAGAAGATGGTTTAGGTGTATTAAAGGATGAGGATGGTGGAACAGTATTACAAGAATATACAATTGAAACTACTGATTCGACTGCTAACAATCAATTCTTCCAGAGAGAAGCTGATAATATATTAGACTTTAGTGAAAACAATCCTTTTTCAGAAATAGATAGATACTAATATGTTTGGAAGAACCTTTTATCACGAATCAATAAGAAAATATATTATAGTGTTTGGTAATATGTTTAATAGCATTTATGTACAAAGATTCAATAATGCTGGTACTAGAATTCAAAACATTAAAGTACCAATTGCATATGGACCAAAGCAAAAGTTTCTTACAAGATTAAATCAAGATCCAAATTTAGATAGAGATGTAGCATTAAGTTTACCAAGAATGGGTTTTGAAATGACTGGTATACAATATGCAGCGAATAGAAAGACTACTGGATTGTATAAAAATGTCATAGTAAACAATGATGATAAAAGTAAACTTAAAACACAATATCAACCAGTACCTTATGATTTTAATATTTCACTTTCTATATTTGTAAGAAATGCTGATGATGGTGCTCAAGTATTAGAACAAATACTTCCATATTTTCAACCTGAATGGACAAACAATGTAAGATTAATTCCAGAAATGGATATAGTACTTGATGTTCCTACAGTACTTCAAGGAACAACAATTGAAGATACATATGAAGGTGACTTTGAATCAAGAAGAGCATTAATTTATAATTTAGACTTTTTAATGAAAGGTTATATATTTGGACCTGTTAGTAATAGTGGAATTATCAAAAGAGCTATTATCGACTTTTCTCCAAATATGCCTGAGAGTCCTGGTGAAGAAAGAGTTAAAGTTACACCAGGATTACTAGCTAACGGAGATCCTACAACTAATTCATCTGCATCTATAGCTATTGGCTCAATTGCTGCTAATAGCAATTATGGTATAGCAGAAGACTTTTTTGATTTAGGACAACCTGGAGACACTGAATTATGAGTAAGTCAAAATTAGAAAAAAATTTTGAAGATATCTTTAATCTTCCTGAACAAGAACCTTTAGCTACTGAAGTTGTTAAAAAAGAAGTTAAATCTGATACACAAGAAGATGATATAGTTAATGATCATAAGTATGCTAGAGAGAACTTATATGGTATAATAGAGAATGGATCCAATGCTTTATCTACTCTTACTGAATTAGCTCAAGCAAGTGAACATCCTAGAGCATATGAAGTTATGGGTCAATTAATGAAGACTTTAACTGATGCTAATAAAGATCTTTTAGAATTACATAGAAAGACTAAACTATTGAAACAAGATAATGCGACCCCGAAGAATGTTACTAATGCTTTGTTTGTAGGTAACACTAAAGAGTTACAAAAGCTAATGAAAAATTCAGGGGGATCCTGACCGAGGCTGCACCTAGGATTATACACATAGAATTATAAAATGTCAACAGATACCTATCTAGGAAATAAAAATCTAAAATCAACAGATGTTTCAATAGAGTTTACAAAAGAAACTGTAACTGAATATCTAAAGTGTTCTCAGAAACCTGATTACTTTCTTCACAACTATGTACAAATAGTAAGTGTAGATGAAGGTCTTATACCATTTAAAACATGGAAGTTTCAAAAGACAATGGTTAGTAGTTTCAATGATAATAGATTTGTAATATGTAAGTTGCCAAGACAGGTAGGTAAAACAACTACTGTTGCTGCTTTTATATTGTGGAAAATATTATTTACTGAACAATATAGTGTGGCTATACTTGCTAATAAAATGGCACAAGCAAGAGAAATATTAGGTAGAATACAATTAATGTATGAACATTTGCCTAAGTGGATGCAGCAAGGAGTAGTGGAGTGGAACAAAGGTAGTATTAAATTAGAGAATGGATCAGAAATACTTGCTTCAGCAACATCTTCATCAGCCATTCGAGGAACATCTCAAAACTTAATATATCTTGATGAGTTTGCATTTGTACCAAACAATATACAACATGAATTCTTTATGTCAGTATTTCCAACAATATCATCTGGTAAATCAACTAAAGTATTAATTACATCTACACCTAATGGAATGAATTTATTTTATAAGTTATGGGTAGATAGTGAACAAGGTATTAATGATTATGAAAGAGTAGAAATAAATTGGTCTGATGTTCCAGGTAGAGATGATAAATGGAGAGAGCAACAAATTAGAAATACATCTGAAGAACAATTCAGACAAGAGTTTGAATGTGAATTCTTAGGAAGTACTAATACATTGATTAGTCCTACTAAGTTAAGAGAGATGCCATTTAAGAAACCTCTCTATTCTAAAAATGATTTGGATGTATATTATGAACCAGAACCAAAAAGAAATTATGTAATAGTAGCAGATACAGCAAGAGGTGTTGGTCTTGATTATTCTGCTTTTCTTGTTTTTGATATAACTGAATATCCTTATAAGGTTGTAGCAAAATATAGAAACAAAACAATTTCACCTATGTATTATCCTAATGTACTTTACAATACAGCACGCAAATATAACAATGCATATATATTAGTAGAAATTAATGATATAGGTGAACAAGTAGCCAATATTTTATTCCATGAATTAGAGTATGGTAATTTATTAAGTACAGCAGTAAGCGGAACAGAACAGAGACTTGGTGGAGGATTTGCAAATAGAACACAAATAGGTGTTAAAACAACAAAATCAGTGAAAAAGGTTGGTTGTTCAACATTGAAAGATGTAATCGAAAATAATAAACTAATAGTAGAAGACTACGATTATATTTTTGAATTGTCAAATTTTGTAGCAAGAAAAAACTCTTACGAAGCTGACGAAGGTTATAATGATGACCTTGTGATGTGCACAGTACTGTTTAGTTGGTTGATTAGACAAGATTACTTTAAAGAATTGACCGATATTGATGTTAGAAAAAGATTATACGAAGAAAACCAAAGAATGATAGAAGAGGATCTATTACCATTCGGTTTGCATGATGATGGACAACCTGATGATGGAGTAGTGGATTTTGAAGATATTTGGGTTCAAACAGGCAACAAAATCCATTGAGATTGGCTATTTTATAAATAATAATAAAATTTAGAATCAAAATTTTAAAAGGAGAAATAAAATGGCATTTCAAATTTCACCAGGAGTAAATGTCAGTGAGATTGATTTAACCACTGTTATTCCAGCTGTAGCTACTACAACTGGAGCAATAGCTGGACAATTTCGCTGGGGTCCGGTAGAACAACCTGTTCTACTAAGCTCTGAAGATGCAATGGTAGAAACTTTTCAAAAACCAAATGCAAGTTTTTTTAAAGACTTTTACACAGCAGCAAACTTTCTATCATATAGTAATTCTTTATTTGTAGTAAGAGCTGTTAACACCTCAGATGCAAAAAACGCTACTTTAAATTCTGGTAATACTGCACAAACATTAATTAAAAATGACGAAGATTATGATGATAACTATTCATCAGGTATTTCGAATGTTGGAGATTTTGTAGCGAAGTATCCAGGAGACTTAGGAAACAGTTTAAAGGTTTCTGTATGTGCTTCTGCTAATGCATTTGAAGAAACATTAAATCAAAAATATTCAATAACATCAAATACAAAAACATTAACAACACATATTGATGCTTCAGACAAAATTGTACCTGGAGATTATTTAATTATAGGACCAGACTTAGAGAAAAGACAAGTTTCTACAATATCTTCTAACACAGTTACACTAACAGATGCATATACAGGTAATACAGTTACTAATACTGGTGGTTTAACTAGAAGATGGGAATTTTTCTATGAAGTAGATAGAGCACCTGGAACATCAGCTTTTGTTGCTAACACCGGTGGATCAGGAGATGAGCTTCATGTAGTTGTAGCTGATGAAGATGCATTATGGACTGGAACAGCTAACACACCTATTGAAGTGTTTAGTAATCTTTCAAAAGCATCTGATGCTAAAAATGAAGATGGAACATCAAATTATTATAAGGATGTCATCAATAGACAATCAGGTTATATATGGTGGGCTGCTCACAATTCAAATAATACTAGTGCTGGTAATGCAGCTGCTGGTACTTCTTTTGGTGGTGGTCTTAAAGTTCAAACTGCATCATTTGTAAATGGTAATAATGGTTCAGCTGCTACTTCAGGTAATATTCATACGTCTTATGATAAGTTTAAAAATGCTGAAACATTTGATATATCATTTTTATTAGCTGCTGCTAACGAACAAACAACTGTCACACATTTGATTGACAATATTCCAGAAGTAAGAAAAGATTGTTTAGTAGTATTTTCACCAAGACAAATAAACGTACTTAACAATAATTCATATGCAGGTAAAGAAGCTCAAGATATAATTGCTTACAGAAATCTTTTACCTTCCTCATCATATGCAGTAATGGATTCTGGATTTAAATATCAATACGACAAGTATAATGATGTTTACAGATACATTCCAAGCAATGGTGATATAGCTGGATTGATGGCAAGAACTGATCAATTAAGAGATCCATGGTTCTCACCTGCTGGTTTCAATAGAGGTAATATCAAGAATGTTGTTAAATTAGCATACAATCCTAACAAGGCTGAGAGAGATCTGTTATATAAGAACGGTATTAACCCAGTTGTTACATTCCCAGGTCAAGGAACAGTATTGTTTGGTGATAAGACATTACTTGCTAAACCAAGTGCATTCGATAGAATAAATGTAAGAAGATTATTCATTGTATTGGAAAAGGCTATATCAACAGCATCACAATTCTCTTTATTTGAGTTCAATGATGACTTTACAAGAGCACAATTTGTAAATCTGGTTGAGCCATTCTTGAGAGATGTTCAGGGTAGAAGAGGTATCACAGACTTTAGAGTTGTTTGTGATGAAACTAACAATACTGCTGAAGTGATCGATAGAAATGAATTTATAGGTGACATTTATATTAAGCCTTCTCGTTCAATCAACTTTATTCAGCTTAATTTTGTAGCTGTAAGATCTGGAGTTGAATTCAGTGAAGTAGTTGGACAATTCTAATAAATAAAGAATAAAAGGAGAAAAATAAATGGCTTTCAATGTAAATGATTTTAGAGGACAACTAGCATTTGGTGGTGCTAGGTCTTCATTATTTAGAGTCACACTACAGATTCCTGCAGGAGATGGAGATGCAGGTGCTAAATCACAATTTATGGTGCAAGCTGCTGAATTACCAGCAGCTTCCCTAGGTTTAGTCACTGTTCCTTATTTTGGTCGTCAAGTTAAATTAGCTGGTAACAGAACTTTTGCACCTTGGACTGTTACAGTAATTAATGATGAAGATTTTAAAGTAAGAAATGCTCTTGAAGCATGGAGTCATAAAATTAACACATTTGTAACTAATGTTGGCTTCACAACACCTTCAAGTTATAAATCACAAGCTATCGTTGAACAGTTTGGTAAAGCTGGAGATATGATTAGAAGATATAAGTTTGATGGTTTATGGTGTTTAGAAGTATCAGCAATTGGTCTTGATTGGGCTGCTGATGGTGTACAAACATACACAACAACATTTGAATACGATTGGTGGACAGTTGATGACGCTGGTACAACAGGTGTAAGTACAAACGAAGTTCCAGCATAATAAGTTTTTAAATTATGGCAAATTTTATATATTCGAAAGCCAAGGAAGATTTCTTAGCAGGTAATTTAAATTTATCTTCTAATACAATAACCTTGGCTTTAGTTGACTCAAACTTTTATAGTGTAAGTGATTCACATGAAGATCGAGCAGACATACCAAACAGAGCAATTGTTCTTGAATCCAATTTAACAAGCAAAACAATCAATTCTGGAATTTTTAGTGCTGATGATGTTACATTTACCAATGTAACTGCTAATACTGCTGAAGCATTGGTTCTATATCATAGAGATACAGAAAATGGTAACACAGCTTCAAGACTAATTTTATATGTAGATACAGCAAATGGCTTACCTACATCTTCTGGTGCTAATGTCGATATTAACATAAGATTTTCAAACGAAGCTACAAAAATATTTTCATTGTAAACAGTTTATTTTTGTTCGAATATATAGTATAGTAGATACAAAAAAGGAAACTAATGGAATTTTTTGGCTTCAAAATAGAAAAAGCTAATCAGAAGAAAGACTAAAAAGATCTTCAAGCTATTGTTCCTGATACCAAATTAGATGGTGCAACAGAAGTTGCCCATGGTGGTATCTATGGACAGTATGGTGGTACATATGTAGATGTAGAAGGTACTGCTAAATCTGAAG
>Ga0070746_10000087_pt1 | contig 43422 bp, 50 predicted proteins | sample VirMetDEL_Mar_21_FD_77016 | JGI IMG/M metagenome (GOLD analysis project Ga0070746, IMG submission 77016) | Aqueous microbial communities from the Delaware River and Bay under freshwater to marine salinity gradient to study organic matter... | ecosystem: Environmental > Aquatic > Marine >...
ACCTTGCTTTTTTCTGGAGCAGGTACAGCTGCTGGTTCTTCAGCTTGCTTTGGTTGCTCACACAAGAAGTGAGTATTAAAAGCTTCTTCAAGCTCATCAAAAGATAGAACTTTAAGAACATCATCCAAATCATGAACTGAGTTATAGATAGCTTCCATCTTCTTCTTATCTTCTCCAACGCCTGGAATTTCTCCAGATGAAGCAAATCGAGAAGAAACAAATGTCGGATATTCACCTTGTCGTTCAACCTTAATCTTAAAAGAACAACCTTCTGGTGAAAGGTCAAAAATACGTTCACCGAATTCATCTGCATCTTCACCGTTCATAGCTTCATCCATAATCTTTTGGAGCTGTTTGCCATAACGAAGGATCTTAACCTTACCGTTATTTTCTGGATCGTTAGTATCATTAATAACGTATACATTAACAAACCAGTTTTCTCGCCTCATAAGCTTCTTAGCTTTTTCAACTTGCTCAACAGTACCATGCTTAAGCAACCTCAAACGACCTTCTGCAATCGGGTCACGCTCTCCCCAAGTACTGGGGGATACAAATTGAACATACTCTCCAGTTGCGTATGATTCCCAACCAAAATTAAAGTAATGGAAGAATGTTTTCTTCGGTTCTTCAAGATTAGGTACCAGACGAACAGTATAGGTATGCCCTGGTGGAGTCCTAAGAATTTCCCGTACACCGGATTTAGCTTTGGACTTGTTAAGTTCTTCCTTAATGGATTCGAACATTGACTTAGTGAATTTACTCATATCTTTTTATCGTTTTAGTTTTTTATCTATTATGTTTTTTATTTCATTCAAGCCTGATTTACAGACCCGTTTACAATTCTCAGAACGTAAATAAGCCATTCTGAATTTCGTAAAGTCATTATATAAGTCCCCAAACATAAAGGCAAGCAAATCATGAGGACTTTCAAAAAATTTTTTCTCAAAACCATCTATAGCAAATAGCGTATAAATGTCAACCTTTCTATCTTTTAAATGTAAAATAAAATCCGGGAATTGGCCACTACTTTTTTCAGAAAGATACATATTAAGAGGAATCTTTTTCTTCATACAATATTTGTATACGAACATCATCGACTCTTTACACTTTTTGATAGCAATTTCAGAATCAGGACTTTGTTTATCCTTTTTCTTCATATACATTGTATATATACTTCTAGCTTTAGCTGAAATATAAAATTTTAAATCATAAAAAGCTTTAGTATCGTTTTTATAAATAGCATACGGTGCTATAAAGAAATCGTTTATACTAACATTTTGATGCCTCTCGAAAAAATTTGCAAGCTTTTTTACAGGTACATAATGTTGTTGTTCCTCAAAACCGTCAAAATTTTCTCTGAGTTTGAATGGTTGGTTATTTTTGCTTCTTGATATTGCAAGGTATGTATTATAGATGCGCTTTTCTAAGGGTGTTACCATGATAGGATTTTAAAAATCTTTTTATATATTTCGATTTGTAAATATTTGGATCGCATTCAAGAAAATATCTTATACAATCAATATCGCTTTCAAAGCTGCATAGAGTTTTAAATAATTTCAAGAATCTTTCCTCTTGTAGAAGTATAATTAAAATATTAGCGTAGTTCAAGCGTTTATTTTTTAATAAACAAATAAAAGAGCAAGCTTTATTAAAATTATTTTTAGTTTCTATATAACAAATTGAATCAAATGGCTGCATCACTTAGTTTACTATATAAGGCTTTAGTAATTTCGTGAAATTTAAAAACTTTTCGGTTATTTCCCCACTAGCAGCGTATTTATAACCATCTCCATTACAAAGTTTTTTTGCAAGTTTATCTAGTTTCATTTCACAAACTTTATTCCTCCTAAAATAAACTCTATTAGCTTCCGTATTAACTATAGCTATAACATCTGCGTTATAACTTTCAAATAATTCATCGCTTATTTCCGTTATACAACAGTCTGCGAAAGTAGCGATAAAATTATAAATTTTATCTTTTATTGGTAATTTAGTTGTAAAAAGCTGAAGGTTTCTTATTACATTTTCACATTTTTTATTTAAAAATACTAATTGATTTTTTTGATATTTATCAAAGCCAAAAAAGCCTTTATTATATTTTTCGTGAAAATCTAAAACCCTAGAATAAGAAGTCTTATTCCAAAATAGAGTTTCCATATCTTTAGATAGCTGTAGAGAATAGTTTCTACTTACAGCATCATCAATTAATACAACTAACAGTTTTTGCTGTTCAGTTGGTTTGTACTTAAACCCTTTCTTAAATAAACTAAAAGTTAATCTTGTACTCGAACCATCTTCCTTAGCAATAACTTTCGCCAATTTAAAATTATGTTCGTTTTCCAAGAAAGCTTTATGAGCAGAAATAATAAATACATTCCCGCTATCAATTACTTCCTCTAACCCAGATACATCAACCCCTAGAATAGTAATTTTAGAGAAATCTGAAAACGAGTTCTTGTCAAAAAATTGACGAATTTTTTCGCCAGCTGTCTTTTGAGTTACCTCATACAGTATAGGTTTATTTTCAGCGACCCATGTATAAAGTACGTAACACCCAGCTCCGTCTAAATCATTATTAACAATTACTAGTTCAGGCTTTTTCATCTACTTTTAGCTTCTTCTTCCGTTATTTCATCCGAAAAGGTTCTTAAAGCTTCGGAAGTATTTACTACGTCATCATCAGCATTCAATGTATTATCTTCAGATAAGGTAAGTGTAGGGTAATCAATAGCCATACTAACTGCTCCAAAGTTTGGACCGTATCGATTCTTCATCATACACATTTTGATCACGTTTAACTCTCTATCTTCATCTAGCTGCCAAAGACCCATAATAACGTCAGCGGTAGCAGCTGTACCAATACTCTCACTAATTGAATCCATCCCAGGATTTTCTGTATCAAACCCAGATCGATTCAACTGAGTAGCTGTAATAATAGGGCATTCAAAGAAGTAGCTCATTGCTCGTATACTTTCAGCAACATGTTTAATTCTTTCATAACCATTATCACCTTTACCCTGTACAAGATTTAAATAATCAATAACAATTGCATCAAACTGATAACCTGTCTGCTCAATCTTTTTCACAAATGCTGTCAACTGAGAGGATGTCATTGTGTTTGGTGGAAACTCTTTAACTAGAATTCTCGAGCTAGGTAGTTTCATTTTTTTACCCTGTACGATTGCCTTTAAGCTATCTGTATTATTAGGGAGATCGTTAAATGGTATTTGAGAGATATTTGCAGATATACGCTTACAATAAGCCTTCTCAGACATTTCAAGAGAGATAATAAGAACACTCTTATTTTGATTCGCTATATTTTGAGCAACGTTCTGAAGAAAAATACTCTTACCAACATTCGTCTCACCAGCAAACACGTATAGAGATCTACCGTCTTCAAGAAAACCACCACCAAGCTTTTTATCTAACCAGGACCAACCAGTAGAAATAGTTTTATCTACGTTTTGAAGATCATTACAATGTTTATCAATCTCTGAATAATATTCATGACCTTTTTCATTTGCTAAAGACACCGAACAAGCACCTTCAAACATATCTAAAATTTGACCTGTATCTATAGCATCATTTCTAGAGCAAATATCTGTTACAGCAAGCATTGTATTAAAGACAGTTCTTTCTCTAATAAACTGCTCAGTATTGTCCATAAGCTCTTTCTTATCACCTGGTTTATCTATAACTTTAAACGCTTCTACTAACTTTTTAAAAGAGTCTTTTAATTCTTCTGTAGTTAAATAACTTTTTACTTCTGTTAGTGTAGGTGGCTGGGATCTTTCTTCAAAAAAGTCTGTAATGATACCAATAATATTTTTTATATCTCTATTATTAAAAATATCTGGTTTCATATATTGTACAACTGTAGATAGATAATTTTCATCTGTCAAACAGTTAAACAAAATGACGTTTTCAAAAAAGTTAGTATCGATTTTTTTATTCATTAGTAGTTATTGAAATAGTCTATAAAATATTTCTCGCTTTGCAAGTATTCTTCTGAAAAACTTTTTAAGCCGGGAGATTCATGTACAACATAAATAGGCGCTGTACCCATACGCAAACCTTTCTTATTTGCATCTAAACAAAATATAAGATCGTAATGATGAAACATAACATTTTCATCCCATTTAAGATCTTTTTCTTTTACAGTGTGAGTATGTACAGCTAAAAATAAACCATCCATTAAAGAACATCTTCTCCCAAACGGTCCAAAAGATGTAACAAACTCTTTATTATCTTCTGTAAAGTGAGATACAGCCCCACTCATTGTTTCTCTAGGACACATAAGATGCCACAGACCATGGTTTTTGAGCTGAGGGTTTGCTCCTCCAGCTAAACCAACAATATCAAATTGAGCAAAACCCATTTCTAGTTTACTTTGAAGAAAACCTTCTGTAATAAAAACATCGTCATGTATGTAAACTACCGCGTCAAACTTATCATAATACTTTCTCGCTTTATTATATTGAACAGAAAGGGATTTTGTATTTTCATAATTAACTACAAGCTCACTTTCAAACCTTAATCCAGTAAAATGATTATCTGATTTCTCTTTTGTCTTATCTGTTACTAGACTTTTATAAAGAGGACTATACTCTATAAAAGCTTTCTTATTTAATTTTGTACAAGTATAAAATAATATTTTCATATAAAAAATGGTGAATGGGTTTCGAAATGTGTATATTCAGTATCAATTCCATCCTTTGTTACTGAAGCAAGCTTACCTTCTGGAAACTCTTTTGAACCTTCAAACTCAGTAGATGAAAAGTCGCCTTCATCATTATAAAATAACGTTGATCCACTACGAGCTAAGAGCAATTCGTCTGCCTTAGTATTGTAAATTAACAGACTAAATGTACCTTCTAATACCTCACAAGCAGCTCTAGGACCAATTTCATAACACAACTCAGGTATAATGCTAGAATCTACTTTATACTTTTTAAAGTTTTCTAGCTTGTAAGATTTAACTAACGGTTTTACATTAGTAATAATACCGTTATGACAGACCTCATAACTCTGATACTCAAATGGGTGAGTTGTATCCTTATCAAATTTTTGATTCTCAGTAGTAGGGGCTTGACAATGACCTATGTAGTATTTACCGTCTGGTAATCTAGCATCATTCATTTGACCTTCTTTTGTCCAAGAACCTATATCTCGGTTTTTGTGGTCAAGCACACGTACATGATGAGCAGAAATGCCTCTTTGCTTGTTCAGATTATATAATTTAATAAACGTTTCTCTATTTTTTGAACCAAATATAGCGCACATAATTTTATTATATATTTTTCTCTTCAACAGGCCAGTTAATATTACGGTTATATACAAGCGGATCTTTCATATTATTGTCTAAGAAACCTTTTATTCTGCTTGAACAGGCAGGGCAATGACCGCAAGAAAGTTCATTACCTTCATAACATGTCCAAGTATCTTCAAAAGGCACTTCACTTCTGATACCTAGTTGAATAATATCTTTCTTATCAAGAGTAATAAGAGGTGTACGAATAGTAATTTTATTCTTTCGGTTCAGTCCAACGATATTGTTTAGACTGCTGAAGAACTCTTCGCTACCGTCCCAGTAACCAGCTTGAGAATCTACAAGAGCGCTACCATAATATACCTCTTGAGCTCCATTAGACTCTGCATAAGAACATAAGATAGATAGCATCATTAGATTTCTAAACGGTACATAGTTTACAGTCTGAGGGTCTCCTAAAACATCTTTAGTTTTCGCTACATCAATATTTTCGTTTGTAAGAGAAGAAGAGGTAGCTATATCTGAGAAAAAACTTAAGTCTACAACTTCGTGAAAAATTTGGCATGCTGTTTGTTCTTGTAAGTTCTCCACTAAAGCAAAGGCTGCATCGATTTCTTTTTTAGCGTGTCTTTGATTATAAAAGAACGTAATAGCGTAAATCTCATCGTATCTTTTAGATTTAGCTGCATCGTAAATCATTACAGTGGAATCTAAACCACCACTTACTGGAATAACACATTTCATATATAGGATAATAGAATAGAAAATAAAAAAAAGCAACAAGTAAATGTTGCTTTTACGATATTATTTTTAAAAAGACTTATTCGTCTTCATCTTCAGCGGGTTCTCCCATTAAGGATTCTACTTTATCTTCAGTATCATTACCGTATTTCCATTTTGCGGTAATAGACTCTTCAATCGCTGGAATAATCTTTTCATCCCAAAACTCTTTATCATCTCTGAACGTTTTGAAATAGCCAAGCTTCGTACCATCTGCAAGCATATAAGTAGAACCAGTTTGAACCATTATACCATTATCAACAGCAAGCTCTTTAATACCTGAATACTTGTTCAAACCTGACAAGAAGTTCAAATACATTTCCGCTTGAAGGAATTGTGGTACAAAACGATTCTTAACAGTAAGAGCTCGTAGTGTAACCCCGCTATAGCTCTTAGCGTTACTTAACATCTGATCTTTATCATTTGTCTGATCTTGTTTTTCATATTTAGCTGCTAGCTGTACTAGTACGCTTGCAAGATAAACAGGACCTTTACCACCAGATTGCTGCTTAATTAACGACGGATACATCGCAGCAGGGTCTTCATACGTATGATTACTAAAGAGAATAGTTGTACCAGTTTTAGCAGCCTTATACGTAAGAGTTCTCATCATAGATTTGAGCTGTTTAGCTCTCAAACCCATGTCATTAGCTGACTTATCTGCGGCAGCATCATTTAACTCTTTCTGTGCAGAAAGATTTCCAAGAGAATCAATACTAATGATAAACTTACCTTTTAGTTCAGGTTTATTCTCAATAGTTTCAAGCATCTTAAAGATCTGATTTCTACAATTCTCAACAGTATCTACAGGTACATACTTCGCTTTTTCAGGATCAAGACCAACGCTTTTTGCACTTTTACTATCAACCGCAACCTCTGTATCGAAAATGACCGGAATCATTCCTTTCTTTTGAGCATTCCCTAAAATCTTATTAATAATATAAGTCTTACCAGTCATCGAAGGACCAGAAAAGCCTGTAATACGACCCTTAGGAACACCACCAAAGAGAGAACCGGATATAATAGCATTTAGTACCATACACCCGGTATCAATCCATTCTGTTACGGCTGATAAAGTTTGATCTGAAAGAAAGCCCGCTTCTGGGTTAATTTTTTCTAAGGCGAGAAATACATCATCAATCGCCTTGTCTACTTTTTTATCAGCACTCATATATCTATGATAAATTACCTTCTAAATAAATCAAGGTTATTCATCAAAAAGTTTAACTACCTTTGCTTGACCTGCTGATTGAGCTGCTTCAGCTGGAGTAGCAATTGTAGGTTGATCTGGTGTGATAATTGCGCTCGGGTTAAACATCTTTTCGTATTGTTCAACGAGCTTATCGTCAAGATTAACATCATCTCCAAAAGTAATATTACCCTTGTTGAATGACCATACAGTATCATCCTTATCCTTTTCTTTAAGAAATTCATTAAAGAAAAATGGAAGTACTTGAACTTGAAGTTGACCTGTTTGCTGATTAGGTACAACGTTAATAATAGCCGGGTTCTTTACCTTGACTACTTCCTTATTTGATGAAACCTGTTCGCCGTAAATTGTACGACCAATTCCATCTACGAATACAATAATTTCTTTTTTATCTGCCATAACATTAATATATAATAGGTTTACTTAAAAATCAAGTTAATTAAAGAGTTCAAACAAATTTGTTTTAACTTGTTGTCCTGGCTTTGCGAACTGCCAGTTTACAGCTTCATAACAACGCTCGAATACACTACAAACAATTTTTTCAAACATTGTATCTATATCAGGTTTAAGTAGCTGCTTAAATTCTTCAGGAAAGGAATATTTGTATGCAATAGTTTTTATACCGTATTTATTCGGTGTCTCAACATACAAGAAACGAATTTTATCTCCAGAAACGATTGGCTCATACTTATGTTTTAGATCTAACTTTTCTAAGAGAGAGTTATAGAAGTAAGCCGACTTGACATGTATAGGCATTCCTTTTACAGTTTTAAAGCCTTGACATTTAAAAGCATAATGATCATAGTTTGAAACTCCCATAACTAGAGCATAATCCTCAATAGGTAGAGCTTTAAATGTCTTGTAAAGATTGTTAAACATCCCGTTAATCTTTACATAGTCTTTTGATAAGATCATCTCTTCCATTACTTCTTTAACCAAAGGTTTAATAGGGTTAGGCATTGTTGATCTAACAACCTCAACTCCAGTATACTTAAATTTATCCGTCTTTAGACCTTCATCATCTAACTTATGTAGTACGTATCTTTTCTTCTGCAAAAAGAGACCGCTATCACAAATTGACTCTCTCTTAAATTTAAATCTAGAATCAATTGAATTTAAAGCATTAACAGACCATGTTTGTATACCATCGTTAAGAACATTTTCTATATCTTCAACTAAATCATAAATCTCTCTTGTTACGTCTTTTCCGTTAGCAAAATTTAGTTTCTTATGATTAATAATATGCCTAATTGTCATGTAAACTGAATCAGTATCGTTGTAGATAATAGGATTATTCTTTACCAATTCTTCATCAGACATCTCAGTTTTTTCTTTAACATACCGAGTAAGAATTTTATTACTTTGTTTAATAACACCTTGACCGGTAAGAGTAATTGAACGAGCAATATCCGGGTCACCCATAGGGGAGGCTTTATTACCGAAATAACCATAAATTCGGTTAATCAAAATTTTATAAGTAAGCTGCTGAATCCATAAACGCTCTACATCAAATTGAGTTTGCTTATACTCAGGATCAGATTTTTTTAAATCATTTAACTTTGCTCTAGCTACATCCCATTGACGTTTATGCTTTTGACGAATAGCATAAAATTTTTCTGTAATACTTGGAAAGATACCTTTCTTTTTCTGTAGAAAAAGTTTATCTGCTTTAGAGATTGATATTTTTTCCTTTTTACAAAAGTCTAGAAACTTTTTAGGTGAGAGTTTAAAGTCATTATTGTTTACATCTCTTACAATAATTTCTTTTTTGTTTTTTGAGACAATCGAACCAAATTTAGTTTCAGGAGATAAATTCAGAGTAATCATCACCGATGGATATAGACTGTTAGCATCGAAAGAGACTAGATAGTCTTGGAAACCTCTTTGCGGTTCACTCACATACGCGCCTTCATATTTACCGTTTCTTTCATCATCTGTTCTTATAAAGGTTGGAATGACCACGTCGTTACGTCTCGCTTCAATAATAGCTGCTCCTGTAACAGTTGAGATAGTACCTAGAGCATTCTCAAGAGGGGTAAGTCCAACAAAAGCAAGAGTACGAAGGAGTTTTATATAAAGAAGCTTTGCATCAAGCCTGACCAACAACCTAACGTCCTGTACGTTGTAGTCAACAAATGTTTCCCAATCTTTATCTGCTAAAGAAGCTAAATTAGACTCTCCAAAGTCTACTTTCTTTTCACCCAATTCAACCTGAGCAATGGAGTTCAACTTGTAGGACTCTCTAGGAGCTTGAGTAAACGTTTTATATACATCAATATAATCTACACATGAAACACCGTCTATAGACCATTTTGCTTGCATCTTTCCAAAGGCAGATCTTACCTCCCTGGCTCTAATCTTACCGACCGGAGACAAACGTCTTGGTTCAGATTCATCAAACAATATAGCAATTCGATTAATGATATATGGTAAATCGAAGAACTCAGAGTTCCAACCAGAAATTACATCCGGGTAATCTACGGCTTGGAATTCGAGAAATTTTTGAAACATATCTCTCTCATCTTCACATCTAAAGTAAATATGATCTTTACTTTTTGGTTCATAATCATTATAACCCCAAGAATAGTATTTTTCATCTATTGTATCATAGATTGTTATAATGTTTACAGGATGAGCAGCTTTATTAGCTTCTGGGAATTCGTCTGGTGAATATACCTCAATATCAAGAAACCAAACCTTTAACGGCATAGAAACAGGGTCAATATTATCCCAGTTCTTCCAGTAGTAATCAATTAGAAACTGATGCTCGATTCGGAGATTTTCATACACTCGTATAACGCCTCTATCTTCTCCAGCTTTTGATCTTAAAGAAACAGCTCGTTCATATTCTGTATCGAATTGAATTTTTTCAAGCTTGGTATTATAGATACTTGTATGAGTAGCTTTTTTGCTACTTGTCTCTCTATAGTAATAAGGTTTAACGGTGTGTTGGGTAACTATGCGTTTACCATTTTCGTCGTATGTAAAATGGTAAATTACACCATCACCAGATTCTTGTCTGTAAGCTATATTCCTGTACATTCAAGATGATAATAGATGCTTTTGGAGTAATATCAAGAATTATTTTCTAGTTTAATTGTTTTTATACCATTGTACTTATTTACTAATTCTCTTTCAATGGTTCCGTACTTATGACCTTGATAAATTTCTTTCCACATCCCGATATTTTCCTTATTTTCGAGAAATAGTTTTTCACCTTTAGCTCTATTCCTTCTAATACTTTTCATAAAAGTATCTTTGTTCTTTAAAGCGCCTTTTACTTGATCAACCATTTCGTCTCCGGTATTAAATTTAAGTTCAACGTCCTTATAAGGGTTAAGATTCTGGCAAACCGGGATAAGACCTAAAACACTTGCTTCAGTATTTTTTATTTCGCTCTTACATCTGTTAAATGTATTATCAATAAGAGGGGCTACCATTGCCTGACATTTCAAACTATTTAGCTTCTCGGGATAATCGTAAAGCTTTGTCCAGGGATGGAATTCTATTTTACCTGTATTAGCTAAATCAGCTAGAGCTCTAGGCAACGTTCCGTAGAATACCCACTGAAAATCATTAACTGTTTTTCTTACTGCGTCTAAAATATGACCAAAATCATCTCTACCTTTTACCCTGTTATCTACATCAGTATGGGCTCCTGAACCTGCATAAAGTACTCTAGGCTTTTTCTTGTTTTTATCATAGTATCTACCAATTCTTTTTTCATCGAAGAGATTACCAGCCCACCATTTAGGAATAAAATTAGGCACTACAGTAGCGTTTAGATGACCTGTTTTGCTTTTATAATACTCTGCAATTGTTGGAGTTGTAGTTGTAATTTCATCACACATTAACATAATCTCAGCTGAAGTTTTCCTTACTTCAGGGTCTGAAAAGCCTGGCTTAAAATGATTATACTCAGGGATATCTTCATAGAACATTACATCGTCTATTTCATATATTAATTGAAAACCGTATTTCTCTTGAAGCTGTTTCAAAAATTTTACGTAGTGAAGCTGAGCAGGTGTGGCTTGTCTCTGAATTCTTACAGTTTTTAGTGTACTAAAAAATCTTTCATCTCCTATCATTTGACATACGTTCATTACAACGCTCATCATTCTTGAGTTTAATTGATCGCTTGGCCAGAACACTCTCCAGAAACCACAACCAGATTGATCTGCAATAAAATTTACAGCCTTAGGTAAAGAGGTTTCTTCCTGAGCTGGAAGATTTTGTTTTTGGGTAATTAAACCTTGTTGAATAGGTTGAAGACCTAAAGGCATACCTAGTGAAGGGGCGCCTATTACATTTGGAAAACCTGTACGAATCATCTTATATAATTATTTTATTCTTCTTTAAAATCCACACGACAGGTAATTCCATTTTTCTTCTCTAAGTTAACAATCTCGCCAGTAGCCGCTTTAATGGATTCTTTTCTATGAGAAATAATATAACAGCTCTCGTTAAAAGTCTCTATTCTTTCTTTTAGTACTTCGAGAACCAATTCTACACCTTTTTCGTCAAATGAACAATCGAACAATTCATCGAACAAACATAAATTATAAGCTACATCACCTTGAAGTCTTCTTATATCCATAAAAGAAAACATACAAGCTAAATCAATTGCTTTTTTTTCTGCTCCAGAAAAATTATTATAACAACTCTCTATACCTTTATCATTAATAATTTTCTCTTCAAAATATTCATCGAACAATAAAGTACAATTAGAATCTAACTTTGATAGATAAATGTTAATTTTATTATTAAAGAGTTCTAATATTTTTTTAATAATGTAAGACTTAACACCCTCTTCTGAAACAACAAATTTAACACTATCTAGGGTCTTGGATAGTTTTTTAATTTTTTCTATCTTTTCATTTGTCTCAAAAGTTTTCTTCTCAATATCTTTAATTAGATCAGTGAAGACATTTTTATCGTTTTTTACTATTTCAATATCTTCTTCAAGAGATATAAGCCATTCTTGAAGTTGGTTTTTTCTTTGCTGATTATTTGTATAGTTCGTTTCTTCGACGAGTACACTTTTAATTTTCTTACTTGTAGTTTTAAGTTGTTTATTAATAAACTTTTTTACACCTTCAAATTGAGATAGATCTTTTTTGAGCTTTTCTATTTCTTGAGTGTTTTCTTTTATAAAATTTTTAATTTTTTCTTTTTCTTCTTTAATATGATTTTTATCTTCTCTATCAACACTCTTCAAACAAACAGGACACTTATCATCTTTTGTACCCATTTTTTTGTATTGCTTATTAAGCTCTTCGATAATTGTTTCTAGTTTAGTTATACTTTTATGAAAATCATTTATCTTAGTATCTACTTTATTAATACTATCGTTCGATGCTTTAATTTGCTCTTCTAGAGAAGATACAGATTTCTTTTCATACTTGTTAAAATATTCTTCCAACTCTTGGAGTTCAACTTTATTATTATTTTGTCTTTTTAAGTATTTTTCTAGTCTAAATTTTCTTTCATCTTCAAAGACGATACTTCTAGAATTTAATTCATCAAGATTATTTTTATTTTCGTTTAGTTTAGTTGTTTCAATATTAAAAGCATTTTTTACTTCAGAAATATCTGATCTAAGTAAATCAAGCATCTTTGAAAATACTTCTAAATTAAAAATACTCTCGATAAACTTTCTCTTATCTTGTTTTTTCATTCCCATAAAAGGAATGGTATTATTAATTGTTAGAATAATACAGTTTTTAAATATTTCTTGGTTTGTGGATAAGAGATGCTCAATATAACTATTAGTATTACTAATACTATCGAGTGTCTTATCTTCTCCATCTACTGAAAGATAAACCTTCGAAGGGCTGAGTGTTCTTTCTATTTCTATCTCCTTGAGAGAAGTCTCATCAATCACCGAGAAACAAAGTTTAACAACAGCTCCGTCATTTATAAGGTTATTGCTTATAAAATCTTTTTTAATATCTCTTAACGTTGTACCGAAGACGGCGAAATAAATAGCATCTGCAATAGCGGATTTTCCAACACCATTCCTTCTATCTTCTTTATCTTTATTTGACCCGGTGATAATGTTAAGACCCTTTTTAAAGTCTACTTCAACAAATTCGTCCCCAATAGAGAGAAAGTTTTTAATATAAAGTTTTTTAAATTCAATAAATTTCATTTACATTTTTTATACAATTGCAGAGTATAATCAATTATATCATCTTTATTATCAATTTCAAGCTTATTAATAAACTCTCTTATTGCTTCAGTTACATCAACACTCGAGAAATCAACATCTGAGACAATTTTTTGTACTCCAATATTATATTTGTAATCAACAGTTAAGTTTAAAGGTTTAAGCTTATTAATTTCTTTTATCCATTCATCTATCTCTTCAGGGGTGTATTTCGTATCTACAGTTAATCGTACAAAGTTTCCCGGAGTATACTTTTCTAATAATTTTTTATTTTCTCTAATCTCCCCTAATTTAAGTTTTCTGTGCTTTGGAGATATTTCATTAGGTATAAAATCAATAGCACTTGTCTCTAGATCAAGTATACAGATTCCTCTCGGTTCAGTTGAATCTCCGAAATCCATATTATAGGGAGCACCGAGATATATGATATTACCATTTGAATATTCTCTAAATTGACGTGTATGAAAATGACCTGTAATAATATGAGGAGATTTTTGAAATAATTCATCACTCGTAAAGCCATGATCACAGAGTTTAGTTTCATTTAATTTAAATGAAGCAATTTCGAAATGACCAAAAACATAATCACTCTTTGGTATGTCTGATACTTCAGTACCCCAAGGACAAAAAGATAATGTTTTACCGAAAAAAACATCTGATGTTAGTTCGTCTATAACAGTAATATTTTTATAACCCTTTAAGATTGAAAGAGAATGTACTGATGAATTGTTTTTAAAAAAGCAATCATGATTACCTGTTATCATCGTGATATTAAAATCAGATAGTTCAGATAAAAATTTAGATGTTGCTTGTATTGTATTAACTGCAATTTCATCTCGGTAGTGTAAAAGATCGCCACAAAAAATAATATCTTTAATTTTTCTTTTTTTGAGCTCTTTTTTCATCCATTTACCAAACTCAAAAGCTATTTCATGCCATTGAGTTGAGTTTTGGTGAACACCGAGATGAAGGTCGCTAAAGCAACACACTTTTGAATTTTTAATAGTAATACTCATTCGTACTGGGAGTTATAATTATCCTCTTTTTCAGGATTAACATACACACCATCCCCACCTGGTTCAGAATTAAGAACTTCTCTGTAATAGGTTTCTTGATATGCAGCAATTGTTTCTTTTTCTCTTTTCTCTTTTTTAATTCTAGTAATAAAAGCATGAAATGCAATGGTTGTAAAATAAGAAAATGGGTTATAATTATTTCCCTTAGAGTCTTTGCTATCAATATTAAATTTTTTATTTTTTAAAGCGGTATACATTTTAATAACTGCATCCCCTACCATATCCTCTCTGTAAGAATAATTTATAAAATTTGGAGCATAAGAAAGTCCTTTGGCAATTTTGTAGATACTCTCTGCAAGATAATCGTTAATATCATCAGATTTATAATATTCTTTTATCTCTTTATAAAAGAGTTTTGGATCTACATAAAACTGCTCTTTAGGATTTTTTTTCTTTTCATCCATTACATCCGTTTCCACTTTATTTGAAATTTTACTTTTCATAAAAATCTTTTACCCCGTATGGTATTTGTTCTTGTTTATATAATTGTTTTCTCTTTTCGAAATGTTGTAATCCATAACGTAAATTATCAATAATATCGAAAATTAAAAATTGTTTTTTATCAGAATGTAAACGTAGACCACGACCGATAGACTGAATAATTTTTACTTTTGCTTTTCCGCCAGCTGAAAATATTAAGTAATGCAAATTCTTAATATTAATACCTGTTGAAAATATTTTTGAAATAGCAATAACACAAATATTGTTTTGCTCTTCCATAAGTTTTTGTACTCGTCTTCGTTCTTCTACATCTACTTCACCTCGTATAAAATATATTTCTTTATTAATTTTATTTTCGGTTAGTTTTTTCTCTAACTCTAAACCGTGATCAATTAAATCTACTAGAATAAGACAATTATTGTCTACTCTATCACAAAGGTTAGATATAAAATTGTTTCTGTAATCTGATGATATAATGTATTTCTGTTCTTGAGTAAACAATTCTGTTGGATTATCTATATCAGCAGATCTAAAAATTGGAGGATTAAGATAATTTAATCTTAAACCTGCTACCTTTGCCGGGGTTACATAACTCTCAAGTTTTAACTCGTGAGCTTTTTTAGAGTATTTCACCGAACCAAATTTAGAGAATATATTCCATTGATCCATAGACTCTTCTGGTAGTGTACCAGTAAAGCCGAATTTATGAAAAGTAAGGATTCGCTTAATGAGTTTGTTGATTTTGTTGCCCTTGCGGACCTTGTGCACTTCGTCTACGATTAAAACATCTATACTCTCTGTCCATTCCGTGTTGCTCTTCTCCGAGAGTAAGATGCCTGTATTCGCTATGATAACGTTTGTTGAGAAATCTAATTCGTCTTTTCCTGTCCATATGCTAAATGAAAAATTAACACCATAATCATTAAAGTCTCCTTTTGTTTGCTTTACCAACCCCAAGTCTGGTACTATTATAAGACATTTAAACTCAGGATTCTCTCTATATAAATTTTCTAATAAAGAAGAAATAATTAACGTCTTACCACCAGAAGTAGCTAACTCAATTATCCCGTGATGATTATGTAAACACGTTTTTACAACATCTTCTTGATAATCTCTCAGCTGTAAGTTAAGTTTAGGGTCTTCAAAATTAAACCTTAAAGTAGGTTCAGTTGCTTTTTTTAACCGATCTGTTAACTCAAAAGTTGTATCGTTTTCTCTACACCATTTAATAATTTCTTCCGTAAAATGTAATTCAAACTTACCAGTAGGTGTAATTAGATAGGTTCTATCTTTTACAAAAAAACCTCTTCGTCTAGCAAAATTAGCAGCTTCATTTTTAACAGAAAAGTGCTCTCTTAGCTCTGCGAAATCTCCGGAAACTATCTTTCCATTATTTCTCCCTGTATCTAAATCTAAAGTTATCATGTGGTTTCTAACTTCATAATCTCTACGATATTTTTTACATCGTAAGTAAAAGAAGAAAGTATTCTTTCAACCTTCTCTAAATATTCTATTATCTGACTATTGTAATATATTTGATCTGAGATATCTACAACTAAGTCTGATTTATTCGCAGCTTCTGCAATCTTTCTCGTATCGAGTTTTACAGGAGATTCTTTAATAGCCTTTTCAGCAAGCTTGTTTATAAGTTTTTCTTTTTCGGATCTTAATTTACCTCCAAGCATTTTATGTCTAATCAATCTTCCAACAAACAAATGCTTTATAAGAGGAGCTTTCATCTGTTTCTCCTTTACATTAAATTCATCAACTTGACAAAACTCGCTCAATTCTTCAGAGTATTTTTCTAAAAGTTCTAAGCTCGGTTTTATATCCATTACTCTATTATAATATATTTTTCTAGATATCCACTAAATAATTAAAATGAAAACATACGAGGAGAGATTTTTACGTATACTTGAAGACGGAGGAGATGGAGGAGGAGCTATGACGTCAGGTAGCGGTGGGGTTTTTGGAGACTTCGGAGGTCACGGCGGAGATGTAGGTAACTCTGATTGGTATGCTACAGGAGATGCTAGAAACTTATTCGGATGGGGTGGCGGTGTTGTACATAGACGTAGAAAGAAGCGTAAGAAGAAGAGTAGAAAGAGAAAGAGTAAGCGTTAAGTAAACTAGATGTGGTTGTATCCAGAAGAATTTGACCCGGAAGACTATCAAGGGTTTGTGTATAAGATTACAAATCTTAATACTGGTCAATACTACATAGGTAAAAAATTTTTTTGGAAGTTAATTAAACGACCACCTCTTAAGGGTAAAAAAAGAAGAAGAATTGAAAAAGTAGAATCAGATTGGAAAACTTACTGGAGTTCTTGCAATGAGCTTGCAGAAGATTTAAAAACTCTGGGTGAAGAAAAATTTAAAAGAGAAATATTACTTCTCTGTGAATCAAAGTGGCAGTGCGCTTATCAGGAAGCGAGACTACAATTCGAACATAAAGTTCTAGAAGACCCTACCTCTTATAACGGTATCATTAATATAAGATTAAGAAAATTTTTAAAGAAAGAAGAAAATGGAGAAGATTAAAAAATTACTGTTCGGAAAAAATGTTAAGTTTTTAGGTATCGGTGCTACTGTACTTATTATTTTATTTGTAATTATTAAGACAACTTTTATTAATAATAAACAATTAGATGATGCTATTAAAAAGACAGTTTCAAACGATGATGTAAAACTTACCTTGATGATGTATGGAGTTACTTTTAATTCTTCAGTATTTGCGGATCCAGAATATAATCTTCTTTCTAAAGACTGGGTTGAAACAAATGCTCAAATGGATTTCTTACAATTCTTAAGAGATTTAGGTCTTACTGAATGGAAACAAAATGTTGGAGATTGTGATGATTTTGCTAAAGCGTTTACAGTATTTTTAAAGTCTTATATTAAAAAAGAACACCCTAATGCAGCTTCTCCTGCTGTTGGAGAGATTTACTATATAAGAGATGAAGGTGGCGCTCATGCAATAAATGTAATTGTACTAGATGATCCTTCAGGGTTATACTCTCTATCTTTCTTCGAACCACAAGCTCAGAAGTTTGTAAACCTTTCACAAGAAGAGATAAAATCAATTTATTTCCTCTCAATTTAAAAAATAAGTTGATTATTAAAAAACTTATGGTTACAATCACTTCGTGAACGAGATTAAGCACCCTACTATAAACATTCCGCTATATAATTATATTTCTGCCATATCTCTGAATGAAGTTATAGATGTTATAATCGGTAAAACACAAAAAGATATCTTTAAATATTATAACTCTTATGAAATCGATTTAACGAAAAGTTATTGTAAAAGGTTTTTCTATCATAATTTTATAAAAGAAATATGTGATATATACATTAAACGAAAAAACCTATTTAATTTAATATTTTACTACAAAAAAGAAGATAACTTTACAAGTAAAGAAACAGAAAAGATTATAAAACTTATAAATAAACACCTCCCTATATGCATTTATACCGGTAAAGTAAAGTTCAAACAACTAAAAGAGTATAAACAATACGGGGAAGTAATAGAAGAATGTGAAAGGATAAAAGTATTCACTGAAAAGAAATCTCAAAAAAACTATTCATTCAAGACTATAACTTCTATATCCAAGAAATATGAGTTAAATTTTCTATCAGAGAGGTATTTTACGGATTTAAATATAAAATTTAATCTAATCCGATAAATATCTATATGAGTAATTTCACTGATACTGTTTTAAAGTATATTGATTTGTATGAAAGTGGAAATGGACTTTCATATGGAGGAAGTGGCGGAGCTTTTACCCAATCCTCAGGGCTAGATGGTGGTGGAAGTGGTACAGGTTCTTCACAAAGCCCGCTAAGATTTCCAGGAGCTTATGAAGTACCAAGTGCAGGACCGGTTCAAAAATATGCTGTACCGAGAAAGAATGATATTCCCGACTCTTTAAAAGAGTTAGCTGTAGCAGATAATCAAGGGGTTATAAGAACCGTTATAAATAAACTTGCAAATAAAGAGCCATTAACTGCTCCAGAACAAGAGATTGTAAATCAAATAAAACAAATGGATAAGCATAAGGATGTATCTGCGCTTAAACAATCTCTTGACAACGATGAAGAAGAAAACGAAATGAAATCTACAAGGACTGTTATGAACGATGAAGTTGAAATGATGAATAATCCTAATCGTCCAAGATTATCATTTTCTCAAACATAAATACTATTATGGAAATAAGTCCTTTTGATGCAAAAATTATTGAAATGCTTTCTCGAATTGATGAGGAAGAAGGTTATGATTGGGGTTCTTCTATAGAAGTTGACCAAGGTGCTAATTATAATCAAGATCTAGTCGCTAAAAAATTATTGAGAATCGGTACTTTTGAACTTGTTGATAAGAATGATGAGTTTTATACCCTTAAAGGTAAAGGTGGTTTAGAAGTAAAAGTTGATAAAAACGGAAGAGTTAACGGTAAAACCTATAAAGATTTTCTAAAATATTTAGGTTATTTATCCAAAAAATATAAAGAAAATAACCCAGTTGAAGAAGCTGATATTCCTCTCCCTTCAGCTCCTTCCGTAGGCGATATGCCTGAAGGTCCTTCGAATTTAGTTACCGGGGAAATGCCAATGCCTGATGCTGCAGCACCACCCGAAGACGCTCCTATAGAAGGTGAGGAAGAAGAAGAAAAAGAAACTCCGGAAGGTATTAGAGAATATATTGATATGATTAGAAGAGCCCTTACTCTTGACCCTAATACTTTAGAACTTTCAGATTTTCAAAAGAAAGCTCTATATACTACTGTAACAGCTAAAAATGCAGAAGATAAATTAAAAGTCTATAATAAGATTTTAAATGATTATGATCCTATTGAGCAGCCTTCTGAAGTACCTAATTACGATCCTTACGCAACAAAAAATTCATAATGTTAAAAATTTTTGACCAGTTAGTAGAGGCTGTAGTAAATCATAACGATTTAATTAGTCAGCCTAAAAAAGATTCTGCTTATTTTATATTTGGAAGAATGCACCCACCTACTGCTGGTCATCAACATCTTATTAACTTAGGAAAAGAGCTTGCTGAAAAAAACGATGGGGATTTTTATGTTTTTTTATCTCCAAGCTCAAAGGATAAAAAAAGTCCGTTAGAATATCAAAGCAGACTTGATGTTTTTAGAAATAATCCAAACTTTAAAGATATTAACATTGTAGATAATGATAAGGTTAAGACTCCTCAACATGCTGCAGGCTATCTTAAAAACATTTTAGGATATCCCGTACTACATATTATCGCTGGTAGTGATAGGGCAGATTACTATAGAGATACGTTTAGCAGACCGATGAGAGACGGATCCAAAGTAAATGTAGAAGTCCTAGGCGGTGAGAGAAGTTTAACTGGTAAGCAAGATCCTAATGACCCTTCTACTATAAAAGGTTCAAAAATGAGAGCTGCTGCTATTAAGGGAGACTTTGAAGAATTTAAAAAAGGGGTACCAACCGGTACCCCTGACGAAACAATAAAAAGTGTTTATGATAAAATAAGAGAGAAATTAGTTTAAATATCTCTTTCAATATCACCAACACGTGCTAGTTCATCTAGCTTATCTTCTGGTTTTCCAAGACCACCAATAGCTGTAAAGATACTTAATCCAGATTTATTACCCTTATAAATACCTTGATGTACGGTAGAATTTGTCTTAAGAGTTCTCGTTAGCTGTTCAAACGCTTGATCTAAATATTCTTGAGGAATATTATCAAGAGAATCTTCATCACCAATAACAACTGCAGCAGCGACATTACCTGTGCTCAACTTGATACCACCAGAAAGAATATTTTTCTGTAAATTATCTCGCATTGCTTTTGAAATATCTGTACCGTCAGCCCACTTAGTAACTTGAGTTGCTCCGAATACCATTACACCACTATCTAAAACAGTCTTATAATCTTTATTATCAAATGTAGAGTAACTACTATTTTTAGTAATAATATTATTAAAAAGGTTGAATAGGGTACAAATACTACCATTAGAAGTAGACCAGAATTGATTAATACTTAAACGAGGATAAAGTTTATTAATCTTTTCATTATCAATAATAACTAATGGAGAAACAACACCTTGATCAACGTACTTTAATACTTCTTTAAGTGTTTTGTAAGCATTTGCAGCACATTTTTTACCTTCGGTAATCTTAGGTAATGCTAAAAATACCCCTACCTTGTCAGATGAAGCTTTAGTAGAAGCTTGATACTCTCTAGCAATTTCAATTAATTCTGCAGTAGTACCAGAACCAGTACCACCACCTGCACCTGCACAAACAATTACTCTATCAAAGTCTCCTGCAAAAGATCTTCTAAACAAATCAAGAATATCTTCACGCTGCTCTTTGATAACCGCTCTTGCAACTTCTCTATCTTTACCAGCTCCAGATTCGTTGCCGATCTTAAGCTTATTCGAAATACTACAGGTTGCAAGATCTTGAGCAGCAGTATTAACTGCGCAAACTCTCTTATATCCAAGTTTGTTAAATGTTTCAGCGATTCTCGAACCACCTTGACCAGAGCCAACAAAAGCAAACTTGAAACCTACTGGAATTGAATCCTCAATATTAACATCAACTTCTTCTTCAGAAGGCATTGGAATATCAGGCAACTCCATGTCAAAAGTATCATCGCTTTGGTTTACGATAATATCATCATTTTCATTTTTTTGTTCTTCACTCATATTTTTATTTAAGTTTTTGGTTTAAAAGCTTCTAAGAAAATTTCTAGAACTGTTTTTTCTTTTACTGTATTATTTACTGTTGGAACCTCTACTACATCGCCCAACATATCATAATCACCATAAATTTTTTCATCGTCGTACTCTGTAAAATCAATTACTTCTTTTTCTACAACTGGTACAGGCTCTGCTGTAGCTTCTAGTTTATTCTTCTTTTCAATATCTTTTAAGATAATCGTACAAAGTTCCCTGTTTCTGGGTCTCTTTTAGATCTTGTAATAAAGCTTTCAATTTCAGCTTTGGTAAATACTCCTTCTAATCTTTCGATAGGATTTTTAAGATCTCCCCAGATATAATGAATAAGATACCTTTCTGTTACTCTTGCACAATCTCTTATAACGAAATAGGCAGCCTTTTTAAGTATTTTTACTCCAGTATCTGGCTTATTTGCAGCAGTTTTAGCAGGACTTAAAAGCGCAGCCTGCTTACTTTCACTCGCTTTAAGAATTTTATGTTCAAATTCGTACGCCATATTATATACTTATTTAGTATTATACGACACTTTTACAACTGTAAACAAAAAAAAGAGGGAGAAAAAATCCCCCTCTTTTACAACTAATTTCTACTAATCTAACCGTAAATAGGTTTACGGATGAATTCATAAAACTCATTTCTTGTTGCAGAATCATCCATAAAATCTCCAGACAACTTACTCGTCTTCATAACACAACCATCATGCTTAACACCTCTCAAGCAAGCACATGTATGAGTTGCTTCAATAACTACCGCTACTCCTTTATTCCTTTCACATACTTCATCAATCGCTGTATGAATTTGCATCGTCATCCCTTCTTGAATCTGTGGGCGTCTTGCGAAGTATTCTACAATACGGTTTAGCTTGCTCAGACCAATTACCCTACCTTCGAGTGAAGGGATATATGCGACATGCGCTTTACCTGTAAACGCAAGATGATGATGACTACATAGGCTCTTAACAGGGATATTAGTCTGAGCAACTATACCATCGTAACCATCAGATGGAAACGAAGTAACTTTTGGTGGCGCATTATAGCAGCCAGAAATAAGATCATAAACAAATGACTTCGCTACCCGATATGGGGTGTTATCACTATTAGGATCTGACCGCCAATCAAAGCCGAGAGCGTCTAGAAATTTCTCATAGGCTTTTGACGCGTTATTAATAATATCTTCTTGTTGTTCCTCCGTTAGAGCTACTGAACTATTAGCAGTAGGTAACAAAAATTCTTTCACTCGTTCATCATTCATATTTTTTATTATAAGTGTTGCTCTACGAAAATCAACTATATAAATAAACAATATGCCTATTTGTCATGATAAAAGAGTTATTTTTATTCATATACCTAAAACAGGAGGTTCTGCGGTTACGAAGGCAATGGGGTTAGATAGAGAAAACCCAGAACACTTAAGTCAAAATAACTATAAAGATTCAATATTTTTTGAGGATAGGTGGTGGTTACCACTTCATTTACCAGCGAGAGCTATTAAAGAACTTTATCCTGAAGAGTATGAAAACTATCATAAATTTACCGTAATTAGAAACCCTTATTATAGATTACTTTCAGCTTATTTTGATAAAGTTAAGCTTGATTGTCCGTATTCAATTATCTTTGATAATCTTAATCCTGATCATTTTGGTGAGTGGGTCTGGAGTATAAAAGAAGGTTTGATTGATAACGAACATGTTAGGCTCCAGTCAGATTATTTTAATTTAGAAGAAACTGAAATTATAAGATATGACTATATTAAAAAAGCGTGGGCAATTTTTGCCGAATCATATAATTTTACTATAACTTTACCTAGAGAAAATACAAGCGATCTCGAAAAACCTACTTCAGAATATTTTTGCGAAATTTATCCAGAAACGATTAGACTTATTAACGAAATATACGATAAAGATTTTGAAATTCTTAAATATAGAAAACTATTTTAATTATGCCAATTATAGATAAACATAAACTAATTCATTTACATGTACCGAAAACAGGCGGTTCGTCGATTATTAATTTTTTTGATATATGGGGCGACGACGGAGCATTACATACATTCAAATCAGTTTTTATAGACGGTATTACTTGTACTCCACAACATTTTACTGGTTTAATGTTACAAAATTTGTTTCCTAAAAAATTCGAAAATTATAGAAAATTTATTGTTGTAAGGGATCCTTATACGAGAATTATTTCGAGTTATATTGATAAAATTAAACACTACTGTCCATACGGCTTTAAAATTACGGAACTTGATAAAGATCATTTTCACCAATGGGTAGAGAGTAGTACTAAGCTAAATAATTTTGATCATATTTTACCTCAAGTAAGATATATCGGTCCGTTTGTTGTAGACTATTTATTAAAGTTTGAAAATCTAGAACAAGAATTTTATCAAATGTTGAACTATTTTAATATTAAAACAGATAAAAAATTACCAAAAATTAATACTGCAGCCCAACCGGTTTCAACCCTTGAACTTTCTTATCAAATAAAAACCGAAACTCTTACTCTAATTAATAATTACTACAGTAAAGATTTTGAATTTTTCGGATACGAAAAAAGATGTTGATTTTAGCGAAAAGTATTTTACAATCGATATATGAATTATTCTACTAAAGTAATCGAATTGGGTAGTGCTGCATTTAGACAGCCTAAGGCAAAGTCTCATTGCCGATTTATTCACGGTTATAGATTAACGGCTAAGGTTACATTCAGAGCGAGCGAGCTTGATGAAAATAACTGGGTAATGGATTTTGGTGGTTTAAAAGAACTAAAAGCATTTCTCCAGGAAAAGTTTGATCATAAACTCGTAATTGCTGATAATGATCCTGAGCTTAAAACTTTTGAAGATCTACAAAAGAAAGGGGTAGCTGAGTTAACTGTTCTTGAAGGTGGTGTTGGTATTGAGAAGTTTGCTGAATATGTTTGTAAAGCAGCTAATAGTTTTGTCCAACATAAAACCGACAATCGAGTTGAATGTATCCAAGCTGAAGTATTTGAACATGCTGATAATTCAGCTATTTATTCTCGAGAAAGCGCTCAAACAATTTCTTTTCCAGACGAAGTTACAGAAAAAGCCTATACAAAAGCACCTGTTGAAAAAGAAAAAGTACAAAAAGTTGTTCCAAAAGAAACTAATGAACCTCCGAAGGCAGTACCCGTAGGTGGAAAAAATAAACCCTCAACATGGGATTTTGGAACTAGCTGGGCTTAGAATATAATTATGACTGAAATTGATCCAGATAAAAGCATATACAATTATGATATGACTGAAATTGATCCAGATAAAGATACTATCTTTCTTAGTGACGATAAGATATTCTATACTATTGAGGGTGAAGGAGAATACGTAGGACAGCCTTCCGTATTTATGCGCATGTCAATGTGTAATCTGACATGTATCGGTTTTAAATCAGAAGACGCGCCTTTTGGCTGTGACAGTTATGTCTCTTGGAGTATTAAGAATAAGATGACGTTTAGAGAAATATTATCTCTAATGGAAGAGCAAGGCTATGATCAATACTTACGTAAAGGTGCTATTCTTAAACTAACTGGTGGAGAGCCACTTATTCAGCAAAAGCAGCTGTTAAAGTTTTTAGATTATATGTTTCTACAATGGGGATGGACACCTCGTATAGATTTTGAAACTAATGCAACTCTAATGCCACACCCGGCATGGAATAGCAGAATTAAAGCTACGTTTACTACGTCCCCTAAACTTTCATCGAATGGTGATCCAGAAGAGAAAAGATATATTACTGAAACTCTTGCATGGCACTCTCAACATAACTCAGGCTTTAAGTTTGTAGTACAATCTGAGGATGATATGAAAGAGATTATGGAAAACTATATTAGGAAATTTAATATTGATCGTAGTAGAGTTTGGCTTATGCCTTGTGCAGGTAGTAGAGCAGAACATGAAAAGGTATGCGCTGGTGTAGCTGAATTGGCTAAGGAATATAATTTTAATTTCAGTCCGAGGTTACATTTAGTTATTTGGGATAAGGCTCTTAAGGTATGATTGTTTTAAAAATTATTTCTACCATATTAAGTTTAAGTTTGTTTTTATATATTTGGTTTGATAGTCTTTTAATTGATAAACTTACTAAAGCTATACAACCGAAAAAACTTAAAGATTGGATGAAAGAGAATCCTGGTGATACCCTGCCAGAGTCTCTTTCTATGGTATATAATAATTTATTATTTCAAATGACTTCTTGTGCTTTTTGCTTTTCTTTTTGGTTAAATGTATTGAGTATAGGTGTTGTTGTTTTTATTACAACAGCGCCTATATACTTATATTGCTTTTTACCAATCACCTGGTATCTTACTTATGTTTTGTATCTTTTGATTACTAAGCTAGAACGATGAAGATTAAAAGGTTTCATACATTTTATGAATTTGCTGAGTTTCTCTCAGAAAATAAAGAAATCTTCAAACCTTCTCCTATTAAAGGTTTTATTGACGCTGTTAATAAAATACGTTCAACGAGCTGTGGTATTTGTAAGAAGCGAAACATTGATATAGCCCTTTCTACTTATAAAAATCTCTTAGATGTTTTAAGTGAATTAGATAAAGAAAATATAAAAAATTTACTTGATGTAGATGAGGTTATATTCTATTACAATAATAACCCTATGTTTAAATTATAATGAGAATAGCAATTTCAGGATCACATTGTATGGGTAAGTCTACCTTAATAGGAGACTTCTTGTCAGAATGGCAGAGTTATGAACTACCAGAAAAATCATATAGACATGTTCTAAATGATTTAAATTTACCTCATAGTAGCGAGTCTACTAAAGAAACACAGAAAGCTATTTTAGATTTCATGTGTAAGCAGGTAAAAGAATATGATAAAGAAAAAAATGTTATCTATGATAGGTGCCCTTTAGACAATCTTGTATATTCCATGTGGCTATATCACCACGGGAAGTCTGATATTGATGAAGAATTTATTGGAGAATGCATACCTAAAGTAAGAACGGCTTTAAAAGAAATTGATATTATTTTTTATATTCCTATCACAAAAGTCGTCCCAACTCCTGAATATGTAGATAACGGTTTTAGAGATAAAGATCCTAATACCAGAATTGAAATCGATAATTTATTTAAACTACTCTCTGTAGAAAATAGAGAAAATCCTAAATCAAATTATTTTGAACATGATGACAAGCCACCGATTATTGAAATCTTCGGATCAAGGCATGAACGTATTCAAATAATGAAACTCTATCTTGACGGGGATGGAGACGCAGTTGCTCCTGATGAAAATTTATTCGGTGATGAGAATATTACTATGGAAGACATTGAAGCACTTGAAGCTTTAACTAAGCCAGAACCTAAAAAAACTAGAAGGTAAAAAGCATAAATATTAATAGGGTATTAAGCCCTATTATGTTATGAATAAATTTAATAAAAACTTCGCTAAGATTCTTGAAAGTTATGGCTCTATTAATGTTAAACATAGAATGCTATATCCGAGAAATTTAAATCTATCAGAATCATTTGTAAAAAGTTTTGAAGAAGAATTTCAACGATTAGTTTCCGAAGGTAATTGCCCTAAAAAAATATTAGAGAAAATGCAAAAAGCTCTTAGATTTCATGCTAAGTTATAGTGAAAATAGTTAACATAATAAATCATGGTTTTGTAAAATTTGGTTATAATTTATATAAAAATCTTGAAACAATAAACAAACATAAAGATTTATTATTATATTGTACAGACGTAAAAACATTTGAATGTGTTAAAAAGCTTAATCTCCTTTGTGAGGTTAAGCTTTATTCGTTTTCTGATTTGCTAAAGATCGAAGAAATTAATCTTGAACCAAATACATTATACGATCCCTGTGTAAATCACGAATATTTTTATATAAACTTTCTTAAGTATGATGCTTTTTATCAAACACTCTTAAAAGAAGGTTCAGCTCTCTATGTAGACTCTGACATAGCAGTGTTAGGAGATTTCGTTAATGATACTAAAAAGATTTTATGTGAAAATGAGTTAGTGTTTACCTTTGAGAACTATCCGCAAAGTTCTATATCAGGTAAAGGAAAAATGTTTAACGGTGGTTATTTCGGAGCGAATCTTACTCCGTTAGTTAAAAAATTCTTCAGCGAATTAATAAAAAGTTTTAATAAAGATTTTAATGTTGATATGTACTTTACAACCCCTCTTTTCAGAAAATATGAAAAAGAGTTAAAGTGGGCTAATCCCTCAGAAAAAACTTTTCTACTCAATCATTGCGGTTTTAGACATACTGTAAGAATGATACAGTCTAAAAAAACTAAAGCCTATCACCCTACCTTTTATAATATTGAACAAAAGGTTAAACAATTTAAAATGCTAGATAGATGGTACGCGGGAGATATTTTAGATAACATCGAGAAATATATTAAAACCCCAAGAGGCGATGAACACTTAAAACCTCTTTAAGATTTTTCTTGTTTTAACTCTTCAAGCTTTCTTACAATAAATCTTAAAATTTTACTTCTTTTAATATCTTCTTCACCTAGTTTAAAAGATTGTATACCACTTTCCTTACAATCTTCTGAATTAAATTTTTCTACCAGTCTACCGTAGCTTTTTTTATCTTTAATATCAACTTGTAAACTATCTCCGATAACAATTAACTTACCGTGTTCTCCTAAACGAGTTAATACTACAATCAATTGATCGAGCTCAGCATTTTGAGCTTCATCTAAAATTACTATTTTATCATTAAATGTTGTACCTCTAAGGTAGTTTAGGGGTTGTACATCTAAAACTCCCTCTGTACCCAGTTTATTAATAGTCGCAGGTGTTATCATTTCTTCTAGCTTTTCAATAAACGGAGTTCCAAACGGTCCAATTTTTTCGTGTACCTCGCCCGGTAGGGAACCTAGCTTTTGGGGAGAAGATTCAGCAATACTTCTTAAATAAAGAATTTCGTGAAAACTCTTACGCTGAATAAGTTTTATAGCAGCTAGTACTGCACAGTATGTCTTAGCCGTTCCAGCAGGACCGTCAATAAATATGAGCTTATTTCTTCTATCTAAAATGTTTTCAACTATAGTTTTATGATTTTCTGTAAGTTCAAATTTTTCTGTTATAGTGAAGGCGTCCTTCTTTACCGCTGCCGACTTTTTTCTTGACATATATATATTTAAATTTTTCCGTTGATAAAGCAATTAATTATATTATAATTATTTTTAGGAGATAAATTATGTATTTACTTAAGGAAGAAGAAGAATTACCAATTATAACGAGCGAAAATTTTCTACCTAGACAACTGGTAGAAGATTGTTTTAATGATATGTACGACGCTAAACAATACTTTGGCGTCCCTAGCTGGAGGTTTGGCGACAGCTACGATGGAGACCAGGATATGGAAAGTAATGATGTTTCTAACCCAGACTCTAACAAACATCTTTGCTGGGGAAGCGATTTATGGATTCCAGATGCTAATATTCCGGTTGGTCCCTTTCTCGGAAATCTTGAAAGATGGTTCCATCACCAGGGTATTACAAGATTTATGAGTGAATGTAGAAGTAGAGAATTACAGTTAGGCGGAAGAATGCCTTTAACTGGTAGAACTCATATTATTAGCTACGGTGATGGTGGTTATTATAACTGGCATGCAGATGATTTTGTCGCCGGTTTAAGTATTCATGGTAAAGATATTGCTACGACACCTCTCTTTACAATATCGTACACTCTCGTTAGAGACGAATCTTTAATCGAAGGAGGGAGTCAATTGTTTATGCATGAAGGAAAAACGTTTGAATTTCCTCTTAAAAACAATTTCTTATGTATATTCCCTTCGAGAATGTTTCACGCTTGTTCAGAAGTTAAATGTGACCCTAATATGCCATGGGAAAATAATCGATTTAACTTACAGATATGGACAGCGCAAGACGATAGATTTTAATAATCTTCTTCTTAAATAACATCATGAAAAATGTTAACATTGATGTTATTATTTTAAGTAATACGGTTTCTCTTAAGCATGCAAATGTTTTGAGAGAAACCGTTACTTCTGTTTCAAACAATCCTAAAAATTATAAATTTAATATTATTGTAGTTGAATCTAATAAAAATCTTATTAATGATACAGAATTAAAAAAAATTACTGATAATTTAAATGTTAAATTTATTACACCTAAACAGGATTTTCATTACAATTTATTTCTTAATATAGCTCTAAGAGAATGTAAAGGAGATTTTATTTTAGTTTCCAATAATGATGTAATTTATTCTGAAAATTGGTTTCATGAAATGTATAAGCATTTCGAAAAAGATAAAGAACTAATGAGTGCTTGCCCTGTGGATAGGCAATGGCATAGACATTCTCAACAAATTTTTCCTGGCGAAAAAGAAATTTACTACGGTTATAGAACTTCTTACGAATTGACAGGTTGGTGTTTTGTACTCAAAAAAGAAGTAATAAATAAGATAGGCTATTTTGATGAAAAATTTAAATTTTACTATCAAGATAATGATGTAAGTTGTCTTTTAAATCTTTTTGATATTAAACATGCTCTTATTACAACTTCTCACGCTCATCATTTATTAAGTCAATCTCATGATGTGGTAGAAGACCCTTCTTATAAAAATATGGGCGCTCAAAGAATACCTATGATGGAAAAATGGGGAGATATTTTTTACTTTGAGCACGGAGCAACTCAAAGAAAAATTACTCCAGAGAAAATAGAAGAAATAAAATATTATAAAACTTATAAACGTTTAAGTATATTAATTTGTTCTTTACCGGATAGAGTAAACTACATAAAAAGATTAAAAGAGTGTTTAAAAAATCAATTAACTCCTGAGGTAGAAGTGTTAGTAGATTTTGCTGATAGAGATGAGAAGACTGTTGGACAAAAGCGTAATGATTTGCTTAAACAATCTATAGGAGAGTATGTTTGCTTTATCGATGATGATGACTTTGTATCTGATGATTATGTCAGAAAAATTATCAAAGCTACAGATAGTAAACCTGATATTGTAGGTTTTAATACTGTAATAACTTTTGATGGCGTCCATCCCAGAAAAGTTAATAATTCGTGCGCTAACGAGAATTGGAGTCATGAAATAGGGAAAGTGCCTTGGGACTTAACCCCGCACCCTATCATTTACTATAGGTCACCTAATCATCTTACACCAGTGAAAAGAAAAATAGCTTTAGAAATAAATTTTCCATCTATTAATAATGAAGAAGACAAATATTATTCATACGGATTAATGTCTAAATGCAAGGAAGAGGTTTTTATAGATGACTATCTTTATTTTTATGACTGTAAATCAAAAGATGAAATCGGTGAATTAATTGATGACCCCTACGAAAAGTTGATAGAATTTTACGATAAGAGAGACACGTTAAAGTACGAAATAAATAAAGTGCTGAAAATGAATAATAAGAGTTGAACTTATTAGAGATGATATTATTATTGATGTATGATATTAGAAAGTAAAATCGATTGTTACGACGGTAATTTAATTCATAATAGATTTGCTTATAGGTACTTTAAAGAAAGAACTTTACCTATCGGTAATATAGTCGCATTCAGAGCTCCTATGCTTGTTGAAGCGGAAGGTATGATTGACCTTGAAGATGTATTACAAGGAGATTTTATCTATAGTGATGACGCAGTAAATTTTTGTTGGGAAATACCTAATCTTGATAGTTTTGGAGCTGTATGTTTTCAACGATTGCTTAACACTCAAATTGCTCATATCTTATCTGAGATTATTGAGAAAAAAATTGAAGTAGATGGTGATGATCTTATCGTACATGCAGAACATAAGCAGCACGGTATTATTCAAGAAAAGGGTAAGGTTAGTGTTAGTATTACCCATGTTAAGAATGGAGCAGCTTTAGGCCATACAGGTATCAATGTTATTGCTGGAAAGAAAGCACCTGCTTTCGCTTTTTCCTCGGAAATGAACGATATTCAAACCGCTACATTTATGCAAAGAGTTATTGAGACTTTTTATCAAATGGCTAACGATATATTCATCGCTACGACGAAGATTATATGACAAATATTTTCTCCATTTTATCTAACATTATTACTCACAAAAAAGATGATGTTATATCTGTAGAAGAAGATAGGGAGTACCAATTTTATCTTATTAACAGATGGCTTAGTATGCATAGTCCAAAATTTGCTTCTATTGTAAATGATACAACAAATAGATATTGGTCTTGCTTAACTAAAGATGAAATGAATAAACTTCTTATAAGTAGTATTCCAAGATCAAGATTTAAAAGAATTGCCTACATAAAGAAAAATAAAAAAGAAAAGACAAAGAAAGAAGAAGATATTGAAATGCTTGCTAAGAACCTTGAACTCTCAAAAAGAGAAGTAAGTATGTATAAAGAATTATGAGTATACCGATCCCAACACATATGCAGAAAACAACTGCATTAGATTTTGATAAGCATGCTAAAGATACTTTTACTCTTACTGATTATGTTTTAGAAAAGGTTCTTGATAACATTATTTTAGTACAGTATGTTGATACACCTGATAGTGATAATACAACAGTATTAAGAAAAGGTATCTTAGTACCGATTGATCATACAACCTCTGCATGGCGTATTGGAAAGATAATTCTCGCAGGTCCTGATTGTAAAAATGTTAAAGAAGGAGATTTTGTTTGCTTTCCTAACGATAAAGGAATTCCAGCCTCAAATGTAGATGTAAAAGGTATTGGTAAAGTTAAGTCTTCAATCTTTCTAGATGAAACGAGAATTTTTGGTGTATGTTCTCCATCTGAGGAGGAATAAATAATTATGTGAGAGTATCCACAGAGCAGCTTAGATTACTTTTATTGCAAAATGTAGTAGAAGTGAAGTTTACACGAAGGAGACCTAAACCAGGTTCTCCTTCTTTTCGTAGAATGTTAGCAACTAACAACTACGGACTACTTAATAGCATACAAGGAAGAACAGCTCTTAATTATAGACCCCCCTCTCACAGTCTTGAATATGACCCTAAACTTAAAGGGCTAGTTGTTACATGGGATATATTCATGCAGGACTATAGACAAATACCAACAGCAGCTGCAGATGTAATTGCTGTGATACCCGCTAATGAAGAATTTTGGGAGTACTTTAATACAAAACTCGCATTTATGTCTTCTAAAGAGAAATTTGATTTTATGAGAGTTTAGGCTATATACTTATGTGTTAACGAACGAAATATTCGAGAATGCGTTCGGAAAAAATTTTCAACGCCATTTAAAAATTATATTAAATGATAAAATTATAAGAGAGGGTAAATTATTATTATTTGCTCCTAAAGACTTCTATCTTCTGTTTACCTTAGAAATAAATGAAAAACATAAAGTTATAGAAATACCTGTACCTTTTAGATTTAAAGTTAAAAAAGATGTAATTTATTTTAGCTATGTACTTGAAGACTTAACGGACGATATAGGTGTAAAAATAAAAACTCTAAATTATCATAAAGAATATAAGTCGAAATATTTTAACAACAGGCTTGACTTCCAGTTTAAATAAGCTATAATGAATATGTGATTAAAAAAGACATACTATCAGCCTTTCCAGCCCCACATACTCCTAAGACTCATCAACTACCGAATTTAAAAAAGATTGATAGTTTTTTGAAGAGTGATAAAAAATTTCTAATCCTCAGCGCACCAACTGGATCTGGTAAGTCTTTCTTCTCTAAAACAATTTCAAATCTAGCAAATGAATGTTCAGAAAACTTCAGAGACTTAGTTGACTCATATGAAATTTATAAACTTGATAAGCATGGAGAGTTTTTATACAAGGATAATATTAAACAAGAAAAACCGTTCGGTGCTTTTGCTTTAACAATCACAAAAACCCTTCAAGATCAATATAAAAACTTTTTTGATGATACAAAAGTACTTAAGGGTAAAATTAATCACCAATGCGCTGTCGATGAAACAAAAGATGTTGAAATAGCTCCATGTGTAATAGTTGAGAAAATTAAAAAAGATTGCTGGAATAAATGTATTTGTCCGTACTATGAAGCTCGCAATCGACTATTAACGTCTCAATTTGGTGTTTTAAATTATAGTATGTTTCTTTCTTTACCGGAAGATCTTCGAAAGAGAGAAATTTTAATTTGTGATGAAGCCGCAGAGCTAGAAGATGAGATAGTTAAGCGATTTAGCCTTGAGGTTAAGTATGATAGATTGAGTTCTCTCGGTGTTATAATTAATAAGCTTGCTACTGATATACCTAATCGAGCTCTTGAGTGGATAACAAATCTTGAAAATGAGCTAGAAACGCAAATCAACGGTCTAACTGAAAAAGCTAGAAAAAAAGATTTAAATGAAATACAGAGAAACAAGCTTAGAAGTCTGAGTAACATTCAACGCTCAGTTTCGAACGTTGTTGGCTATTGGTCTGATTGTAAATACGTAATTGAAAAGTCTGCAGAAAAGGTTATATTCTCCCCTCTCAAGGTTGATAAACTAGCAAGCAGTATTTTTAAGTATGGGGAAAAAATTATCTTAATGTCAGCAACAATTATTGATCATAAAACATATGCAGAAAATTTAGGAATTGATGAAAACGATTATGAATATATTGACGTACCATCTTGTTTTGATGCAGCAAAAGCTCCAATATATACCCTTGGAAAGTATAAACTTAATTATAATACTCTTGATACATACCTTCCTAAAATTTTAGGTATCATTGAGGGTATACTTGATATGTATCCTAACCAGAAAGGTATCATACATACCCATACCGGTAAAATAGCTTCAGCTGTAAAATCTCATTTTGTAGATAAAACTGATAGGCTATTATATTGGGAGTTTGGAAAATCGAATTCAGATATTGTTGAACAGCATCTTAGTACAGAAGAGCCGACAGTTTTAGTTTCTCCTTCTCTAACTCATGGCATAGATCTAAAAGATGATCTTGCAAGATTTCAAATTGTTATTAAACTACCATACCCGCCTTTAGGTTCAAAGAGAATTAAAACATTATATAATCTTGATAAAAAATGGTATACTAATAAGATGTTCTCAAGTCTAATACAGTCTTGTGGTAGAGGAGTTCGTTCAGAAACAGATGAATGTGATACTTATATTCTAGACGGTAATATAAAGAGAGCATTATTCTCGAATAAACAAGTTTTACCGATACACTTTAAAGAAAGATTTGATTAATTAACTGAGAGCAGGTTAAATGTTTTTGACAGTGTTGATATAACTCTAAATTTATTTTATTATAATCTTGAGGTATTTTATTATCTTTCGCATAAGAGTTTGTGTACTCTATAATCTCTTTTGGAAAGTTTGCTAAAGTTTTTTTAGGACAATTTTCTATTTCTGGAAAATAAGGTATACATCTACTAGATAAAATCTCGTAATGTCTTAGGCAGTCCCAGCCACCCTTTTTTATTGTTTTACCAAAATAAGAATCTCTATAATCTTTTAAATAAGAGTCTTCGTTATCAAATATATATGTAGATTTGTCTCCTGGAATAATAGTTGCTAATGTCTTTCTTTTTATAGGCATCTTTTGATATAATAAAAAATCAGGTATACCAAAAGAAATGGGACGAAAATTTTCATCATTTTCTAAATCTTCATAAATTTCTCTTTTAAAATAACTAGTTTCTTTTGAAATTTGATCTAACCCGTCCTGAAAATCTTCCCCGTCAAGAGCTATCATATCTTCTCGTTTATATCCTGCTTTGTAAGCATCTTCTAAGTAAAATCTATCTCTCCATATATTACCCCAGATAATTTTATCATAATATTTTTCTTGAACTTTAAGAAGCGTCTTCATAGGAGTATCAACATGAGGCGCTTTTTCAATTTTACCTGAAACGAAAAAACCTGGAGGCCCGCTTTCTTTAGGGTATCTACTATTGAGAGTCATAGTCTCATTCCAGCCTATACCCTTAAAAAGTATTGATGGAATGCAGTATGTGTGAATGTCAATATCTTCTCTTAAAGTTAAACCAATATAAACACAATTTGAAAGATAATCAGGATGGTCAAAGTTATTTACAAAAAGAACCCTCAACATTTGCTCATATCTTATAAATAATTATGTGAGAAGTCAACCTTTTTATTTCGAAATAAAAGATCTAATGACTCAGTTTGTAGCTGCTTTTAATTCAGTTGTTATAAACAGATATAATAAAAATAGGGCCCCTGGAGAGAAAAAAATAAGGGTTTCCTATGTATATGCGCCAAAACAACGTATTATACAAGATTATGTTAATAGATCAATGCATTATACTTTACCCGTTATTGCTGTTAATATGGGTACGGTTGCTAGAGATAATAGTAGAGCTTTTAATAAACAATTCGGTACATTTCACCCTAATCAAGGAGTAGCTACAACTGATTATATTCCTATGCCCGTACCTGTTAATGTTACTGTTAATATGAGTTTATTAACAAAATTTCAAACAGATATGGATCAACTTCTTAGTAATTTTATTCCATATAATAACCCGTATATAGTTATTTCATGGAAAGTACCTAGTGCTTTTGTACAAGTAGCTCAGGAAATAAGAACAGAAGTGCTTTGGAATGAGAATATAAGCATGCAATACCCTACAGATTTACCAGCAGAAACACCTTTTAGGGTAGTGGCTGATACTTCTTTTACTATTAAAGGGTGGTTATTCAAGAAACATACCGAACCAGCAAATAACATATTTGAAGTTATAACAAATCTTTACCCGGTTTCGGGGTTTGAAATTGCATGAATAACGAGAATTTTTACACTCTTCCAGCTACTGGTGAAAATACTGTCCAGACAGTATCTATTTCAGCTTATCCAAATATATTTGCAAATGCACCGTTTTCAACAAAGGTAACATCTTTAGGGTTAAGCGCGAGCCAGAGAGCAAGAACAATTACATTAAGAGGAAATTTCTTTGATGTAACAAATGTATTTGTTAGCGCAGCTGATGTTTCTCTTTTTGGAGTTTCTGCTATATGGAATGATTTCTTTACTGTATCAAGTCTTTCGTCAAAACGTTACAATACATCTGCTATACAAAGATTATCGGGTTCTAATCCACCCTTTCTCGCAGGTATAATAAAGCCTTATAGACAAATAGACACAAGAACACTTGAATTTACTTTACCTCCTTTAACTGCGTTTTCAAGATCTGATGTCTTTAACTTAGTCGTACAGAACGGTTCTGGTTATGGATATGTATCTATTACTGTTGCCCCTACTCCTGCTGTAACACCAACACCAATTCCGACGTTAACACCTACACCTTCTGTAACTCCATCTGTTACACCTACTCTCACACCAACACCATCTATAACACCTTCAGTAACACCAACAAGTGTAACACCAACAGTTACACCTACACAGACCGCTACACCAACAAATACTCCGACAAATACTCCAACTCATACTGTTACACCTACAGTTACACCAACTCATACTGTTACACCTACAGTTACACCAACTCATACTGTTACACCTACAGTTACCCCAACTATTCCACCTACACCTACGTTAGCGGAATTTGTAACTCTTTCTTCTGAAGGAAATGATTACGGTCATTCTGATGTATTTGAATTATGTTATGTAGGAGATATTACTTATACATTAACTAAGAATAGTGTTACATATACTGTAACAGACAGTATTGTACAGTATTGTAATATAACTCTACCTGAACAAAAGATAACTTTATTACCAAGTCTTAACGGTTGGTATATTCAAACTACTATTGGTGGTCAACTTGTTAACACAGCATATAATTCAGCCGCTCAGCTTTCTTATGATATAACAGGGTTGTATCAAATATTAACAGGTGGTGGAGATATGGAAGTATTTCTCGGAGGGGTAGCAACACCAACTCCGACACCTACAGTAACCCCAACAAATGTAACACCAACACCTACTCCTTCTGTAACTCCTACAATAGCTCCAACACCTTCGCTAGCGTGCGCTATATCAGCGAGCGTAATTGGTAACCCTTACGTACAGAGTAATAAATTTGATTTAACTACATCTTTCGGTTCATTAACTTACTCCTATACGATTAATGGTGTTAATTACGTAACAACTGATTCAAACGTTATTCAGTATACAGGTAATGCTTCTACAGAATATATTACTTATTTACCAAGCTTGAACGGTTGGTACTTATCTACATTAATAAACGGTAATGTTGTAAATATGGCTTATATCTCGGGAGCCGGTCTGTCTTATGATGTTACTGCTGATGTACAGGTTTTAACAGGTGGTGGAGATATTAGTTTTAGTTTAAGTAACGACTGCCCTACACCTACACCTACACCTACAACTACTATCACACCTACCCAAACACCTACACCTACTGTAACACCTACTCTTGCTCCAACCCCGTCATTAGCTGCAAGCTTATCAGCGTTTGAAACTAATCAATATATGCAAAGTGATAGTTTCATACTAACCGCTCCTTTTGAAACTTTAACTTATACCTATACAGTAAACGGGGTAACTTATACGGTTACTGATCAAATCATACAATATACAGGTAATACATCTATAGAGTATATAACTTATTTACCTAGTTTGAACGGTTGGTACTTATCCACAATAGTAAACGGCCAGTTAGTAAATACTGCTTACAATTCTGCTGGAGGTCTTTCTTATGATGTGACTGGTAGCTATCAAATATTAACAGGTGGAGGAATTGTTGAAATAGCGTTAGGAGTACCTGTAACACCTACACCTACTCCAACACCTTCCGTTACACCAACTCTTGCACCTACCCCTTCTCTTGCTGCCACACTATCTACAGCTGAGACTAACTTATATCTACAAAGTAATGAATTTGATTTAACTCTACCTTTTGGTACTTTAACTTATTCGTATTATATTAATGGGGTTCAATACACAGTAACAGATACGAATGCAATTCAATATACTGGTAACATTTCTACAGAATATATTACATATTTACCAAGCTTAAATGGGTGGTATGTAGCTACTACTATAAATGGAGAATTAGTAAATACTGCTTATAACTCTGCAGGCGGTCTTACATACGATGTTACAGGTAATTATCAGATCTTAACTGGTGGTGGTAATATTGAGGTATATATAGGTTCTGCTGTAACTCCAACTCCAACACCAACACTACCAGTAACACCTACTACAACCCCAACTCAAACAGTTACACCAACTCAAACTGTAACACCAACTGTAACACCTACAATAATACCAACTGTTACACCAAACATTACACCGACTACAACCCCGACCACAACCCCAACTCAAACAGTTACACCAACTGTAACACCTACAATAACACCAACTGTTACACCAACCATTACACCGACCACAACCCCAACTCAAACTGTAACACCAACTGTAACACCTACAATAACACCAACTGTTACACCGACTACTACACCAACTCAAACTGTAACACCAACCGTAACACCTACGATAACACCAACTGTAACACCGACTACTACACCAACTCAAACTGTAACACCAACTGTAACACCTACGATAACACCAACTGTAACACCTACAATAACACCAACTCAAACTGTAACACCAACTGTAACACCTACGATAACACCAACTGTAACACCTACAATAACACCAACTGTAACACCAACTACTACACCAACTCAAACTGTAACACCTACTATCACACCAACTGTAACACCAACTACTACACCAACTCAAACTGTAACACCGACCCCAACACAACAAATAACACCTACCAACACCCCAACCCCTACTGTAACAGTAACACCTACACCGACTACATCTCCTGCTGTTCCATGGGCTCCAGATGATGTAAATGTTGTTGCTTGGATTGATGCGAGTGATTCATCCAGTTGGTCTCAATCAGGTGGTACATTATTAGCTGTAACAGATAAAGCGGGTACTTACTCAATGACAGTAGGTGGTACACCAACTACTACTAATAGCCAAAACGGTCTTAATGTATTTACATTTAATGGAAGTAACGAGTATCTACAAAGTACTGCTTATAGAAGCCAAGTTTCATCCGGTAACCATTGGGCTATAGGGGTATTCAGATATGACAATACTGATAATACTCAAGATTCTTTCTGGTCTTACGAAACAAACCAATCACCTAAACGTGATTACGCAATTAGTTCAGCTAGCAGTTCTAATTCATGGCCAGGGGAATTAGACTTAGACGCTTTAAGTTCTGGTAGAATTTCTAATACAATTGGAAACTTACAGGCTTGGAATTCAGCTAGTGTTGCTAGATTTAATTATGCTATAGTTGTTTGTAACTTTAATAAGACTGGTAATCAAATTTCTTGTAGAGTAAATGGTTCGAATGCCTTTACTCCTGTAAATGATTATACTAATTCTATTAGCACTAATCAAGAGTTAAGATTATTCCGTAATAGAGCAAGTCAAGAACTTGCAGGTAGAATGGGTGAGTTCTTCGCAGTAGCAGGTTTACCTGGAACTGGTGGTACAAATATTTCGAATATTGAAAAAGCAGAAGGTTACTTAGCATGGAAGTGGGGTCTTGTTTCTAACTTACCATCAGGTCACCCTTATAAGAATGCAGCTCCTACAGCTTAATACCTTTAAAATTAAAAAGTTTTTATAAATAATAATATGGCAGCTACAGGCTCAGATAATAATAGTACAATGGGAAGCGCAATGGAGTATCTCTATTCGAGATTACCCTATTCATCTCCTTTAAATGACGTTGATCCGCTTGAAATAGTTAACCCTAAATACAAGCTATTTTATGGTATGGGGTCTAACAGAGCCGCCCAGCTTAATAGAGCTGCTGTATCTACTCCAAAGACTGACTCTCACCCAATGGGTTCAATTTCTATTGATAAGAATTACACCCAATTCATGTATGCTAACGTTGACTTTGATAAAACGAGACGTTTATTAGAATATAGAATTATGGCTCAGTTTGCTGAGGTAGCTGATGCTTTAGATGAGATTTGTGATAGCTTTCTTAACAAAGATGAGAATGGCGAGATAGTAAATCTTATCTTACGTAATCATGAGGATGATGAGAAAATTCATTCTATTATTAATAGAGAATTACAGCAATTTTTAAATAGACTAGAGCTCGAACAAAAAGGTTGGGAATATATTAGAATGCTTCTTATTGATGGTGAACTTTATTTTGAAAATGTAATTAATGGCAAAAAGCCAGAAGCTGGGGTTCTAGGGTTTATTAATGTACCATCTGAGCTTATTGACCCTATTTACGATAATGTACAGAATCTTTTAGTAAAAGGTTATATACTTCGTAAGCCAGCTACGGATAATAGTAAAACTGAAGCATCTCAACGTCAGTCTACAACAGGTAAGTTTGAGATGGTACCAATGGAAAAAAATCAGGTAACATATATTAATTCTGGTATTTGGAATCAATCTAAAACTATTAGAGTACCTTATCTAGAAAATTGTAGAAGAGCTTATAGACAATTATCTCTTATTGAAGATTCAATTGTTATTTATAGATTAGTTAGAGCTCCTGAAAGATTAGTATTTAACGTAGATGTTGGAGATATGCCTAAGCCAAAGGCTGAAGCTTATGTTAAGAAGTTAATGAATAACTTCTGGAGTAGAAAGACATATGATAATTATAGTGGTTCAAGTGTACTTTCTTACAACCCTCAATCAATGTTAGATGCTTTTTGGTTTCCAAAAAGACAAGGACAGGGTACTGAAGTTATAAGTTTAGCAGGTGGTGCTAATCTAGGAGAGTTATCCGACTTAGAATATTTTATTAAAAAGCTTTATAAGTCTCTTAAAGTACCAGTAACGAGATTAAATCCAGAAGATTCTACAAATGACTCTGCTACTATATTAAGAGAAGAGTTAAAATTTGCGAATTTTATTATTAGACTTCAAAGACAATTTGCTTCAGGATTAAGAGGTGGTTTTATTACTCACCTTAAACTTAAGAAGCTTCTCGATACTTACGATATTAAAGAAAGTGAAATTTTATTAGATTTTGTACCACCGACAAATTATTACGAGCTCAGACAAAATCAAATCCTAGAACTAAAATTCGCTAATTTCGGCCAAGTTTCTTCAAATGAGATGTTTTCTACATCATATGCAATGAAAAAATATCTTGGTTGGTCTGATATTGATATTAAAGCTAATAGAGAATGGCTTAAGAAAGATGCTGGTCTTAAGTGGGAAATCGCTCAAATTACTAACGCGGGACCTGATTGGGAAGAGCAGCAACAAGAACCAACAGCCGCTGACGGGGCAGTTGCAGGCTTTGGAGGTGGAGGTGGCGGTATGACCGATTTTGGTGGAGCTCCTGATCTTGGTGGCGATACCCCTCCTGATTTTACACCATCCCCCGGTGAGGTACCAGAGGGAGGAGGAGCAGCTCCAGAAGTAGCCCCTGGTGGAGAAACATCAGCATTACCACAATAATATTATGGCATCTACAATCTGTCAACCGTTATCAACTTATTATAATACTCAACTACAAACTAACGTAGAGACATACGATAGGTTGGGTCAGAGAATTGGTTTCCAATTAGGAGCTCCAGTTCTAAAGCTTGAAGCTACGCAAGATATGGTATATGAAAATATATCTATGGCGTGCGAGTTATTTACTAAGTATGCAGGTCATACCGAAGAGTATCTAATCTTTGATAGTAATCTTTATAATAATGCAGCAGGTATTAGATTGGATGTATTATTTACGATTACACCTACTATGTGTGCATTAAGTGCTAATTATGATTATGATACTGAAAATTATAGAAAGGTAGTAGATGTATTTTCTTTAGAGCAGGGTACAACAACCGGTACTAATACTCTCTTTACTATTGAGCAAACAATGGCTCAACAAACATATTTTAATTACGCTTTAGGTAATTACGGTTTTGATTTAGTTAGCTGGCATATTATGAAAGAATATCTCAGTACTAGAGAAAAACTTTTATCTCAATATTATTACTTTTATTTCGACCCTAGAACTCAATATCTCAAAATGATGCCTGACCCTTCTCTTCAGTCTGTAACTTCAAGATGGTTTGGTTTAATTGGATGTTATGTTGAAAGACCTATTAAACAGTTAGTTATGGAGCCTTGGGTACAACAGTATTCTTTAGCGTTAACTAAAATAGGTATAGCTCAAATAAGAGGTAAGTTTAACGGTCAAAGTCTTTTCGGTGGCGGTACTCTAAATTACCAGGATTTATTAAGTCAAGGTCTTCAAGAAAAAGAAAAACTTGAAGCTAAATTAACAGATAAACAAACAGCTGGATTTGGAGATGCAGAACCACCTCTTTTCTTTGTCGGTTAATGTTTAAAGTAAAGCAATATAAAAAGGGTGTTTATAGACCTATAAACCCTAAAAAATATTTGGGTACTTCTGATCCAATATTTAGAAGTAGCTATGAGCTATATTTCTTTAAATGGTGTGATAATAACCCCAGAATTTTAGAATGGGCATCTGAAGCTGTAGTTATACCCTATGTTTCTCCTTTAGATGAAAAAGTACATAGATATTACGTAGATAATAGTATTGTTTATAAAGTTAATTTAAATTTAATTAAAAAATTTCTTGTAGAGATTAAACCGTATAAACAAACTATACCCCCAGTAAATACCTCAAGAAAAAAACAATCTACCTTTATTACTGAAGCTACTACTTATGCAAAAAATCAAGCAAAATGGGAAGCAGCAAGAGAGTGGTGTAAAAAGAGAGATTGTGAATTTATGATATTAACTGAAAAACAATTGTTTCCAAAATAACTTTCTATATCTAAGTTATAGTTTCT